>ERZ773075.876-NODE-876-length-19145-cov-24.0948_pt1 | contig 19145 bp, 17 predicted proteins | sample MGYA00580614_ERZ773075 | MGnify/ENA primary metagenome ERZ773075 (study PRJEB29015, sample SAMEA2738021) | human oral metagenome | biome: human oral; feature: human-associated habitat; material: dental | place: China | collected 2043 ... | reverse complement strand
GGTGGGGCCCGCGACCGGCGGCGACCCGGGCCGCGGGCCGGTGAGCCGGCGCGAACTGCCCGCCCTGTTCGACGCGCCCCACCGACCGGTGCCCGACGGCGCGCTCGCCCACCTGGACGCCCTGGCGCGCGCCGAGGCCCGCTTCGACGCCGCGCTGTCCCCCGCCCCGCCCTGTCCCGCCACGCTGCGGGTCCTGGCCGGTCTGGACGGGGCCGGGCTGGCCCGCCGCACGGCTGCGAACTCGCAGACCCTGGCCAGGGCGCTGGCCGGCTCCGGGGTCGGGACGATCAACCCCGGGGCCCCCGCCCCGCTGCTCGTCCGCGTCCGGGACGCCGCGGCGATCGACGCCGAGCTCGCCGCCCGCGGCGTCTTCTCCCCCATGGACTGGGCCCGGCCGGACTCGGTCGACGGGACCCTGTGGCCGGAGGGGGTGCTCGCCCTCGACACCCGCCCCGTCCCCGGCCTGGCGGACGCCGCCACCCGCGCCTGGCTCCGCCGGACGGCCGGGATCGTCCGCGGTGCCGGGCCCCGTGGCCGACCCGCCGCGAACCGGCCCCGGAAGCCCGTGCAGAACCCCGCCTCCGCAGTCCCCCCGGTCAGGGGCTCCACGTGACGGCGCCCGCCTCCGGCATGAACCTCCCGGCCCGGTGGAACGCGAACCGGTTTTGCCCCCCAGGAATTCATGCGCTACCGTTCAGCGCATGGTCCACCTCGTCGTCCGGCGCCACGTCGACATGATGCGCGTCGCCTCCGCGATGGTGCGCTGTTCCTGTTCCCGTTGATGACGGTCCCGCCGCCACGGTCCTTCTTCGCACGTGCGCCGGGCGTGACCACCGATCGCCCCGCCCCGACCAGTCCCCTGCTTGCACTCGCGGGTCCCGGCCGGACCCGCGCGGCGGATCGGCGGCACCCCGACCGAACCGATTCGACCCGGGAAGTCCTCCGTACCATGAAGCTTGTTCACAGCATAATGGAACGAAGACCTGACAAGGAGAAACACTCCCACGAACAACTCCTGTGAATAAGACTCCATTTCCCAGATGCCTCAAGGAACCATCATGCCCGGAATTCATTCCTCCATCACCGAACTCATCGGCGGCACCCCGCTCGTCCGCGTCCCCCATTTCCTGGCCGCCAACGGCGCCGAGGACGCCAACATCGCCCTCAAGCTCGAGTACTTCAACCCGGCCGGCTCGGTCAAGGACCGCATCGCCCTGGCCATGATCACCGACGCCGAGGAGAAGGGTCTGCTGAAGCCCGGCGGCACCATCATCGAGCCGTCCAGCGGCAACACGGGCATCGGCCTGGCCGCCGTCGGCACCGCCCGCGGCTACAGGGTGAAGGTCGTCCTGCCCGCCAGCCTGTCGGTTGAGCGCCGCGCCCTCATCCAGGCCTACGGCGGCGAGGTCATCCTGACCCCCGGCCCCTTGGCCATCAAGGGCTCCATCGCCTACGCCGAGCAGTTGCACGAGGCCGATCCCGACTCCGTCCTGCTCGGCCAGTTCGACAACCCGGCCAACCCGGCCATCCACCACAGCACCACCGGCCCGGAGATCTGGGCCGACACCGACGGCGCGATCGACATCCTCGTCGCCGGCATCGGCACCGGCGGCACCCTCTCGGGCGCCGGGCGCTACCTCAAGGAGCAGAACCCGAACGTCCGGGTGATCGGCCTCGAGCCCGCCAAGAGCGCCGTCCTCAACGGCAGGCCCGCCGGCCCCCACGGCCTGCAGGGCATCGGCACCGGTTTCGTCCCCAACACCCTCGACACCTCGGTCTACGACGAGGTCCTCGACATCACCGACGAGGACTCCATCGAGCAGGCCCGCCGTCTGGGCACCGCCGAGGGCATCTTCACCGGCATCAGCTCCGGCACCGCCCTGGTCGGCGCCCTGCAGGTCGCCGCGCGCCCCGAGAACAAGGGCAAGCTCATCGTCGCCATCCTCCCGGACTCCGGCGATCGCTACCTGTCCACCGCGCTCGGACAGTTCCCCGAGCTCGAGGTGCATGACGTCGAGCCCTGAGGCCGGACGATTCCTCACCTCCTTCGCGCGCCGTCGGCGGGAGCATCACCCTCCCCGTCGGCGGCGCACTGCGTCCCGGCCCCTCGCCTCTCCGCCGGGCCGGCCGGCGCCACCGCGCAGCCCCTGCGATCCCCCGGGCCTCCCGGCCCAGCGCTCGGCCGCACTCCTGCCGGAGCCCTGCGGACCCGCGCTCCGGGCCTCCCGTCCGGCCCGCAGACGCAACGGCGATCCGCGGGCGGCCGGGAGGCGGCGCGCCGTGGGGCTTCCCCCTCCACACAAAAAGTGATATCACTTTGATAACAGTTTTCGAGAGGGGAGACCGTCATGAGCACCGACCGGATCACCGAACCCGTCCCCGCCGACCCGGCCTACACCGAACGCGTCACGGGGGTCGACATCACCGAGCACGGGGCCCCGTCGATCAACGGCGGGCTGGGCCTGCTGGTCGTCCTGGTCGTCCTGGGCGTCGGGGCGCTCCTGCTGGCGCAGAGCCCGGTCCCAGGCATCGTCCTGGTCGTCCTGGGGGCGCTGCTGGCGACCGGCATCACCATCGTGAACCCCGGCGACGCCAAGGTCGTGCAGTTCTTCGGCCGCTACCTGGGCACCGTGCGCCGCGCCGGCCTGATCATGACCGTGCCCCTGTCGACCACCAAGAAGGTCTCGGTGAAGGTGCACAACTTCGAGACCCACGAGATCAAGGTCAACGACGCCGACGGCAACCCGGTGGACATCGCGGCCATCGTCGTCTGGCAGGTCTCCGACACGGCCAAGGCGGTCTTCGCCGTCGAGGACGCCGAGGAGTTCGTCGCCGTGCAGTCGGAGTCGGCGCTGCGCCACATCGCCGGCGCCCACCCCTACGACAACGCCGAACCGGGGCAGGAGACGCTGCGCGGCTCCACCGAATCGGTCGCCGCCGAGCTGGCCGACGAGGTCGCCGCCCGCATCGTGATCGCCGGGCTGACCGTCATCGAGACCCGCATCAGCTCGCTGTCCTACGCCCCCGAGATCGCCCAGGCGATGCTCCAGCGCCAGCAGGCGGCGGCGGTGATCGCCGCCCGGGAGAAGATCGTCGAGGGCGCGGTGTCGATGGTGAGCAACGCCCTCGACCGCCTCGAGGGCCAGGACATCGTCCAGCTCGACGACGAGCGCAAGGCGGCCATGGTCTCGAACCTGCTCGTCGTGCTGTGCTCCGACTCCCGGGCCACCCCCGTGGTGAACGCGGGGACCCTCTACACCTGATGCCCGAGCACTCATCGGGCGCCGGGCGCAAGCAGGTGCTCGTCCGTCTCGACCCGGCGGTGCACGACGCGCTGCTGCGCTGGGCCGGCGACGAGATGCGCTCGGTCAACGCCCAGATCGAGATGGTGCTGCGCGATGCGCTGCGCGGGGCCGGACGCCTCCCCTCCGACGCCGGACCGATCCCCAGAAGAGGGCGCCCGCCCAAACCGGAGCGGCACTGAGGGCGCGAGGCCCGTCCTGCGGCCCCTCGCCGAGGGAAGGACGCGGGCTCCGGAGCAGCGGGTTCGGACGCGGCGCCGAGAGCCGGACGGTCAGGGGACGATGCCCTGGGCCGGCAGCCAGTCCCTGGCGATGTCGGCGCTGGAGCGCTGCTCGACCGTCGACCGGCGGTTGAGCCCGCGCAGCTCATCGGTGGTCAGCCGGGCATTCACCCGGCCGATGACCTCCGCCGCGGCGTCGTCGATCCTCGACGAGACGAGCGGGGTGACGCGCTGGGGCAGGATGAGGTTCTGCGGGTCGGCCAGGACGACGAGATCGTTCTGCTCGATGGCCGGGTCGGCCGTGTAGATGTCGGCGGCCTGCGCCTGACCCTCGGTGAGGGCCTTGACGGTGAGAGGGCCGCCGGAGTCCTCGACGCCGAGGACGGTGATGTCGATGCCGTAGGCGTCCCTGACGCCATCGGTGCCGTAGGGACGAGTGGCGAACTCGGAGTTCGCGGCCACGGTGACGGTGCCGCCGATCCTGCCCAGATCACCGATCGAGCCGAGCGAGTACTGGTCGGCCGTGGCGCGGGTGACGGTGTAGGAGTCCTGGTCGGAGGCCTCGGCCGCGTCGAGGACGCGCAGCCCGGCGGGCAGGGCATCGGCCAGGGCCCGGGCGATCGCCTCGGCGTCGGAGGCGGTGCTCGACTTGTCGTAGTACTGCAGCAGATTGCCGCCGTACTCGGGGATGAGGTCGATCGAGCCGGACTCGAGCTCGGGCAGGTAGAACTCGCGCTGGCCGATCTGATATTGGCGCTCGACGGTGCGATCTGCGTTCTCGAGCGCCTGGGCGTAGAGCTCGGCGATGATCTCGTTCGAGTAGTACTGCTGCGAGGCGACGACGATCGTCGAGCCGCCGCCCGTGGAGGACGAGGAGCCCACGGGGTTGTCGGACGAGCAGGCCGCCAGGGCCATGAGCCCGCCCGCTGCGAGGAGGGAACGACGTGCGATCTGCATGGGAGGGCCTTTCCGCACCGGGGTGCCCTGGGCCACCGGAATGCTCGGGATCACCGGGGTGCTCTGGATCGATCGGCTCGCGGGTCACACTAGGGCCCCGGTCGGGGCCGAACAATCATCCCCGCGGCCTTCTACCATGCGGTTTCGCCGTCGGCGTACTCCCCGGGATCCGCGGGAGCCGTCGCGGGCCGCTCACGGCTCGGAGCGCCAGAGCGCCCGGGCCGTCTCGGCGGGGCCGTCGAGCTCGGTGAACCCGGCGTCGACGATGCTCACCGGGCGGGGGCGGGCGGCCCACTCGTCCGGGCCGGGCCAGCGCACCTCGACCCGGAAGCCGTCGGCCCGCCATGATGCGCGGCGGGCCTCGTCGGCGGTCTCGTAGAGGCGCTGCGCGGCATGGGCGCACTGGGCGGCGAGCTTGCCGCTGGTGATCCGCTCGAGCGGGGTCGCCTCGACGATGGCCAGGGCGTCGGCGCTGGAGCTGACGCGCTCGGGCGGGAAGCTCGTGCCGCTCACCTGGAGCTTGGCGAGGGCCCGCGGCAGCGGGCGCACCGGGCCGGGCGGGAGGGCCCGCACTCGGGCCGGGCCGAAGCCGTCGGGGCCGTCCTGGGTGACGAGCACGCCGGGCAGCGCCTGCACGTCGTCCCAGCGCTTGCCGTCGGCGCGGCGCACGAGCTTGCGGATGCGCCCGCCGTCGACCCAGCGGCGGACGGCCGCGTACCAGGGGCCGCCGGGGGCGCAGCGCTCGTCGTCGAGCAGGCCCACGACGGCGCGGGCCGCGGCCTCGCAGACGTCGACCTCGCGGGCCATGGCGTGCTTGTCGCGCAGGACGACGAGCTGCATCGCCCAGGGGATCTCCTCGGGCCCGGAGGGGCGCTCTCCTGCGGACAAGGCGGTGGGCTCGGCGGTCATGCATCCCAGGGTAGGGGCGGGCCGTGACGGCCGGGCACGCCCGGCGCCCACCGGTCCTGCCGCTGTTCGTCGTCGGATTCATCGCCGTGATGGCCGTCGCGACGGCCGGGGTCGTGCCCGCCGCGCAGCCGGCCCGGATCAAGGTCCTCCAACAGTTCCTGCCTGACCACGGCCACGTTCGCGCTCGGTCTGGGCGTGCACGTCAAATCGCTCATGAGGCTGGGTCTGCGCCCGGTGCTGCTCGGCCTGTGCAGCACGCTGGTGATCCTGGCCGTCGTGCTCGTCGGGATCATTCTCGGCGCCGGCGCCCGGGTGCGACCCGACACCCCGCGGGGACGACCCGCCTCCGGGAGCCGATCGGGTCGCGCGACCCGACGGCGGGACGGGCGATGCCGTCGTCTACCTTGAATCCGTGAGCACCCGGGCGCTGTGGAGCGCTGACCGTCCCGACACCGTCATCGAGGGCGACAACCTGCCCGTCCTGCGCGGGCTGCCGGACGGGGCCTTCCAGCTGGTCTACATCGACCCGCCCTTCAACACGGGGATGACGCAGAAGCGCCGCGCCGTCACGACGCACGTCGCCGAGGGAGGGTCGCGGCTGGGCTTCCGAGGGCACAGCTACGAGACGGTCCGCGGCACGGTGCTCGGCTACAACGACGTCTTCGAGGACTACTGGGACTTCCTGGAGCCCCGCCTCGAGGAGGCCTGGCGCCTGCTGACGGACACCGGGACCCTCTACCTGCACCTGGACTACCGGGAGGCGCACTACGCGAAGGTGCTCCTCGACGCGATGTTCGGCCGCGACTGCTTCCTCAACGAGATCATTTGGGCCTACGACTACGGGGGCCGCGCCAAGCGCCACTGGCCGGCCAAGCACGACACGATCCTCGTCTACGTGAAGGACCCCCGGAGCTACTGGTTCGACTCGAACGAGGTCGACCGCGAGCCGTACATGGCGCCCTCGCTCGTCACGGCCGAGAAGGCTGCGCGCGGCAAGCTGCCCACCGATGTGTGGTGGCACACGATCGTCTCCCCCACGGGCAGGGAGAAGACGGGCTACCCGACGCAGAAGCCCGAGGGAATCCTGCGGCGCATCATCGCGGCGAGCTCCCGCCCCGGCGACTGGGTGCTCGACTTCTTCGCCGGCTCCGGCACGACAGGAGCCGCCGCGGCAGCGCTGGGCAGGCGCTTCCTGCTCATCGACGAGAACCCCGAGGCCATCGCCGTGATGCGGGCCAGGCTGGGCGAGACGGTCAGCTACGTCCGGGGGCCGGGCCGGGCCCGGGAGGCAGCGGCCCGAGGCCGTCCGGCCCGTTCCGGCCGCGGGGCGTGAGGCGGACGCCGCGGGAGGGCACGACGGGGCGGCTGGCGCGCTGGGCGTGGCGCTCTTCGGCTCCGTTGCGGGCGGAGCGCGGGACGCAGGACTCACCGCACGAGTGCCCGGCGTTCTGTTGATGAAGGCGCCGCCTTCCTGCCCGCCATGGCCACGATCCTGCTGTAGGGGGCGCAGCGCAACGATAATTTTGTCAGTAGCAGGCGTGAGCATGGGTGCCATCGGAAGGAGACGTCACGATGAAGACATCCAACACGGTGCCCGAGACACTGAGCAGAGCCGCTCAGACCGTGTGGGCCAAGTCGGGGTACGACCCACTGAGTCAGCGGTGGCTGCCCCTGTGGCTGCACCTGCTCGATTCCGCCGCAGTAGCGAAACACTTGGCCCACATGTGGGTGGCGCCCACGATCGGCGATCTCCTCGAGCGGGAGTTCGCTTTCTCCAGCACGGGGCTCTCCCCCCTCGACGAATTCTGCCTTCTGACATCCTGGCTCGCCGGAGTACATGACATCGGCAAGTGCACACCGGCGTTCTCGGTGCAGGTGCCCAGCTTGGACGATCGAATGCGCGAGACGGGCCTGCGTCACGAGCCGGTCGACCCGCTCGAACGCCGGAAGGTGCCGCACGCCCTGGCCGGGCAGAAGATCCTTGAGGGCTGGCTCGGAAAGATACACGGTTGGGAACGCGGGCCCGCCAAGGCGCTGGCCTCCGTCGTCGGCGCGCATCACGGTGTTCCCGCCACTACAGCTTCCCTCACGCAAGGCTTCGCCGGGCATGAGCACCTGCTCGGGGACGAAGCATGGGCCGATGCCCAGCATGAACTGCTGGGCCTGGTCACAGCCCGAACCGGCACGGAGCCGCTTCTCGACTCATGGTCGAAACGTGCATGGTCACAGCCCTTCCTGGTCGAGCTTTCGGGGCTGGTGATCGTCGCGGACTGGATCGCCTCCTGCGAGGACTACTTCCCCCACATGCACTTCGACGAGAGCGGTGCGGAGTTCTTCGGTCCCGCATCGCATGCTCGACGCGCACGCAGCGGCATCGCTCGTCTCGAGATCCCCTCGCCTTGGCGACCGCGGGACGAGGGCAAGACCCCTGACGCTCTTCTCGCGTCACGTTTCGACCTGCCGCCAGACTGCCTCGCTACGGATTCGCAACAGCGCGCCGTTGAGGCGGCACGCACCATGGGCCTGCCAGGCCTGCTCATCATCGAGGAGTCCACCGGCGGCGGGAAGACCGAGGCGGCGCTCATGGCGGCGGAGATCTTGGCCGCCCGCTTGGGACGAGCGGGGGTGCTCTTCGCACTGCCCACTCAGGCGACGACGGATGCCATGTTCACCCGTGAGCTCGACTGGCTGGCCCGCATCGAGGACTCGTACGCTTCTGGCGGTTCTCCCTCCACCTTTGCCGTCAGTCTGCAGCACGGCCGTGCTCGCCTCAACCAAGAGGCCGGCCGCCTGCGTCGAAAAGGTTGGGAGATTCACGACCGGCTCCTCGGCGGTCTGGGCGGCGACGATCCGGAGCAGACCGGTCTGGAGCCGACCGACATCGGACGTGACGAGGAGGCGTCGGATCATGTCCCCACCGATACGGACCACCTTCGCGCAGACCTGGCGATCCTGTCCTGGTTCAACGGCCGGAAGAAGTCGATGCTCTCCGACTTCGTTGTGACCACCGTGGATCACCTGCTTTTCGCCGCAATGTGCTCGCCCCACTTGGCACTACGCCACCTGGGCCTGTCACGCAAGATCGTCATTGTGGACGAGGTGCACTCCTATTCCACGTACATGAACGTCTACCTCGACCGCGCACTCACCTGGCTGGCCGCCTACGAGGTCCCCGTCGTGCTGCTGTCGGCCACCCTCTCCGAGACGCGATGCGCCGCGATGGTGAACGCCTACCAGCGCGGTCTGCGCCTCGCAGCAGGACGGAAGGTCCCCAAAGGACGGAAAACCCCCAAAGGCTCGTCGCCGGAATCAATCAGCACGCCCTTCCCCTGCTTGGTGACCGCTGATGCCGACAACGTCGGCGTGGTCGCGACCCGGGCCTCCGGACGTCGCAGCGATATCCAGCTGCGAAGACTCGAAGAAGACCACGACCTTTCTCTGCTGCTCAACGAGGCCCTGTCAGATGGCGGTTGCGCCCTCGTGGTGCGCAACACGGTCCGGCGTGCGCAGGAGACCTATGAGCAGCTGCGCGGGGCCTTCGGTGAAGATGTCAGTCTCAATCATGCGCGCTTCACCATCGCAGACCGCTTGGCCAAGGATTCAGAACTGCTGCATCGCTTCGGTCCGCTCCGCAAGGCGCTGAACCGTCCGTACCGGGCAATCGTCGTGGCCACACAAGTGGTGGAGCAGTCCTTGGACGTCGACTTCGACCTCCTCATCACCGATCTCGCCCCCGTTGACCTCGTACTCCAGCGCATGGGGCGGCTCCACCGGCACGAACGGCTCCGCCCTGACAGACCTGACAGATTGGCCACCCCAACGTGCTACATCGACCAGCTGCCCACGGCCGACGGCGCCGACCCGATGATCGAGCCTGGCGCCATGAGGATCTACGGCGAGCAGGACATGCTCCGCACTGCCGTTGCCCTCAACCGTGTGTTGAGCGGGAAAGGCATCATTCGGGTACCTGACGACGTCCACGAGCTCATCGAGGCCGTCTACGCCCCTGAGGCGATGATGCCGCCGCTCTGGCAGGACGCTGCGGAACGCGCGCGGGCCAAGGCGTGCCAGCAGGACCAGGACAAGCATGCCGCTGCCCAAGGTTTCCTCCTGGGTGAGCCCAAGAGGAGCGGAAGGAGCGCGTCCTTGGTCGATTGGTTGGACGTCACCGCGAACGATGACGAGGAGAAAGGGCGGGCCCAAGTTCGTGACGGTGAGGACTCCCTCGAGGTCATCCTCGTCGATGTGCATCGCGAAGGCTGCCAGAGGGAAATTCGGACCTTGCCGACCGCACCCGGGGCTCCGGGCGTCATCGTCCCGACAGACCGGGTACCAGGCCGCGAGGTCGTCCGCGCCATGGTCATGTCCATGGTGCGCCTCTCACCGAAGTTCACCAATCCGAGGAGGATCGACGCCACGATCGCCGAACTCGGAAAATATGTCGTACTCGCGTGGCAAGATGATCCTGAGTTGAGAGGCCAGCTCTTCCTCCCCCTCGAAGAGGGGCGTGCAGAGCTGATCGGCATCACTGTGGAATACGACTCTTCCACCGGGCTCAAGGAGGTCCCTTCCGAATGACGCACACCTTCAACTTGCTCGACGAACCGTGGATACGGGTGACTCGGCTCGATGGCACATCCAACGAGGTCTCGCTTCTCTCCGCCTTCCGAGAGGCGACGAGCATCGCTGGTATCCATGGCGAGATAGCTACCCAGGACGTGGCGATCCTGCGTCTGCTGTTGGCCATCTGCCACCGCGCCATGGGTGGCCCAGAGGATCTTGACACTTGGAAGGAGTACTGGCAAGATCCCGAACGACTGGGGCAGGCCGCCATCGCCTATCTGGAGCGCTACCGCAGCCGTTTCGATCTGCGTCATCCTGCGCAGCCGTTCTTCCAAGTGGCGGGAATCCACTCCGCCTCAGGAAAGATCTCTGGGCTGGGGCCCTCGTCATCGACGTCCCCAATGGAAATCCCTTCTTCACAACCCGGATGGCCGAGGGGCTTGACCGCATCTCCTGGGCGGAGGCAGCGCGATGGCTGATCCACGTCCACGCCTTCGACCCGTCAGGCATCAGGTCAGGAGCCGTCGGCGATCCGCAGGTCAAGGAAGGCAAGGGCTACCCCATCGGCCCCGGCTGGTCCGGGCAGATCGGCATCGTGATGATCAAGGGTGGCGATCTTGCCCGGACGCTGCTGCTCAACACGATCGTCACCGAGGACGTACCCGCCTTCGGAGCCGTCGACCCTGAAACCGATCGTGCCCCCTGGGAACAGGAACAGAAGGGCCCAGCCGGTTCCACGTCCTTGGCTCCCAGTGGACCGGTCGCCTGCTACACATGGCAGACCCGCCGCGTCCTGCTCCATGGTGACGACAGCGGGGTCACCGGTCTCTTCCTCGGAAACGGAGACAAGGCGACACCGCAGAACCGCTACACGGTGGAACCGCTCACAGCATGGCGCTACTCGGATCTGCAGACGAAGAAATTCAAGGCCACCGTCTTCATGCCTCGCAAGCTCCCGGCTGACAGAGCATTCTGGCGGGGGCTGCCCTCCCTGATCTCACAACTCAGCCCACTGTTCAAGGTCAAGAACACCGGCGAGGTGACCGGATACCGCCAACCGGGCGTCATCAGCTTCTACCAGCAGCTCATGGGAGAAAATGTTGTCCCCCTCATGGGTCTTGTCCCAGTGCACGCCACAGGCATCGAGTATGGTTCTCAAGAAGCCGTCGTGACAGAGCTCGTCGACGACACTCTCGTTCTGCCGGCAGGTCTCCTCGACCCCAACAACACGCGTCTTGTCGCTCTTGTTCACGATGCGATGGAACAGACCGAGCAGGTGGCCTTGGCCCTGCGCAGCCTCGCTGCGAACTTGGACCGGGCCGCCGGGGGTGATCCTGACACGGCACAGGCAGCCCGTGAACGTTCGGGCGCCGCCTTCTACTTCGTCATCAACGAGGAATTCCCCCGATGGCTCGCCTCACTCGACGGCACCGATCCGAGTCATGCGCGTGACAAGTGGCGCTCTTTTCTTCGTCACGAGGCACTCATCCAACAGGACGCCTTGGCGAGGATGGTTCCCACCACTGCCTTCGCAGGGCGAGGTGAGGGAACTGGCCGCATCGATGTCGGCAAGGCCTTAGCATGGTTCAGAGCTAGTCTCAACAGAAGCGTCCCCAAAACAACATCAGAACAGAGCAGAGAGAAGGCAAACGCATGACCGCCCAAGACAGCACCAGATCATCAGTCAAAGATGCTGCACCTCCTGATACAACACACTGGCGTCTCCAGCACTTGGGGCCTGCGGGGAAGGTGGTAGATTCCCGGATCGGTGGGAACATGGGCCTCCAAGAACGCATTCACAAAAACGATTCCTCCGCACGTGGAGCCCTCGCCGCTCTACGACGCGGTGTTTCGAAGAGCCCAGGGGAGGTACCCGAAATCTGGGATTTGACTCATGTCGAGGTTCCCGATGGCACGAGCGACGAACCAACGCGAGAAGAGCTCGCCGTCCACTGCACGATGACGCTCTATGCCTTGCATCAGCAATCACAACAGAAGTCCATGTTCAAGCCCGGCACCGGCTTGGGACAAGCTGCCCATGCTCTCATCGGACGTGATGAGGAGAACCCATCCGCACGTGCCAGATTCGACGCCCTCGTCACCTCAGCAACGGTCACCGAACTTCGACACCATCTGCGCACCTTCGTCTCTCTGCTGCGCGCTAAGGAGATCCCATTGGACCACGCGATGCTCGCTGACGATATCGTCATGTTCCAGCGCCCCAATGGGGCCAGAACCGTCCAACTGCGCTGGGCACGACAGTACTATTCTGTGCCGCAGGACAACACTGCTGCACAAAGCGCCGCAGGCAACGAAACATCCACATCCACCACGACTTCTTCGGAAAACTGATATGAATACCTACGTCGACATCCACGTCATCCAGAACCTTCCCCCCTCCTGCGTCAACCGGGACGACTCGGGGTCTCCCAAGTCTGCCGTCTATGGAGGCGTCCGCCGTCTTCGTGTCTCCAGTCAGGCCTGGAAACGGGCCACCCGCCTGTACTTCAACGAGCATCTGAGCAAGAAAAACCTCGGAGTCCGCACCAAGCGCGTCGTTGAGATCCTTGCAGCCGAGATCATGGCCCAAGCACCAGACCTCGAAGAATCCGCACCTTCTCTCGCGGAGGACGTGTTCAAGGCCGCCAAGATCAAGCTCTCGACTCCACGCGGGAAAAAAGGTTCCCCCCAGGAGTCCGGCTACCTCCTGTTCCTCTCTCGCAGCCAAGTGAGCCGTCTCGCGAAGCTCGCGATCTCCTCAGCTCGCAGCGGTGAAGCCCTGGATGCAAAGGCCACGAAGAAGATCTTCAAGGAGGAGCAAGCAATCGATGTGTCGCTGTTCGGTCGCATGGTCGCAGACGACACGGACCTCAACGTCGACGCCGCTTGTCAAGTCGCTCATGCAATCTCCACACATGCGGCCGAGAACGAGTATGACTTCTTCACTGCCGTCGATGACGCAAAGCAGGAGTCCGAGGACGGGGAAGATGCCGGCGCAGGCATGATGGGAACGGTTGAATTCTCCTCCGCCACCATCTATCGTTATGCCACGATCAACATCGACATGTTGCGAAAGAACATCGGTGACAATGAAGCGGCCTTGCGCGCATTAGAGGTCTTCATCAACGGATTCTGCCTGTCCATGCCCACTGGCAAGCAGAACACGTTCGCCAACCGGACCCTGCCTGATACCGTCGTCGTGTGCGTACGTGGGGACCAGCCAGTCTCCCTCGTCGGCGCTTTCGAGAAGCCGATCCACACTGACTCGGATCGAGGTTACATAACCCGCTCGGTTGAAGCGCTCTCAGCGCACGCAGAGGCTGTTGAGAAGAACTACGGAACGAAGCCCCTTCACAGTTTTGTCGTGAGTTTGGAGAAGTCCGCCGCTGTCGGTTCCCTCGGCGAGCCTATCTCGTTCAACGACCTTGTCATCCAGGTACATCAAATCGTTTCGCACCGCATCACCGGGCAGGAGCAGGCCTGATGACTGCTCTGCTCCTACGGCTCGCGGGGCCGTTGCAGGCTTGGGGAGCGAAGTCTCGGTTCACCGTCAGAGCCACCGAACTGGCACCCACGAAGAGCGGGGTGGTTGGTATGCTGGCTGCTGCGGTCGGTCGGCGCCGCATCGACCCGATCGAGGACCTGCTCGCGCTGCGATTCGGCGTGCGCAAGGACCAACCGGGCACAGTGATCCGTGATTTCCACACCGCTCGAACTCTTGACGGCAAGAACTCCATGCCCCTGTCGAAGCGTTATTATCTCGCAGACGCCGTCTTCCTAGCTGGGATCGAAGGTGATCGAGCGCTTCTTGAAGGTATCGGCGAAGCCGTGCACAACCCTGCTTTCCCGTTGTACCTTGGCCGGCGCTCCTGTCCTCCCGGGCAACCGGTGTCTCTAGGGCTGCGGGAAAAGCCACTTGTAGACGCTCTTCGCGACGAACCATGGTTGGCCTCGGACTGGTTCCGTCGCCGTCATCCCGAAGAAACGTTCCAGATGGAACTACTCGTCGACCAAGATGCAATTTCTCCGAAGGACCGCACCGGGGACGTGCGAGGCTACCGCGATGTCCCCCTTTCCTATGACTCGCGTCGCCGTGACTATAGTTTCCGCGACGTTGAACGCATAATGATCCCCATCGAAAAACGCCCGGTTGATGACCTCGACCCCATGTCGGCGCTGGAGGAGGCGGACGCATGTTCCTGACAAAAATCGAGCTTGACCCACACAGGCGACAAACCAGAAAATATTTGGGTTCGCCTCAGGTGATGCATGCCGTCATCATGAAGGCGACTTCGATCGAGGTCATTGGTGACGACACGGAGGAATTTCACCACAATCATGATTCGGAGCGCGTTCTGTGGCGTGTTGACGGAGGTGCATTTGGCACCACGCTGTATATCCTTTCACCAAGAAAACCTGATGCCACCCAGCTGGAGGAAGAAGCTGCCGTGGCCGGTACCAAGGCTCGCACGCTCGACTATCAGCCATTCCTCAATCGCCTCGCGGATGAGCAGATTTGGGCGTTCCGCCTAACGGCAAATCCGGCTTACTCCGCATCAATGGGCCCAGGGGCGCGCGGGAAGCGTTTCGGACACGTCACAGCAGAGCAGCAGATCGGATGGCTTCTAAGCAGGAGCACGAAGAACGGCTTCACCATCATCGACCAAGATGAGGGGAAAAGAAAGCTGAATAGCCCCATTGGAAAGTTGGAGACAGTTTCGGTGCTGGTGGCCCGTCGGGAACGTCCAGTTTTCAGCCGTAACCGCCCCGACCAGCCGGGTAGAGACAGAGTCACGATCAATCGAACGGTTTACGAAGGAATTTTGCAAATCACCAACACACAAACCCTTCGCCATATCCTCACCAATGGCATTGGCCCCTCAAAGGCTTACGGTTGCGGGCTCATGACGCTTGCCAGGGAACGACGAGCCTGACATGACCAAACTCCTACCTGTTCCAGTGACAACCCTTCCCAGGGTACAGGATAGAATGACCTTTCTGTACTTGGAGCACTGTGTCGTTCACAGAGAGGATGGCGCACTGACAGCGAAGGACGAGAGGGGAATCATCCATGTACCTGCAGCCTCGCTTCTCACCGTGCTCCTTGGCCCCGGGACCTCGATCAGCCATCAGGCAATGAGCCTTCTGGGCGAATGTGGGACAACGGCCATCTGGGTGGGCGAAAATAGTGTTAGATACTACGCACATGGTCGATCCCTTGCATCGTCGACACGTCTTCTCTTGGAGCAGGCCTCCAGAGTTTCCTCTCCACAGAAACGACTGCGGGTCGCCAGACAGATGTACTGTATGCGGTTCAAGAACGAAGATGTCAGCGGGCTGACAATGCAACAGCTACGCGGCCGAGAGGGGGCAAGGATTCGGGCTGTCTACCGCGATAATTCGAAACGAACCGGAATCCCATGGGGACGCAGAGACTATCATCCCGATGATTTCGATGCATCCGACCCCATCAACAAGGCACTGTCTGTCGCACATGCAGCACTGTACGGCGTCGTGCACTCCGTCATCGTCGCCCTGGGATGCTCACCCGGACTCGGTTTCGTCCACACGGGACACGAGCGCTCCTTCGTATATGACATCGCAGATCTTTACAAGGCAGACATCACCATACCGATCGCATTCGATGTCGCCGCTGAAGAGATGGAAGACCTGACGGGGACAACAAGACGCCGCGTCCGCGACAAGGTCTTCGAACTGAAGATCATAGAAACCGCGGTTCGCGACATCCACCAACTCCTCGGCACGGAGGAGACGGAAGACCTGAGCGTGAACGTCGTATCGCTATGGGACTACCAGCACCAGCAGGTCGCAGGAGGATCAAATTATGCTTTCACCATGGATGATGATCCGCCATGGTAGTCATCATCCTCTCAGCCGCACCAGCTGGTCTACGCGGAGCTTTGACACGATGGCTACTGGAAGTCGACTCCGGTATTTACGTCGGTCACGTATCAGCTCGAGTCAGGGAACAACTATGGGAGCTAGTCAAGAAATATATTGGCAACGGAAGGGGTCTGCTAGTTTATTCAGCACGATCTGAACAGCATTATCAGATCAAAACATTGGGCCACGAGCGAATACCGACAGACCTTGAGGGGTGCCTTGTCATGAGGACTCCCTATGGAAAGAAGAAAGGCGGCACATCACCCATCCCAGGTGCCGTCAAGCCCCCGAGAGAAACTTGGTCCATCGCAGCACGGCGCAGACGCTTCCGTAATTCAGCTGAGCGTTCGTTAGGTAAGCAATGAAGGAGCACGACACCAGCTAGGCGTATCTTCCCTAGTGAGGAAGGGTAAACCCCGCGCGAGCGGGGATGATCCTGACATTGACAGGATGGCTGGCCGGCCGGCCAGGTAAACCCCGCGCGAGCGGGGATGATCCGGAGCATGAGACCGAGGTGGGTCGCCTGTCCGAGTAAACCCCGCGCGAGCGGGGATGATCCCTCCTGACGCTGGCGGTGCCGGTGGGGCTGGCGGTAAACCCCGCGCGAGCGGGGATGATCCCGGATTCTGGAAGCACAATCCGATCATGCCCACGTAAACCCCGCGCGAGCGGGGATGATCCGTGGTGCATGCCCTGCAAGAAGCTGCGGCCCCAGGTAAACCCCGCGCGAGCGGGGATGATCCTGCCATGGTGTGGGTGTCCTTTCAGTATTCCCGGTAAACCCCGCGCGAGCGGGGATGATCCCGTACGGTAGGACTTTCGCCGCGCTGGCGGAGGAGTAAACCCCGCGCGAGCGGGGATGATCCGTCGAAAGCCTTTTCCTGGTCGATCAGCAGGTCGTAAACCCCGCGCGAGCGGGGATGATCCTGCCGGGACTGTGGACGCGTGGCCGACTGTGACGTAAACCCCGCGCGAGCGGGGATGATCCATATCCAGATTCTGCCCGTTCTGCTGCGCCGCCGTAAACCCCGCGCGAGCGGGGATGATCCTTTGACCCCATCCCTGTCGGAGGCTGCCGTCAGGTAAACCCCGCGCGAGCGGGGATGATCCCGCGAGGAACGCGACGATCACGGTCGGCGACCAGTAAACCCCGCGCGAGCGGGGATGATCCGTCCTGCCGGTCTCCCACCACCAGCGTGGTGAAGTAAACCCCGCGCGAGCGGGGATGATCCTCCTCTGATCCAGATAGCCCAGAATCGCGCCCACGTAAACCCCGCGCGAGCGGGGATGATCCGTGGGCGATGGGGGCGCCGGCCTGGGTGTGTCGGTAAACCCCGCGCGAGCGGGGATGATCCGCTCCGACTCGGGCGCGTCCGGCGCGGACAGGTGTAAACCCCGCGCGAGCGGGGATGATCCCTTCGGGGGGAGGCCGCCCGGGATGATGGTGCTGTAAACCCCGCGCGAGCGGGGATGATCCCTCTCCCGACGGGGTACGGCGGCGGCTCGACGCGTAAACCCCGCGCGAGCGGGGATGATCCCGCGTACGGGATGATGCAGCTGAACTTGGACATGGTAAACCCCGCGCGAGCGGGGATGATCCGGGTGGCTGCGGGTCGGCGGCGGTCTGCCACGGGTAAACCCCGCGCGAGCGGGGATGATCCCATGGCTCATCGCCTCGTCGAAATCCGCGCCCAGTAAACCCCGCGCGAGCGGGGATGATCCGCCTGCCCGGCCTGTATGGCGCAGACGGCGTAGGTAAACCCCGCGCGAGCGGGGATGATCCGAGACCGTCGGTACGCTGGCGCTGTTCGCGCAGGTAAACCCCGCGCGAGCGGGGATGATCCGCCTGGGGCGTCCGCGGCGGACGCACCGCCGCAGTAAACCCCGCGCGAGCGGGGATGATCCCATTCCGATTTCCGTGCGTGTGCATGGAATGTCGGTAAACCCCGCGCGAGCGGGGATGATCCGGGAGATGAGACAGCATGGCCCGCACCAGGCTGGTAAACCCCGCGCGAGCGGGGATGATCCGGTATTGCCGGTGCAGCCGCTGCTTCTGCCGCTGTAAACCCCGCGCGAGCGGGGATGATCCGGGCGAGGTCGTCTGGTCGCAGGCCGACATCGCGTAAACCCCGCGCGAGCGGGGATGATCCTTGCAGGACCGGCACGCCCGCGGACGTGAGCTGGTAAACCCCGCGCGAGCGGGGATGATCCGCTTCCGGTTGGGACGGTGGCCCGGGCGGGCGAGTAAACCCCGCGCGAGCGGGGATGATCCGGAGTTCGAGACGGTCTGGTCCCCGCTGGAGGAGTAAACCCCGCGCGAGCGGGGATGATCCTCACTCGGATCGGCCCCGGTCTCGACTTGCAGCAGTAAACCCCGCGCGAGCGGGGATGATCCCGTGACCGAGGACGAGGCCAGAAGGCTCCTCGCGTAAACCCCGCGCGAGCGGGGATGATCCGCTCACTGGAAGCCCGTCGGTCGTGGTGCGAAGGTAAACCCCGCGCGAGCGGGGATGATCCTGTGCGGGAAAATGTGCCTGTCAGATGCATTTCGTAAACCCCGCGCGAGCGGGGATGATCCGCCGGCCGCGCAGGCCAGTATCGCGGGGCTGTGGTAAACCCCGCGCGAGCGGGGATGATCCGTCGGTGTCGATCGTGGTCAGGTTCACGCCGCCGTAAACCCCGCGCGAGCGGGGATGATCCCGGGCAGGAGGCCGTGGTCCTGTCGAACGGCGGGTAAACCCCGCGCGAGCGGGGATGATCCCATCGAGAACGCGCAGGCCAAGCTGAAGGGTCTGTAAACCCCGCGCGAGCGGGGATGATCCGGCCTGCGAGAAGGAGGTGGCGTCATGAATGGCCGTCATGCAAACAAAATCGTTTCTGGTTTCGCGGGGCGGGAAGGTGCTCGAAGTCGTGGTCGAATGTTCGGCTGGTGATGTGTGGGGCGGACGCGCCGAGGGTTTCTTCGGGTGTCTCGTGCTGGATGGTCGCGATGTTGTTCCTGGCCGCGTTCCGGACGTGCTCGACCGGGTTGTGGTCGGGCGCGTACGGCGGCGGATGGATCGGCGTGATGCGCTCCAGCAGCCGGCCGGGCTCGTGGAGGCCGGTCAACGCTTTCGCGTGGTGGGATCGGGCGTTGTCTGGGACGACCGCGATCTTGCCGGCCTCGGTTTCTCGTTGGAGCAGGTCCAGCGCGCCGATTGTCTGCCAGGTGTTCTGGTTCTGCTCGGTCGGGTGCGGCGTGACTGTTCTGCTGGTCGGGGAGGGCGTCGGGGAAGGACTGGGACGTCTT
>ERZ773075.875-NODE-875-length-19180-cov-49.1206_pt1 | contig 19180 bp, 18 predicted proteins | sample MGYA00580614_ERZ773075 | MGnify/ENA primary metagenome ERZ773075 (study PRJEB29015, sample SAMEA2738021) | human oral metagenome | biome: human oral; feature: human-associated habitat; material: dental | place: China | collected 2043 ... | reverse complement strand
GAGCCGGCTCGTAGACGAGGGCGTAGTTCTGCACCTTGCAGTTGTCCCCCATGACCACGCCCTCACCGATGTAGGCGCCCCGGCCCACGATGCAGTCCCGGCCCAGGACGGCGTGCTCGCGGACCTGGGCGAGGTGCCAGATGCTGGTGCCCTCACCGAGCGCGGCCTCCTGGGAGACGTCGGCGGAGGGGGCGATTCGGGTGGACACGGCGACTCCTGCACGGGCGGCCCGAGCCGCCCTGACGATCGAGCGAGACCGGTCAACCTGGTGGTTGCCGGGGCCGTGCCACTCCGGTCGCCGAGGCGGCGTCGGGCGCTGCACGACCGGCCCCATCCTAGGGGACGCTCCAGGGGACTCGCCCACCTAGGACAACGCCGGAGCGTGACCCGGACGAGACCTAGCCCACCGGCACCCGCCTTCCTCGAAGCCCGCAAGGCGGACGGGTCCTCCTCATCGCGTGAAAGAATGCGACGGTGACTACCTCCAACGTGACACGGGCCGGCGGACCCGCCCCGGCTCCTCGGGTCACCGATACCTGGCTCGTCATCCCCCTGTACAACGAGGCGACCGTCGTACGCGAGGTCATCTCCCAGGCCCGCGAGATCTTCCCCTACGTCGTCGTCGTCGACGACGGCTCCAATGACGACTCGGCACGGCAGGCGGCCGCCGCGGGAGCCGTCGTCGTGCGTCACCCGGTCAACCTCGGCCAGGGAGCGGCGCTGCAGACGGGCTTCTCCTACGTCCTGGAGAAGACGAATGCGGACTACGTCGTCACCTTCGACGCCGACGGCCAGCACTCCGCGACCGACGCCGCCGCCATGGTCGCCGCGGCCCGTGACGAGGAGCGTGCCGTCATCCTCGGGTCGCGTTTCCTGGAGGGCCCCTCCCCGGTGGGCTGGCTCAAACGGCTCGTGCTGCGTACAGCGGCGGCGGTCAGCTCGCGCACCTCCGGGATGCGGCTGACCGACGCCCATAACGGCCTGCGAGTCATCCGCCGCGATGTGCTGGCGCGTCTGGACCTCAGGCAGAACCGCATGGCGCACGCCAGCGAGATCATCCGACAGATCGGCGCCACCGGGCTGCCCTGGCGCGAGTTCCCCGTGCGCATCGTCTACACCGACTACTCGCGCTCCAAGGGCCAGTCCCTGTGGAACTCGGTCAACATCCTGGTCGATCTGCTCTTCTCCTGAGCATTCCCACCCGAGCACGGCAAGCACGACGAGCACAGCACAGAAGTCAGAACGGGAGACACCGCCCCATGAGTCATCAGATCTACATCCAGGTCCCCCTCATCGTCGCCGTGGCCGGCGTGGGCTGGATGATGCTGCGCACCCCGAGCGGGGCCCGCCACCAGGCCGGTCGCAGGCTGGCGACCCTGGCCTTCGTGGCCTTCGCCATCGTCGCGATCGTCGTGCCCTCGGTGGTGGCCCGTATCGCCCATATGGTGGGGGTGGGGCGAGGCACGGACCTGTTGCTGTACGTCCTGGTGGTGGCCTTCCTGGCGCAGATCCTGTCCTCGTTCCGCCGAAACGGCGCGCGCGAGCGGCAGATCACGCACCTGGCCAGGCGCATCGCCCTGGACAACGCCCCCGAACCGCCCGACGGGACACGGCGCACCGCTCCCTGACGGACCTCTCCGCGCCCCGCCCCTCCGGGCCCTCACGCCGGTGAGGGGGCCTCAGCGTCGTGAGGCGAGGACCTCGATCTCCTCGCGCAGGCGCAGCCCGCCGCAGAGCGCCCAGCGCACCGGCGCCTGCCACGGGGCGTCGTACACGCCGGACAGGTAGCGACGTGCCGAGGCGTGGTGGGCGCGGATCATCTTCTCGGGACGGGCCTTCCAGCTGGCCCCCTGCTCGTGGATGACGACGGAGTCATGGACCTGCACGTTGAGCCAGCCGGCCCGCCCGACCCGAGCCCCCAGGTCCACGTCCTCGAAGAACATGAAGTAGTCGTCGTCGAATCCTCCCAGTCGCCTCCAGACGGCCGCCGGCAGCAGCAGGCACGCCCCGGAGAGCCACCCCACCGTCCGGGTGCTGCCGGAGCCTCCCCGCTCGGCGGTGTGGTAGGCGGCGGAGAAGGGGTTGGTCGGCCAGATCCTGCCCAGGACGGCGTGCCCGGCGCCTTTGACCAGTGAGGGCAGGGCCCGCCCCGAGGGGTAGACGGTGCCGTCGGGGTTGAGCAGGAGTGGCCCCAGACAGCCGGCTTTCGGGTTGGCCAGGCCCGCGTCGATGAGGACGTCGAGGCTGCCCGGCTCCCAGACGAGGTCGGGGTTGGCCACCACGACCCAGTCCTCCTGAAGGTCGGCGGCCGCCAGGTTGGCGCCGGCCCCGTAGCCGAGATTGGTTCCGTCGCCGACGACGCGGGCGCCGTGGCGCCGGGCGGCGGCGGTGACGACGTCGTGCTCGGTCCCGTTGTCCGCGATGACGACGGCGAGCCTGCGCGCCGTCGCCGTGGACAGGGAGGCCAGAAAGCGCTCCAGCTCTTCACCCGGGTTGAAGGCTACTGTGACGACTCGCACGCTCTGCGCGTCGGGTGCGTCAGGAGCCGGGACGCCGGTGGAGCCCGGCTCCGCCCGGCCGTCCGATTGGCCGATTTCGCCAACCGCGCAGCCAGCCCCCCTCCCCTCGGCCCGGGCGTCCACCTGAGGAGCGGAAGACTCCCCTGCCGCATTCGGAGAGCCGAGGGACGCGCTCGAAGCGCTGATGGGCGTGGGTTCCACAACATTGGTCACGGAAAGAGCCTAGCGCCGAGACCCACGTGAGAGGCTTCACCCCTCACGGGACGAATCTCATGCAACAGGTATAGGGAGACCCATATGGATCTCCCCAATGATTCCCTATCATCGCTTCCGTGCCTCAGCTCAGTAAGCCGCGCGCGCGGCACTCCTCCAAAGAACTCGGACGCCGCCTGGCCCGCCGAGCAGGGCTCAGTGTCCTCGCGGTGGCGCTCTTCGTCGTCTCCGGCGCAGGCTTCGCATGGCACAACATCCAGTCGCGGATCACCTACTTCAACGTCGACAGCCTCCTCTCCGAGGAGGGCCGCCCCGGCACCAAACCACCGGACAGCTATGACGGCCGCGCCGTCAACCTGCTGGTACTGGGCACCGACTCCCGCTCCGGCAACAACAACGTGGACGGCTCCGAGGGCAGCGACGAAGTCTCCGTGGCCCGCTCGGACACGGCCCTGGTCATGCACATCTCCGCCGACCGTAAGCGGATCGACGCCGTCTCCATCCCCCGGGACACGGAGGTGGACATCCCCGAGTGCAAGAGCCTCGACGGCGAGACCGCCGAGGCTCAGGAGAATCAGCAGTTCAACTCCGCCTTCGCCAACGGAGCCGGCACCGGCAACGACAAGAAGGCCGTCGCCTCCGGGGCCGCCTGCACCTGGAAGACCGTGGAGGACCTGATGGGGGACGAGGTCCGTATTGACGACTTCGTCGTCGTGGACTTCAACGGGCTGTCGAAGGTGGTCGACTCCCTCGGAGGAGTCCACGTCCAGGTCGATGAGGCGATCGATGATCCCGACTACACCGGCTTCCAGCTCGATGCGGGCTGCCAGAAGCTCGATGGGCAGGCCGCACTGCAGTACGCCCGTGTCCGCCACGGCGTCGGCGACGGCTCGGACATCTCCCGCATCTCCCGCCAGCAGAGCCTCATGAACGCCATGGTCTCCAAGGCCCTCGCCTCCAGCGTGCTCACGAAGACCGGCTTCCTGACCAGCACCCTGGAGACGCTCACCACCTCGAAGCGCATCGGCGAGCTCACCACCCTGTCCGGCCTGGCCAACTCCGTCAAGGGCATCGGGACGGACAAGATCAACTTCATCACCATGCCCAACGAGCCGGCTGCGGACGAGAACCGCGTCGTTCCCACCGAGAACGCCAAGAAGGTGTGGGCGGCCCTCAAGGAGGACCAGCCCGTTCCCGCCGACGCCGCAGCGCCGGCGACGACGGACGCGGGCGCCACCGAGGGCGGCCAGACGACACCTGAGAAGGGTGCCGCCGAGTCACCGGACGCCGCCACCGCGACGCAGGAGCCCGCCCCGCAGCCGAGTTCCTCCTCCCAGCAGCCCGCACCCGCCGCGAAGCCGTCCGCCCAGACGTGCCCCGCCTAAGGCAGGATCGTAGGTGTGACTCCGACAGACGACTCGCTCCCGCCATCGATCACCCCCGGCTCCGGCCGGGGAAGGTCCCAGCGTCGGCAGCGTCCCATCGACGCCGTCGACCAGCGCGGTGGATCCACCCGCCGCCCGGAGCGGCACTCGGTGCTGGGTCGCCAGGACGGGGCCGGCGACTCGGCGTCGTCGGCCCCGCAGCCGGCCCCGAGCCCCGCACCCCCATCGGCCTCCCAGCAGCCGCCCTCGGTTCAGCCCCGCAGGGCATCGGGCGCTCCTCGAGGCGGTAGTCATGCCCGAGCCGGGTCGAGCGCGGTCCCGCTGGAACCGGGCGCCGGCGACCGGAACGCTGCGACCGGCCCCGAACCCACCCGGGCGATGCCAGCCCAGCGCGGCAGCTACCCCGTGGGGGGCCAGGGCCCCCATCCCCCGGAGGAACCGTTGCCCGGCGGACCGGCGCTCGCACCCGAGCCGTCCCGCGAGCCGAAGCTGCGCCGGCCCCGCTGGCGCCGGATCCTGCGCTGGGTGATCATCGTCATCGTCGTCGTCCTGGCACTCATCGCCGCCCGGGTCGCCTGGCTGTGGAACGACGTCTCCTCCCAGCTCCATCGCGTCGACGCCCTGTCCGGGGCGGCGGACACACCGGGAGAGACCTGGCTCATCGTCGGGTCGGACGCACGCGGCGGCGCCATCCAGGATGACACCGAGGGCGCCCGCGCCGACTCCGTCATGCTGCTGCACCAGGCGGCCAACGGGCAGACGAGCCTGACCTCCCTGCCGCGCGACACCTTCGTGGACATCCCCGAGCACGGGGGGAACAAGATCAACGCGGCCTACTCCTACGGGGGCCCCAAGCTGCTGGTCCAGACCGTGGAGAAGCTCTCCGGGCTGACGGTGGATCACTACGTGGAGGTCGGCATGACCGGGGTGTCCCAGATGGTCGACGCCGTCAGCGGAGTCGACGTGTGCTGGCCCTACGACGTCGTCGACGAGGACTCGGGAATGGTCTGGGACACCTCCCAGGGCGAGTGCCAGACGGTGGACGGGACGAAGGCGCTGGCCTACTCCCGGATGCGCAAGTCGGATCCGTCCGGCGACGTCGGACGCGGGCAGCGCCAGCGATCCGTGATCTCCGCAGTGGTCTCCAAGGCGGCCTCGCCGACCACGGTCATCTCCTTCTCCCGCCAGGACGCGCTGGTCGACGCCGGTACGACGGCGCTCACGGTGGATGAGAGCACTGGCACCATGGGGATCGCCCGAATGGTGCTGGCCTTCCGCTCGGCCTCCAGCGGCGGCCTGACCGGGGCCCCGCCCATCGAGGACACGGCCTACAGCCCCGATGACGCCGACATCGGCGCCGCGGTGCTGCTGCGGGACACGACCGCACCCGACTTCTTCGCCAAGCTGCGCGACGGGAAGCTGGAGGCGACCGACTTCAACCAGGCCTGAAGCGCTGGTCGCGACGGGTGCGGGCGGGCCGGCACCCCATGATCGGGGTGCCGGCCCGCCGGCGTGGTTCCGTTGCGGCTCAGGGGCGAGCGTTCAGCCGAAGTGGGGGCGGTTCGGGTCCGCCTGCCAGGAGGTGTAGGAGGAGGTGACGATGTCGTCCAGGTCGTGCTCGGCCCTCCACCCCAGGACCTCACCGATGCGGGTGGCGTTGCCGATGAGCTGGGGCGGGTCGCCGGCGCGGCGGTCGAGCTCCTCGGGCTCCAGGTCCAGGCCGGTGGAGGCGATGACCCTGGAGACGACCTCACGCACCGAGGCGCCCTGGCCGGTGCCGACGTTGAAGACGTGCTCGGCCATCTCCTGGCCGCCGGCCAGGTAGTCCAGGGCGGCGATGTGCGCGACGGCCAGGTCCTTGACATGGATGTAGTCGCGCACGCAGGTGCCGTCGGGGGTGGGGTAGTCGGTGCCGAAGATCTTGGGGGTCTCGCCCTTGGAGAGGCGGTCGAGGACCATGGGGATGAGGTTGAGGGTGGCCATGTCGCCCAGGTCGTCCCAGCCGGCGCCGGCGACGTTGAAGTAGCGCAGACCGGCCCAGCGCAGTCCCCAGGCCTTCTCGGCGTCGGCCATCATCCACTCGCCGATGAGCTTGGTCTCGCCGTAGGGGTTGATGGGGCGGCAGTCGATGTCCTCGGGCACGACCTCCACCGGGGGCATGCCGTAGACAGCCGCCGAGGAGGAGAAGATCATCTGGTTGACGTCGGCTTTCTCCATGGCCAGCAGCATGTTCGCCAGGCCGCCCACGTTCTGCTGGTAGTACCAGGCGGGGCGCTCGACCGACTCGCCCACCTGCTTGCGGGCCGCGAAGTGGATGATGGCGGTGACGCCGCACGAGTCCATGACCTCGGCGAGGGTCTCCGGGGCCTGGCCGCTGGCGACGTCGAGCTCGACGAGGGCGGCACCCTTGACCCGCTCCGGCGTCCCGTAAGACAGGTCATCGACGACGACGACCTCCTCCCCGCGCTCGAGGAGAAGTCGGACCACATGCGCGCCGATGTAGCCGGCGCCTCCAGCAACGAGAATACTCATGCCACCAGTCTACACACGTTCGCTCATAAACGAACAGAAACGAACTCTGAGATCAACACGTCATCACCGTTTTCACGCAAGGCATCACAACGCCCGACACAGTCGTGTACTCTGACATCACAACACCCCCAAGGCCTCTCGCTCATCTGAGCACGCCCAAATCCGGGGGTTTTTACCTACTGGGGGTCTACTCTGGCAGAGCGAATCCCTCGGCCCGGCCTTACAGCAAACCAGCGCTCAACGAGAATGAGCTCATTGAGCGCTACGTTGAACGTGGCCTCACCATCACGGACTGGAACCGCACCGCAGTGCGCAGCACAATGTCAGCACGCGGCGAAGGCGGAGCCTTCTGGTACCAAAACAGGCTCTTCGTGTTCGAGGGTGTAGTCAGTCATCCCAAGAAGCAGGACCGTTCGCCGGCTCACCGAACGCGGCGTCTTCGATACCAGCAAGCCGAGAGCCTTGGAAAGAAAGAGTCTCTACCCTGTCCTCGTCTCTCTTCAGTCGATCTTGTTCGCCATCAGCCCGCACTCAACGTGGGCTCTGAGACTGCACAGTCTTTTAGGCACGTACCAGCACACCCCACTGAATGCCCTGGGAATGAAAGCCGACTGGGACGCCGACGAGTTCTGGCAGGAGGCCTTCGAGGCCGGCTCCTGACGCGATCAACGACCTTCGCACGCTTCGCGTCGTCGGTTGATCATCAATCCTGCAGCCGCTCGCGCAGGGCAGCGCCCTTGGCGTGGGCGACCTCGCTGAGGTCCTTCTGGAAGACCCGCATGGCGGCGCCCAGGCGGGCGGCCTCCTGCCCCTCGCCGGAGGCGAGGATCCTCGCGGCGAGCAGCCCGGCGTTACGAGCCCCGCCGATGGAGACGGTGGCCACCGGCACCCCTGCGGGCATCTGCACGATGGAGAGTAGGGAGTCCATGCCGTCGAGGTACTTCAGCGGCACCGGCACCCCGATCACCGGCAGCTCGGTGACGGCCGCCAGCATCCCGGGCAGGTGCGCCGCTCCCCCGGCGCCGGCGATGATGAGCCGCAGTCCCCGCTCAGCGGCGGCGCGCCCGTAGTCGATCATCTCAGTGGGCATGCGGTGGGCGGAGACGACATCGGCCTCATAGGCCACGCCGAACTCGTCGAGGACCTCCGCGGCGGCCCCCATGACCGGCCAGTCCGAGTCCGAGCCCATGACGATGCCGACCACCGGCCGGGCCTTGCTCACCGTCGTACCACTGACCTCGCTCATGCGCTGTCTCCTGTCTGTGTGTGCTGCTTGCCGTGTGATAGTGCTGGGCTCAGGCGTCCCCGCGCAGGATGGCGACGACGTCATGCGCCTGCTCGACGACGTCGGCCACCTCCTGGTCCTGCCCGACCGTCATATTGACGTGCCCGAGCTTGCGCCCAGGGCGCCACTGCTTGCCGTAGAGGTGGATCCGGGCGTCGGGCTGGGCGGCCATGGCTCGGGGCAGAGCGTCTGCACCCGGCTCGCGCCGACCGCCGATGAGGTTGACCATGACGGTGGTGGGCGCGGTCGCCTCGGTGGCACCCAGCGGCAGGTCGAGCACCGCCCGCAGGTGCTGGGCGAACTGGCTGGTGACCGCCCCATCCTGGGTCCAGTGGCCGGAGTTGTGGGGGCGCATCGCCAGCTCGTTGACGTACAGGCGCGTTGGCTCCCCGAAGGTCTCAACGGCGAAGAGCTCGACGGCGAGCACCCCGGTCACCCCGGCGCGCTCCGCCACGGCCCGGCCGATGAGCTCGGCCTCCTCAGCGGCGGCCGAGTCGAGGCCGGGCGCCGGCGCCAGGACCTCGGCGCACATGCCGTCCTCCTGGACCGTCTGGGCCACCGGCCACACCGCCACCCGCCCACTGGGGGTGCGTGCCAGCAGGACGGCCAGCTCGCGGCTGAAGGGGATGGCCTGCTCCACCAGGAGGCTGGTCACCGCGCCGCCGCCGAGGCTGCCTCCACCGCCGGCACCCCGGCCGTCGCTCCGACCGGTGCGGGCCCCGGCGACCGAGGCGATCCACTCGGCGGCCTCCCCCTCGCGCAGGGACTCGGCACTGCGCACGAGCAGCACACCGTGGCCGTCATAGCCGCCGCGAGGAGTCTTGAGCACCACGGGCCAACCGTGATCGGCGGCGAAGGCCTCCACGGCGTCGGCCATCTGCTCGGCGGTCTCCTGATGCGCTCCGCCGACCTCCATCCAGGCGGGCTGTGGGAGCCCGGCCTCACTCATCGCCCGGCGCATGGCCAGCTTGTCACGGGCCAGCTCCAGGGCCCGGGGCGGAGGCTGGACGCTGACGCCCTCGGCCTGAAGACGCTCCAGGAGGGCGGCGTCCTGGTGCTCATGCTCGAAGGTGACCACCGCGGCCAGCTCCCCATCGGCCCCCGGAGTGCCGTCACCGGCGACGACGGCGCGCACGGCCGCCTCGTCACCGGCCGCCCCGACGGGGGCGTCCGGGGTCACCTGACCGGCGGAGCCGTCGGCGGCCTCCACCAGCGCTCGAAGGTGGATACCCAGAGCACTGGCCTCCTCCTGCATCATGCGGGCCAGCTGCCCGCCTCCGATCACGGCAACAATGGGAACGCTCACACCACCAAGGCTACCCGCCCCAGCAAGCCCTCACGGAAGGCGGGACCCGAGACCGTAGGGTGGAGGCCGTGACCTCAGCCGCCGATTCCTCCCCAACCCAGCAGCCCTCCATCTCAGCCTCGCCGACGCCGCAGAGCCTCTTCTCGCGCCTGCCCCGCCCGTGTCAGGTCCTGGCGGTCTGGGCAGCGGCGAGCACCCTGACCTTCCTCATCCTGCGCCTGGGGGCACAGGATACTCCCGCCACCCCGTGGGGTGGGGCCGCGCCGTCCTGGGAGGAGCACATGCGCTTCTGGGACGCCGGTTGGTACAACCGGATCATCGAGGAGGGCTATCCCGCACGACTGCCTCTCGGCGCCGACGGGAGGGTGACGCAGAACGCGTGGGCCTTCATGCCGCTGCTGAGCGGTCTGGCCTCCCTGCTGAACTGGACCGGCTGGTCCTTCTACGTGCGCGCCGCGATCGTGTCGATCCTGGCCTCTGCCGGCGCGGCAGTCGTCATGGACCGCTGGCTCTCACCGGCCACCGGGCGCAGGGCCTCCCTGTGGGCCGTAGCACTGATCTGGTCCTCACCGTGCGCGGCGGTCCTCCAGGTCCCTTACGCCGAGTCCCTGGGACTGGTCATGGTGGGACTGACGCTGTGGCAGGCGAGCCGCGGGCGGGCTCTCGCGGCGATCCCCTTCGCGGTGGCCGCCTGCTTCGCCCGCCCCGTCGGCGTTCCACTGGGGGCGGCCCTGGGACTGTGGTGGGCCTGGGAAGTGGTCGGCGCCCGCGGATGGCTCCCACCCGGCTGGTTCTCACGCCTTGTGCCGGAGCACGGCCTCCAGCGCCCGGGCGAGCGCACCCGGCTGCTCGCCCTGGCACTGACCACCTGCGCGGCCGCCTTGACCTGGCCGGTGATCGCCTGGTTGTTCACGGGCCGGCAGGACGCCTACACGGCCACGGAGACCTCCTGGCGCGGCGCCGACCTGGCCCCCTTCGCGCCATGGCTGACCCGACTGGGCGACTGGGTGGGACCCCATCTGGGTCTGGTCCTGCTCGCCGTCGTCCTGGTCGCCGCGGGCCTGCTGCTGAGCGCCCCGGCCCTGCGCGGCCTGGGGCCCGCCGCCTGGTTCTGGTGCCTGGGCTATCTGCTCTACCTGCTGGCCTTTTTCGACCCGACGACATCAGTGCTCCGGCTCCTGCTGCCCCTGGCCCCGGTCGGCTGGGCACTGGTCGCGGCGGCCGGGACGACCCGCCGACGACTGGCGCTGCTGGCGGTCTGCATCGCCGGTCAGCTGGTATGGGTGTCCTGGGTCTGGGACCTCGGCTCCGTCAGTATTCGCTGGGTACCGTGATCGGGCTCGGCTTGCGACACCTGACTGTCACCGGCATAGGATGCCAGTTATGACGCGCTCCTCCGGTAATTCCCTGACGCAGCGGCTCGTCGCCCTCATCAAGGAGTTCACGCAGTTCGGCATGGTGGGCGCCATGGCCTACGTGATCGACGTCGGCCTGTTCAACCTCGTTCAGCACAGCCCTGCCGGATTCCTCTCCGGACACCCGAACTCCGCCCAGCTCCTGGCGTCGTCGATCGCGACCGTCTTCTCCTGGCTGGCGAACCGCCACTGGACCTACCGGGGCCGTACCCGCAAGAACGTCGCCCGTGAGGCCACCCTGTTCGTCATCGCGAACCTGGGCGGAATAGCCATCAGCCAGTTCTGTCTGCTGTTCACTCACCATGTGCTGGGACTGACCTCGCCCTTGGCGGACAACATCGCCGCCTACGTCGTCGGATTCGGGCTGGGCACCGCCTTCCGCTTCATCTTCTACCACTACATCGTCTTCACCGGGCACAAGGGCCACGGCACCGGCGACCCGGGGAGCGCTCGCCCAGTCGCCGGTGGTGAAGGCGCCGATGGGGACGACGTCGAGCCTCAGGTCCCCGCCGCGGTCCGCCCCTGAGCCGGCCACGGACCAGCGGGCACTGATGTACCGGCCCAGGGTGCCCGATTCCACAACTCGGAGGGGACCACTCTCACGGCGTTGCCGCCGCGGCACCACTTAGCCTTGCACGGTGACTGCCCTGACCGCCCTGGCCCCGGCACTGAGTCTGCCCGGTCTGCCCGCCGCTCATCTCGCCCCCCTCCCCGGCGCCCACGCCCCGATGCTCGGCCCCGAGTGGCTCGATGCCGCCAACCTCATCACCAAGATCGTCGAGTGGTTCGGCCCCTGGGCCATCGTCGGCGTCATGCTCGTCATCTTCGCCGAGACCGGTCTGCTCATCGGCTTCTTCCTGCCCGGTGACTCCCTGCTCTTCACCCTGGGGATGTTCGTGGGCACCGGCGCCGTCGGCGTGCACATCTGGGTGGCCGCTCCGCTCGTGTGGCTGGCCGCCGTCATCGGCAACCAGACCGGCTATTTCATTGGCCGCAAGGCGGGGCCGGCGATCTTCAACAAGCCCGACTCCCGCCTGTTCAAGCGGGAGTACGTGGAACGCACCTCGGCCTTCTTCGAGCGTCACGGCGGCAAGGCCGTCACCCTGGCCCAGTTCGTGCCGATCGTGCGCACCTTCACCCCGGTCATCGCCGGCGTCGGCAAGATGCACTACCGCCACTTCATCACCTTCAACGTCCTGGGCGCCACCTTCTGGGCCTTCGGCATCACCTGGCTGGGCTACTTCCTGGGATCCTTCGAGTGGATCCGGGAGAACATCGACACCATGATCCTCGCGATCGTCTTCATCTCAGTGGCGCCGATGCTCATCTCCGCCATCTCCCAGCTCATCAAGTCCCGCCGCCAGAAGTCCTGATTCCACCTCTATTCCACCTCTTCCTCGTCGGCGCCGGCCGGGTCAGAAGCGACGGCGTCGGCCCACGGAGACCAGCGCCCCCTGCGGGAGGACGTTGTTGGGGTCCAAGGACTTGGGGACGGCGTTGAGCAGGATGGAGAAGACGGCGGGCTTGCGCTGGGACAGCTCGATGCGGCCGCCGTCGGCCTCGACGAGGTCCTTGGCCAGTGCCAGCCCCACGCCGGTGGAGCCGTGGCCGGAGACGTGCCGCTCAAAGACGTGCGGTGCGATGTCCTCGGCCACACCCTCACCCTCGTCGGCGACGTCGATGAAGACCGCGTGCCCACCGTTGGCGCTGCGCACGCTCACCGAGGTCCTCCCAGCCCCGTAACGCAGGGAGTTCTCGACGACGGTGGCCAGCACCTGGGCCAGGGACCCGGGCGTGGCCAGGACCGGGTGGCTGATCTCGTCGCGGAAGGTGATGGTGCGCCCGGCCTGCTCGAAGGCCGGCTCCCACTCCTCGCGCTGCTGGGAGAAGATGTCCTTGAGGTGGAGGGCCTCGGTGGTCCCGCCGCCGGTTCGACGCGAGACCTTGAGCAGATCCTCGACGACGCTGGTGAGTCGCTCGACCTGCTCCAGGCAGGCGTGAGCCTCTGCACGCACCTCCTCCTCGCCGGCGAGCAGCTCGATCTCCTCCAGGCGCAGAGACAGGCTGGTCAACGGCGTGCGCAGCTGGTGGGAGGCGTCGGAGGCGAACTGGCGCTCAGCGGCGATACGTCCGGCCACACGCTCCGCCGAGCGCACGAGCTCGGCCTGAACCAGGTCGATCTCCTCGATTCCCGAGGAGCGCAACCGGGGGCGGACCTGCCCGCTGCCGAGCTGCTCGGCCTCGGCGGCCAGGTAGATGAGAGGTGCGGAAATGCGTCTAGCGGCTCGGGAGGCGACGACGGAGGCGGCTGTCAGCGCGGTGGCGGTCAGGACCAGGACCGTGAGGATGACCGTGCCGATGATGGTGATTCGGTTCCCGCCCCCGGAAGTGCGCAGCGCGCTGGCGATCCAGGCGCCGCCCAGTGGCAGTCCCAGCAGGAGGATGGCCACGGACACCGCAGCCATCGTCATCGTCATGGCGTAGCGGCGCACGACTGCCCTCCTTCAGACGCGGTCAGTTGTCCGAGGCTGCTTCCCGAGGCTCAACAGCATCCGGAGAACCGCCCCAACTCCAGCCAGCGGCTCAGCCGACGGCCAGGCGGTAGCCGTCCTCCTGAGCCAGCAGGACAGCGGGCCGCTCCTCGTCGTCACCGAGCTTGCGCCGCAGCCAGGTGGCGTGCATCTGGAGGGTCTGAGGGCTGCCGGTGGGATCCTCGCCCCAAACCTCCTTGAGAATGTCCTCGCTGGAGGCGACGTCGCCCCCGGCACGCACCAGGACCCGCAGCAGCTCGAACTCGCGGGTCGTCAGCTGCAGCTCACGCGAACCGACGAAGGCTCGGTGGGCGGCGACGTCGACCCGGATCTCGCCGACGGCCAGTTCGTCCTCTGTCGCCTCTCCCGAGGCACGCCGCACCTGCGCGCGCACCCGGGCCAGCAACTCGGCCAGACGGAACGGCTTGGTGACGTAGTCGTCAGCCCCGGCGTCCAGGCCGACGACGAGGTCGGAGTCCTCACTGCGCGCGGTGAGCATGAGGATCGGAATGGTCAGGCCCTGAGCACGCACCTGACGGGCCACATCCAGACCGTCGATGTCCGGCAGTCCCAGGTCCAGAACGATGATGTCAGCAGCCGAGATCTCTTCAAGGGCACCTCTGCCGGTGCCGTGAGTAAGGACCTCGTAGCCCTCGCGCCCAAAGGCACGGGCGAGGGGCTCGGAGATAGCGGGGTCGTCTTCGACGAGCAGAACAGTTGTCACACCCGTGATGTTAGGCGACGACGCATTGCCCCGCCATCGTCCCGGGGATGGAGAAGATACCGAGACGAGACCTGAGGCGAGGGTGCAGTCCGACCCGCCCACGACAAGAAGAGCCGGTTTCTCTGGAGATACAGCGATAAATCGTGATCCTGCCGAGACGTGACAGCGATCAGAACATCAAAGAATTACGAGATGATAACGAGCGGTCCAAGGCGCTCATGACGCCCTCAGGACCGAGTCGGAGATATCCTCTCCAGCGACCAGGGCACGATCTGCCCCAGCCCCTTGGCCACCACCTCGTGGCACTGTCCCACCCGGTAGCGACCGGCCTGGGACGAGCGGAGGATGGCCATGGCGGTGGACTCGTCGAGCCGGATACTGCCGGGCTCGGCCGCGTCCACGAGCCGGGACGCCAGGTTGACGGTGGGGCCGAACACGTCCCCGGAGCGGGAGATGACCCGCCCCTCGACCAGGCTGGCGCGGACCCGGATGGCGTCGGGCCCCTTCTGGAGCTCTTCAACCAGTGCGGTCACGACATCAGCGGCGATCGCGAGGTCATCGGAGATGTACATGACGGCGTCACCGATCGTCTTGACGACGCGCGCGCCTCGCGAGGTGATGACGTCGCGGGTAGTGTTCTCAAAGTCCTCGAGCATGTGGGTCAGGGCCGCCTTGCTCATGCCCTGGGCACGCTGGGTGAAGGAGACGATATCGACGAACCCCAGGGAGCGGATGAGCGGGTAGAGGTCGGGACCGGTGTCCTCCCTGCCTCGGGCGGAGACCTCGGCGTCGGTGCGCCCCAGAATGGAGGCCATGTGGCGGCGCCACACGTAGGTCAGCTGTCGCGACAGCAGATCCACGAGACCGTCGATGCGATCGAGGGCGACCAGTCTCGCTGAGGTGTCATCCAAATCGAGGCGCTCACTGAGGTCGGTCACGAAGGTCTCCAGCTCCCACAGAACCAGGCGGTCCATCGTGTAGGACTGGGCCCGCAGGAGCTCGAGCACGCTGGCCGCGGCCAAGGCGGAGTCGCCGGTCTCATCGAGTAGTGCCATGGTGTCGCGCAGCGCGTCGACGTCCTGCCCGGTGAAGTGGACAGCGTCTGGAGCGACGTCGGCGAACCCCATGGCCCTCCAGAACTTCCGGGCCACCTCCAAACTGGTTCCAGCCCGCTGGGCGACCTCGGTCAGGGTGAGTCCAGGGGCCTCCCCAAGAAGCAGGTGCTCGTGCCCCGCCAGGGTGTCCTGTCCCGCAGGGGCCGCCCCACCGGCGGCCTCGCCTTCCGCACGCCGAGCACCTACGTGAGCCTCCTGCCGGACGCCCGGCCAGACTTCGCGTGAGTCCAATACGCGCCCCTTGCTCGCTTGGCTGTCTAGTACCACCCTGTCAGAGTAGCGCAGATCACAGGAAGATGCGCATCGAGCGGCTCATCCCCCGGGAGAGCGATCTGTCCGCAACCCCTTAAGGATTCAGCCTGTGACACGCACCAGCGTCACATCACCCGCACGGACCTCAACATCGCCACCCCGGGTGCGCAGCACCAGGGCGGGGGTGACGTCGACAGCCAGACCGCCTATCTCGCCGTCGGCCGCCTGAACACCGACCTGTTGCCCCAGAGTGGTCATGGCGGAGCGCAGCTGCTGCCCGAGGACTCCGTCCCCTGCGTCAACATCGCCGCCCCTCGCCTCCCACTGGTTCAGACGCCGGACCAGCTCACCCCCGACGGCGTCGAGAACGGCCTCCGCAACATCCGCGTCGGCGGTCGCCGCTCCGAGCGTACGCAGCGAGCCCGCCCAGGCCACTGGCAGGTCATCAGCCTTCTGACCGATGTTGACACCAATGCCGAGGATCACCATCGGCGCCAGTTCTCGGACGGCGGGCGTCTCAACAGACCCAGGCCGTTGAGCCGCAGAGCCGCCGGAGGACGCCTCCGAAGCGACGAGCTCGCTGAGGACACCGGCGATCTTGCGGGTACCGGCCCAGCCGGGCACCACAGGAACAGCCGCAGGATCCTCGGGCACGGCGACAACGTCGTTGGGCCACTTGGTGCCCAACCCCCACGGCAGTCCTTCGACGAATGGGACCAACGCGTCACGGACGGCCAGTCCAGCCAGCAGCGGCAACCAGGCCAGACGCTCGGCCGGGACCAGGGGCCGCAGAACCACCGACACCAGGAGCGCGCCGTCATCGGGCGTGACCCAGGCCCGACCGGACCGCCCTCGACCGGCGGTCTGCCTCAGTGCGCGCAGGGCCGACAGGTGCGGCCAGGAGCTCGCCTCGGGACCAGTGAGAGCCGCCCGCAGGTCGTCCTGGGTGGATCCGGTGACGGGGACGGTGACAAGACGTGAGAAGGGACTATCGCCTGAGCTCATGACAGGAGCCTAGCGGTCTGGGGCACGTATAGGCTGGCGGCGTGATTCTTCTGGCTTCGAAGTCCTCCGGCCGTTTGGCCACCCTGCAGGCCGCCGGCGTCAAGCCGCTGGTACAGGTCTCCACAGTCGATGAGGACGCCGTCCTTCATGAGTTGGCCGACCAGCACCGGATGGCGGGCCTGCCGGCCCCGAGCGCCGTCGAGCAGGTACAGGCCCTGGCCCGGGCCAAGGCGCTCGACGTCGCAGCCTCCACCGGCTCGCAGGACACCGTGGTCATCGTGGGCTGCGACTCCATGCTGGAGATCGATGGTCGGACGGTCGGCAAACCCGTCGATGTCTCAGAGGCCCGCGAGCGCTGGCGGACGATGAGTGGGAGCACCGGCACGCTGCACACGGGCCACTTCCTGGTGCGTTCCTCTGATGGGAGCACCGCCGAAGGGGTCAGCTCAGCCATCATCCGCTTCGGCTCGCCGTCTCAGGCGGAGATCGAGGCCTACATCGCCAGCGGTGAGCCGCTGTGGTGCGCAGGGGCCTTCACCATTGACGGCCTGGGGGGCGCCTTCATCGAGGGCATCGATGGCGACCCGCACGGGGTCGTCGGCATCTCCCTGCCGCTGCTGCGCCGGCTCCTGGGCGATCTGGGTGTGCGATGGACGGATCTGTGGGCGTCGCCGGCCGGTCATGAAACCGACTGACGACGCCCACCGGACCGAGGAGCTGTCAGGAAGCCGATGACGCAGACGACGCGGACAACGCCGAGGGCTCCGGGGCCTGCGCGATGATCTTCATGAGCTCAGCCAGGACGAGCCGCTGCTTAAGGTCGAGTCGGTCGATGACGTGACGGCGCACGCCATCGAGGTGCACCGGGGCGGCATCATGCAGGAAATCGAGGCCCGCCTGCGTCAGCAGGCAGTTGACTCCGCGACGGTCGGAGTCGCAGGAGGTGCGCTCAACATACCCCGCGCTCTCCAGACGCCTGACCGTATGGGTCAACCGGGAGCGGGAGTGAGAGACGTGCTCGGCAAGAGTGGACATGCGCAAGGTGTGCTCGGGCGCCTCTGACAGGCGAACCAGGATCTCGTACTCGTGCATGGAGATGCCGCACCCGGCCTCGAGCTCGCGATTGAGGCGGGCGGTCACTGAGGTGGAGGCCGCCAGGAAGGAGCGCCAGGCATCCATCTCGATCTCATCGAGTCGACTGAAGCCCTCCTGTTCCAAGGAGCCGAGCTGGCCGCAGGCGTCCGCCGCCCCGGCCGCCTCTCGACTGTAGGTGGCCTCAACAGCTTCTTGATCGCTCTGGGTCCACATCATCTCGACGTCTTCGTAGACCGTCGGCTCCGATATCGTCCGTTCTGCGGTAATCACCTTATCGACTCCTCTCAGCACCGACCCCGATAGGCCGTGAACCCTTAAGCGCATACTTGCTGACTGCCTGTGGCTTTCACACAAGCGCAACCCTGCATCTTTTTTATCACACTCGGTCAGAGCGCTAGCACGGCGAAGCGACGCCCCACGCAACCCAAGAACCGCGAGAACACCTCCGGCGACCCCAACTTTTCCTTGATATGACAGGGAATGTTTCAATCACCACCAACTTTGGAGAGAAATGGCGCCCCCTCTTCACACCACCCTGACATCCATCAGTTTGACAAAGGAATTACCCACCTTTGTTACGTAATCACCACCGTTTGCCGATGGTAGAGGGAGAAGAATTAACCCCCACCTTCTCACCTCACACTCATCAAGACAACCATGAATCTCCGTCATAATTCTCTCCAGTAGGTAACCAACACCCCCTCACGGCACGTCAGGCACCCGGTCAGCGTTCGAGACGCCCCCTCCCGCTCCAGTACAAGACCGCCGCCATCACCGCCGTCGCAGGACAGGACGACCACCCTGCACGACATCCCCGGCTCCCGGGCTGACGGCAAGAGACGCCCACTGCCCTCTCCCGCCCTGACGAGGAATGGGAACCTCAACAGGCCCAGTGAATCTCAGGGAGGTCTGATGCCTGGTGGAAGGGGCACAGACCGCAAGACTGAGCGCGCCGACCAGAAGGCCATGAGCCACGACGTCGTCAGGACCGACTTGCAGGCCGGCCCGCGCCGCCCGGCCCGGTAGGAGGTGGATGGCGTTACGGTCACCGGTGGCCTCCGCCCAGGCGGCGATGTCGTCGCTCCCAAGACGGTAAAACGCACCGTCGTCGGGCGGATCAAATCCGGCCCCGAGTTCCGTGAGTTTCCCCCGGACCGCCGTTGCCGGCCGATCGACTGGGGTGCAGCGGGCGAGCTCGTGGACGACCCGCCACTGCCGCCCACCGACCCGCACCTCGACCACGGCCCGGATGAGCTCCCACTCTGCGTGGACGATCCGCCGGAGCGACGGTCCTGGGGAGTTCTGGAACGCCTCTGAGGCTGCCTCACCCGAGCCGCTCAAGATCATGAGACAGCGGCGATGCAGTAGACCATTCCAGGAGTCGGCACCACCGTGGGCCCGCACCCGCTCCTGGAGCTGCTGTAAGGCCAGGACGGCGGGAAGAACCGCGGTAGCACCGCTCAGCGCAAGACGACGCATCTCGGGGCCGCCCGGCTCAGACGGCACTGACGACTCGGACGACCCCGTCTCCAGCACCCTGGCGAGGACCGCTGCCAGCCGCCCGACGACGGCGTCGGAGAGGTTGGGACCGTTCACGCCGCCGATGCTAGGCGGCCCGCCCCAGGAGACGACGAAGCCCCGCCGACATCATGTCGACGGGGCTTGATCCTGACGTCGCAGGTGACTGCGACAGAGTCCGGAACACGCTCGCTCAGCGGGTCTCGCGGTGCTCGGTGTGCTTACCGCAGCGAGCGCAGAACTTGGCGATGCTGAGACGGTCGGGGGTGTTCCGACGGTTCTTCT
>ERZ773075.871-NODE-871-length-19292-cov-55.4663_pt1 | contig 19292 bp, 16 predicted proteins | sample MGYA00580614_ERZ773075 | MGnify/ENA primary metagenome ERZ773075 (study PRJEB29015, sample SAMEA2738021) | human oral metagenome | biome: human oral; feature: human-associated habitat; material: dental | place: China | collected 2043 ... | reverse complement strand
CCCGGCAGATGGCGGCGCGCCGGGCGCGCCCCTCCTCGTCCATCTTCCAGTGCTCGTGGGTGACGTCGATGGCGAGCCCCTGGAAGAAGGCGGCCGGCTTGTTGATGGCGCGCTCGCCCAGCTGCTTCTGGAAGATGGGCAGGAAGGAGTCGGGGACCGAGTCGGCGATGTCGATTACGTTGGCCAGCAGGTCGTTATAGACCGAGTCCAAGCTCGTGTACAGCTTGAAGGTGATGCCCTTGTTCGCCACGGTTCGCCCACCGACATAGGTGGGGTTGGGCTCCAGGACGATCCGGCTGTCGTGGTCCCAGGAGACGAATCGGTAGGGACCGTTGCCCACCGGCTTGGCGCCGTAGGCCTTGGGATCGGCGAAGGCCGACTCGGGCATCGGATAGTAGGCGTAGTGGCCCAGACTGATCTTGAAGTCCGACGCCGGGGCGTTCAGCTCGACCGTGAAGGTGAGGTCGTCCACCTTGGTCAACCCGGTCAGCTCGGAGTCCTCGTCGTAGGAGAAGCCCTTGATCCTCTCGAAGAAGGAGGAGCCGAGCTGGGCGTTGGACAGCAGGGCTCCGAACTTCCAGGCCTTGATGAAGGAGTCGGATGTCACCGGGCTGCCGTCTGAGAAGGTCCAGCCCGGTTTGAGGGTGATCGTGTAGTGCTGGTTGTCCTTGGTCTCGATGGAGGAGGCCACCTCGTTGATGACGTTGCCGTCCTTGTCGTAGCGGACCAGGCCGGCGAAGACCAGGTCGAGGACCCGCCCACCGTTGGACTCATTGGTGTTGGTGGGCAGCAAGGAGTTCTGCGGCTCGGAGAGATTGGCCAGGACGACGCCGTCGTTGGCGCTGGAGCGGGCCTCCTCGTAGACCGGGATGCCGGTCCAGTTGAAGTCGACGTTGGAGGCGTTGCGGGAGTAGCCGCCGAACCCGTTCTGGTACCACAGCGGGATGCCGGGCAGGTCGGCGAAGAGCTGGGACTGGGCCTGGCGGAAGTAGCCGTAGGCGGTCTGGGGGTCGGTGGCGCCCGCCGCCTGGGCCAGGAGGTCGTCGAAGGTCTTCGAGGAGTACTGGGAGTCGTTCGCGCCGGCGCCGGTCTGGAAGGTGGCGTTGAGGAAGTTCTCCAGCGAGGGGTAGTCGGCCGACCAGCCGGAGCGGAAAGCGCCCAGGAGGGTGTGGTCGGTGATGGCGGCGCGCATCTCGGAGAACTGGGCCACCGGCAGGGGCTCCATGGTGATGCCCAGGACGTTGGACACCGAGTGGCACACGGCCTCGGCCCAGGTCTTGTGGGGGCCGTCGGAGTTGTAGGCCAGGGTCAGCTTGCCGCTGCCGCTGCCCAGGCCGCCTCCGCCCGAGCTCGATCCGCGCGAGCAGCCTGAGACCAGGAGCATGCCGAAGGCCGCCGCGCCGAGTCCGAAGCCGCGGCGCGACACTGTCAGAGCGTGGTTCATGCGACCTCCATTGGGCATGGAACTGACTGGGACTGTCACTGGGACATGGGGTTTCGGGCGCACTGAGTTGCATCAGGGATGCTCAGGCGCCGTCCATGAGCGGAGATCCTACGTCCAACAAGGAAACAGAATCGACACGTTGGCCACGTGTGAGACGTGTAGGACGTGTAGGAGAAGAAGTAGTCCTCAGGCGCGCCAGGCCTGAGCCAGCATCTCGTAGGAGCGGCGCCGTAGGGCCGGGTCGTGGGCGTAGGTGACCACGAGGATCTCGTCGAGGTCCCAGCGGTCGGCCAGCTCACGCAGGCGGGTGGCGACGTCGTCGGCCGTTCCGACGAAGGACAGGGACATGGCCGTCTCGACGGCGGCCTCCCTGCCGGGCGCGTAGGCGCGCCAGGCCTGCGGGTCCTCAGTGGGCGGGTCGAGAGGGGCGGGACGGTTGCCGACGATGCGGGCGGCAGCGGCCATGGCGGTGCTGAACAGGAAGCGGGCCTCATCCTGGCTGGGGGCCACCATGACGTTGACGGCGGCCGCGACTCGGGGAACGGGCCGAAGGGCCTGGGCGCCCTGAGCCTCCTCCGCGCGCGACTCCAGGACGGAGCGGTAGGTGGCGATGGCCGCCTCGGCCTGGACCGGGGCGAAGTGCGAGGCGACGGCGAAGGGCAGCCCGAGCCTGCCGGCCACACGCGCCCCGTTGACGGAGGAGCCGAGCACCCACACGGTCGGGTGGGTGCCCTCGCCCGGGATGGCCCTGACCCGGGGGGCGTCGGGCCCGTGCATCTGGGCGGCGACGTCAGGAGCACTGGACGCACCCAGGAGGAGGGAACCGGGGAGCCGTTCCGGTACGGGCTCGTCACCGAGGTAGGTGAGGATCTCGAGGATCTCCTCGGCGAAGCGGCCCGGGTCGGAGGCACCTCGACGCAGCGCTGCGGCCGTGAGACGGTCCGTGCCCGGAGCGCGTCCCAGCCCCAGCTCGACCCGGCCGGGGTAGAGGGTGGCGAGGGTGCCGATCTGCTCGGCGACGACGAGCGGAGCGTGGTTGGGCAGCATGATCCCGCCGGAGGCGACACCCAGGCGTTCGGTGGCCGCCAGGACCTGCCCCATGAGGACGATGGTCGCCGAGGACAGGTAGGTGGTCGAGCCGTGATGCTCGGCCAGCCAGAAGTGCTCGTAGCCGGCGACGTCGGCGGCTCGAGCGAGGGCGATCATGTCGGTAAGCGCGTCGGTGCGGCTGTGTCCGGCGCTGACGGGGACCATGTCCATAACGGACAGAACGGGTGCGGCCCGCCTTTCGGGCTGACTCATACCGGCACTCTAACCCGCACCGGCCGCCCCGAAGCGGGCCTTGAGACCCGTGCGCCCCGCCGAGCAAGGGCCCGGCGGGGCGCACGGAGGGCCTGAGCCACGAGGATCAGTGAAGCCGGCCGCGGGCGGGCAGCAGCCCGGTGGCGACCAGGGACTTGAGGATGTCGCCCACGATGAAGGGGACCATCCCCATGCTCAGGGCGGCACCCCAGCTGGCACCGGTGGCGATCTTCAGCCAGACGATGCCGGGGACGTAGACCGAGGCGGAGGCCAGCAGCATGAGGCCGACGCCGGTGGCGACCCGACGAGCCGTCGAGCCGGAGTGACTCGACCACACGGAGGCGGCGCGTCCGGCGATGGCGGCGATGAGGACGTAGCCGATGACGTAGCCGAAGGTGACCACGACGCCACTGCTCCAGCCGGCCAGGACCGGGGCGCCGACGGCGGCCAGGGCTCCGAGCAGCAGCGCGGACAGGGCGCCGCGGCGAGAGCCCAGAACGGCACCGACACCCAGGGCGGCGAAGGTACCCATGGAGATCGGCACGGGGGTGAAGGGCAGAGGGATCGAGATCTGGCCGATGAGGGTCAGGGCGACCGTGCCGGCCAGGACCAGCCCGACCTCACGGACACGAGCAAGTGCGGGACTGAGGGCGAGGCTGTCAGCAGCAGATGTGGAGGAGGGTTTGGTGACCATGTCTCAACCCTACGGGTAGCCACGGCGATGTGAACGACCGGATCCCACCGAAGCACCACACCACCATTTGTAGGAACCCCACAAAGAATGTGGGGCTGCTCCCCGTCAATACGGTGCCTGATAGGTGGTTTTCACAGTTCTTACAGGTGCCCCTCGATCCAGGTGAGGATGTCACCGGTGACCTGGTCCCGGTTGGTCTCATTGAGGAGCTCGTGGCGTCCACCCGGGTAGAGGATGACGGAGACCTCACGCACGCCGGCACGGCGGTAGAGGGTGGCGGCCCGCTGGACGCCCCGCCCCATGGCACCGACCGGGTCCCGATCACCGGAGGCCAGGAGCATCGGCAGCCCTGCGGGCACCGCGGCGGCATGAGAAACAGTATTGACGGCACCCTGCCCGGCCACGAGGTCGCGGAAGAAGCTGGCGGCGCACACGAACCCGCACCAGGGGTCGGCGACGTAACGGTCGACCTCCTTGGTGTCCCGGCTGATCCAGTCGGCCTCGGTGCGGTTTGGGGCGAAGTGCCGCTGATAGGGGCCGAAGGCGAGCGCATTGAGCAGGCGGGAGGGGTGACGCGGGCCCCGCAACCGGGACTCCCCGGCACAGATCGCCGTTGCGGGCCCGGTCAACGCACCGGTCCCGGCGCCGGTCCCCAGCAGAATGAGTCCGGCCAGCTCACCGCCACGGCGCGCGGCCAGGTCTCGCGCCAGGAAGGAGCCCCAGGAGTGGCCCAGGAGGAAGACGGGGACGCCGGGCCAGGCCCGCCGAGCCGCGTCCAGCACGGTAACCATGTCAGCCACGACCGTCTCCCAGCCGTCCTGCTCGGCGACGAAGCCGAAACTATCGGCAGAGGCGGTGGCCCCGTGACCGCGGTGGTCCTCAGCCAGGACCGCGTACCCCTCCTCCACCGCGGAGGCGGCGAAGCGGGCGTAGCGCGAGGCGTGCTCGGCCATGCCGTGGGAGATGAGGATGATGCCCCGGGGACGGGCGGCGCCGGCCATCTGCGGGTGCGGCGTCACCATGGTGCGGCCCCCGGCGCCGTCCTCGGGCACGTCAGACACCCGCAGGGAGCCATCGATAAGCCACTCGGGGAGCCAGATGTGGACAACCAGACGCGTTCCGTCGTCGGCCGTGAGCCGAGTAAGGCTGGTCTGCATCGGATCCTCCTCAGGCAGCATCATCACATGGGGCGTCGGTCACGCACAGGTCGGCATCGGTCATCATTGATCGTGCCGACGACTGACGATCGGCGGCGGTGCAGGTCTCCCGGGCACGGGCCCTGCGGCCTCCCGCCTCCCCTAGGGAGAAGCCTAGTTCTCCGATGTCGAGCCGGCAGCGTTACCGCAGAAGTGAATCGCGGCAGGCCCGCTGCGGAGGTTTCCACGGATGAACATTGATGACTGACTGTCCGGGAGCATTACCTAAAATCCTGAGGGTTTCATGAAACTTCCCCTTTGGTAACCCGGCTGTTTTCTCCCTTGCTCCCCGCGCCCGGTCCCGCCTGGTCTACGGTGGCCGCCATGGCCGCCCACTCCTTCACTCTCGTTCCCGCCGCCTACGTCTACCTCCTGCGCCCGGCTCCCGACTCCCCTCGCGACCGGGACGGGGCGGTGAGCGCCTCGACCCAGGTGCTCCTCCAGCTGCGACGGAACACCGGGTACATGGACGGGCACTGGGCCTGCGGCGCCTCGGGCCACGTCGAGGCCGCCGAGAGCGTCGTCGAGACGGCCCTGCGCGAGACCCGAGAGGAACTCGGCCTTGCCGCGGCCGCCGCGGACCTGAACCCGCTGACAGCGATGCACCGCAGCAATGACCTGGGCGGTGCCGCCCTGGAGCAGCGCGTCGACCTGTTCTTCACACTGCGCTCCTGGGAGGGCACGCCGGCCGTGCGCGAGCCGTCCAAGAACGCGGGCCTGCGCTGGTTCCCGCTGGCCGGGCTGCCCGACCCGGTGCCGCCCCACGAGCGCTACGTCCTGACCCTGCTGGCCGGCGCCCTCGACGGCGGCACGCCGGTGCCCCCAATCACCACCTTCGGTTTCGACACCGGCCAGGACATCGCTCACTACGGCGTCGCCCTGCCGCACTGAGCTCAGCTCGCCAGGAAGGCCTCGATGGCGGGCAGCTCGCGGCGGGCCTGGGCCAGTCCGGCCTCGAAGGCGGTGACGATGCGGTCATAGCGCAGCTCGCCGTTGGCGATGGGCATGCGCTCGGGCCGGAAGAGGTAGACGCGTCCCTGGCTGCGCAGGTGCTCCAGCTCCTCGACGGTGCGGTTGTAGTTCTCGGGGCGGTCGATGATGGCCTGAACCAGGGCCGGGTAGCGGGGGTAGAGCCGCTGGAGGATCTCGATCTCGTGGCGTCGCATGGGCGGTTTGCGGTAGTCCTCGGGGCGGGTCATGACCACGAGCAGCTTGTCGTAGCCGTCGGCACGGGCGGCGTCGATGGCGAAGCCCCCGGTGGGTCCGACGGCGCCATCCACGTAGGGGGCGCCGTCGACCTCGACCATGGGCATGAGCACCGGCATCGACGACGACGCCCGGGCCCGCACCAGCAGGTCGCCCATGGTGGGCATGTCCTCCAGGCCCCAGTAGACCTCCTCGCCGGTGTCGCAGCGGAAGGCGCCCAGGCGCACCGTGGCGGGCGAGGCGGCGAAGGTCTCCCAGTCGAAGGGGATGGACTCGTCGGGGGCGGAGGTGTGCAGGTAGATGTGCTCGGAGTTGAAGTAGCCCTTGCCGGTCACGAAGCTGCCCCAGCCGCCGGCCTGGGGGTCGGTGGTCAGTCCCAGGTAGGCCTCACGGGTGCGCCAGGTGTCCCGGGAGACGAAGTTGCAGGTGTTGGTGCAGCCCGCTGAGATGCCCCCGACCCAGGGGAAGGACAGCCCTGCCTCCAGCATGACGCGCACGAGGCCGGCCGTGTAGGCCCCGCGCATGCCGCCGCTCTCGAAGACGAGGGCGACGTCGTCGGGGCCGTGGGTGACGGGAGCGGGCCGGTGGTTGGGGTCGGAGACGGGGACGGGCCGTTGAACAGGGTCGGTGACGGGGACAGGACGCGAGATCACGCCCGGGAGCCTATGGGGTCCATGGGGGTCATCGCACGGGTGATTCCCGCCCCATGTCGGCCAAGCGGTCGGGAGAGTAGCGTGAGGCCATGAGCACCTCCAGCGCGCTACGCATTCTTGAGCCAATGACCATGCGCGGGCTGACCGCCCGCAACCGCCTGTGGCTGCCGCCGATGTGCATGTACACGGTCGAAGCGCAGGACGGCGTCGTCACCGACTGGCACGTGGTTCACTACGCCAGCCGCGCGGTGGGCGGTTTCGGCACGGTCATCGTGGAGGCCACGGCGGTCACCCCGGAGGGGCGCCTGTCCCCCAACGACCTGGGGCTGTGGTCGGATGAGCAGGTCGCCGGCCAGCGCCGCCTGGTGGAGGCGATCCACGCCGGCGGGGCCCTGGCGGGTATCCAGATCGGGCACGGCGGACGCAAGTCGGGGACCCCTCCGTGGCGCCCCAAGGTGGAGGGTGCGCGCACCGGCACCCTGGAGGGCTGGGAGCTGCTGGCCCCCAGCGCGATCCCCTTCCCCCAGCACGCGGTTCCCAGCGAGCTGGACGAGGCCGGGATCGGTCGGATCGTGGAGGCCTTCGCGGCGGCCGCGCGACGCGCCGTCGAGGCCGGCTACGACGTCGTCGAGATCCACGGCGCCCACGGCTACCTCATCCACGAGTTCCGCTCCGCCCTGTCCAACCAGCGCACCGACTCCTACGGCGGAAGCGTGGAGAACCGGCAGCGCTTCCCGCTTCAGGTGGTGCGGGCCGTGCGCGAGGCCATCGGGTCGCAGACGGTGCTCGACATCCGCCTGTCGGCCTCGGACTGGGCCGAGGGCGGCGTCACCGGCGAGGAGACCGCCGCCTTCAGCCGCGAGCTGGTGGAGGCCGGCGTTGACGTCCTGCACATCTCCAGCGGCGGGAACGTCCCGGCCGCGGTGCCGGTGGGACCCGGTTACCAGCTACCGCTGGCCCAGCAGGTCAAGCAGGCCGTCGCCGGTAGCGACGTCCCGGTGGTGGGCGTGGGTCTCATCGAGGAGGCGGCCCAGGCCGAGCAGGCGCTCATCTCCGGGCAGGCCGACGCGATCGCCGTGGGCCGGGCCGCCCTGCGCGACCCCTACCTGCCGCTGCGCTGGGCGGCCGACCTGGGGGTCCGCTCCTGGGACGAGGCCCCCTGGCCCATCCAGTACTGGCGCGGCACCTGGAGCTAAGCGAGTCCTCGGTCTGCCCTCCACCAGTACTATCTCCTGGGAAGTCCTCAGTCGCATCGACGTATCCATCTTCTGGAGGTAGAGCCTTGGGCAGCAGCGATTCGACGGTTCCCAGCACGCAGAGGCACCGCGGGGACGTGTACTCCTCGCAGTGCCCGTGCCGCGATCTTCTGGACGTCGTGGCCAACAAGTGGTCTGCGCTGGCCATCGGCGCACTGGCCGAGGGACCGTTGCGCTTCGGGGAGCTGCAACGGCGCCTTCAAGGAATCTCGCCGAAGGTACTGACCGCTACGCTGCGCCGGTTGGAGGACCACGGACTCGTGCACCGAGAGGTGATCCCGGAGGTTCCTCTTCACGTGGAGTACTCCCTGACGGAGGTCGGCCGGAGCGCCGTCGAACCGGTATTCGCGCTTCGGGAATGGGCCGAGTCCCGGTACGCGCATGCGCTGTCTCACGCGAGGTCGACGCCGTAGGTCGCGTGTCGACGTGAAGACGACTCCCAGAGCAATGCCCCGGGGAATCGCCACTGCGCACAGTTCGTCGGGAACGCACCTGAGCCCTCGGCATCGGACTCTAGGCTGCCGCGGGCCTACGGCGCGCCCACGAGTCCCTGGGCATTCGGACGTCGTCACGACTGACACACCAGCACCCCACTATCTTCTTGATAGTAGGGGTCGTTGCGAGTAACCACTTTCTTCTGACTACGGTCTGTGCTCGTTGACGGTGCACTTCCGTCGAACCTGGCACAAGCCGATGAGCAAGGAGCTATCGATGTCCTCAAGCAGCCCCGACACCCAACGCACCATGACCGCTGTCGTCACTCGATCCGGTGGCTCAGTGGACATCCCGGATGTCCTGGTCGATGCCACCGTCCCCGCCCCGGCGGCTCCCACTGGCCACGACATCCTTGTGGAGGTTAAGGCACTGTCCGTCAACCCCGTTGACGTCAAAGTGCGCGCCGCCCTCAACCACACCGGCGGCGAGGAACGCATCCTAGGATGGGATGCAGCGGGGACGGTCATCGCGGTCGGCGAGCAGACCACTCTCTTCCAGCCCGGCGATGACGTCTACTACGCCGGAGCACTGGAGCGTCCCGGCTCCTACGGACAGCTTCAGCTCGTGGACGAACGCATCGTTGGACCGAAGCCGAGCTCGTTGGACTATGCAAGTGCGGCGGCACTGCCCCTGACCTCGCTCACCGCGTGGGAGGCTCTTTTCGACAAGCTCCACCTGAGCAGGGACTCCGCAGGCACGATCCTCGTGCTGGGAGCCGCAGGAGGGGTGGGCTCCATGGTGATCCAACTGACCAAGGCCCTCACTGATGTCTCCGTCATCGCCACTGCCTCACGTGAGGAGTCCCGCGACTGGGTCCGGTCGCTGGGTGCCGACGCAGTGGTGGACCACTTCGCCGAGGACCTCGCGCAGCAGGTTCTCGCCATCGCACCGGACGGCGTCGACTACGTCTTCACCCCGCAGAGCCGAGGGCGCGTGCCGCTGCTGACCACGGTGGTTCGTCCTTTCGGGGAGATCGTCGCCATCGACGACGAGCGGGACCTGGACCTGTACGCGCTCAAGGACAAGGCCATCTCATGGCACTGGGAGTTCATGTTCGCCCGCCCCAGGCACGGCTACGACCTCATCACCCAGCACCACATCCTCTCCACCGTCGCCGAGCTCATCGACAGTGGAAGGATCCGTGGCACTGCGTCCCAGACGCTCACGCCTCGCAATGCTGCGCAGATACGGGCAGCTCACCGCCTCATCGAGAGCGGGCGCACGGTGGGAAAGATCGTTGTGACCGACGCCGGCTGAGTCGACCGAATCGAAACCGAAGCGGGCCCCGATCGCCATACGCAGCGGGCTATCCGACGGCGTCGAGGTAGAGCCAACGACCGGCGCGGCGGGTGAAGCGGGAGCGCTCGCGCAGGGCATCGTCCACCACTCCCCCGCGCCCGTCGCCGCTGCGGTAGGTGGCGGTGAACTCCACGATGCCGGTCTCGTCGTCCGCCCCGCCGTCGACGGTCTCGTGGATGGTCAGTCCCGTCCACCGGGTCCCGGGGTGGCAGTAGGGCCCCTCGGGGCGGGTGCGCGGGTGCCAGGTGCGGAAGAGGTAGTCCTCGTCGCCGACGACGAAGGCCGTGTAGCGCGAGCGCATGAGGGCCTCGGCGGTGGGTGCCGGGGCGCCGTCGTGGAAGGGCTCGCAGCACTGGGCGTAGGCGCGCCCCGTGCCGCAGGGGCAGGGGTCGGTGCCGCGCACGCCCGCGGCCCGGATCGACAAGTCCGACTGGGCCGTCCTGCGGCCCATCTGCCGTCCCGCCATGCTCAGGCCCCCAGCCAGTAGGCGTGCAGGGCCCGGGCGAGCCAGGGGCCGTCCTTGACACCGGCCATTTCGCGGGCCGAGTGCATGCTCAGCAGGGGCACGCCGACGTCGACGGTGGTGATCCCGAGCCGGGTGGCGGTGATGGGGCCGATGGTGGAGCCGCAGGGCACGGCATTGTTGGAGACGAAGTCCTGGCTGGGTACGCCGGCGGCGGCGCAGGCCCGTGCCCAGATCGCGGCCCCCACGGCGTCGGTGGCGTAGCGCTGCTGGGCGTTGATCTTGAGCAGGGGGCCGTGGTTGATGAGCGGCTGGATGGCGGGGTCGTGCAGGTGGGCGTAGGCGGGGTGGACGCTGTGCCCGGCGTCGGCACTCACGCAGGACGAGCGCGCCAGGAGGGCCTCGACGTCGTCGCCGCTGACCCCCAGAACGCCGGCGAGGCGCCGCAGGAGGGTCGTGAGGAAGGGGCCGTCCGCGCCGGATCGGGTGGCCGAGCCGACCTCCTCGTGGTCGAAGGCGATCAGGATGACGGGCTCGGTGGGCTCGGTCCCGGCGGCCGCGAGCGCCTCGAGGGCCGCGAGTCCGGCGTGGACGGAGGAGAGGTTGTCCAGGCGGGAGGAGGCCAGGAACTCGCCGTCGCGGCCGAAGCGGGCGGGCGCCTGGGTGGGGTAGGTCAGGACGTCGTGGCCGGCGAGCTCGGCCGGGTCGATGCCGGCGATCTCGCACAGGTGGGTCTCGACCGCGTCGGGGGCGGCGTCGGGCCCGGCCAGTGACCACAGGGGCAGCAGGTGGGTCTGGCGGTCCAGGTGGAGGGTGTCGTTGACGCCACGGTCCAGGTGCGGGGCGATCTGGGCCACGCGGGCGATGGGGCCGGTGCGCACGAGGTGGACGGCGCCGTCGCGGGTGGTCAGGCGTCCGGCCAGGCCCAGCTCGCGGTCGAGGAAGGAGGCGAGCAGGGGGCCGCCGTAGACCTCGGCGTTGATGAGCTGCCAGCCGGAGCGGACGAGGGCGGCGGCGGGCTTGAGCTTGAGGGCCGGGGAGTCGGTGTGGGCGCCGACGACGCGAAGACCCGCTCCCGGACCCAGCGCCTCGGGCAGCACCCAGGCGGCGATGGCGCCGTCACGGATGGCGTAGCCACGGCGCGGTAGGCCGTCCTCCCAGGAGACGGTCTCGTCGGCGCGGGCGAAGCCGACCCCCTCCAGACGCCGGGCGACCTCGGCGGCGGCGTGGTAGGAGCTGGGCGAGGCGGTGACGAAGTCGATGAGCGAGTCGGTGTAGGCGTCGTCGTCCCGCAGGATCTCGCCGGCGACGGCGTCATCGGCGAGGGCACCGGAACGGAGGCTGGGCGAGGCACTGGCGGGCGTGCTGGCGGCATCAGTCATGGCCCCAGTCTTCCACCGGTGCCCCATGCCCCGGCCGATCTCCCGGCCGACACCGCGAGGTAGGGCAGAATCGGGGCGTGAGCATCTCTCAGCCGGTCATCCCGCCCGCCTCGTCCACTCCCGTGCGCGCCGTCCTGCTCGATGCCGACGGCGTCCTCCAGCTCATCGGCACTCCGTGGAATGAGGCGCTGACCCGCGGCGGCGGCCCCGCCTTCGCCCGTGCCATGATCGATAGTGAGACCGATGCCCTGGCAGGCCGGGAGACCCTCACCGATCTGCTGGAGCGGGTGGTGAAGGAGCTGGGGCTGGAGCTGAGCGCGTCGGAGCTGCTTGAGATGTGGCACCGGGCCACGCCCGACCCTCTGGCCCGGCAATTGGTAGGTGACCTGCGCGAGGCGGGTTACACGACGGTCCTGGCCACCAATCAGCAGTGGGAGCGTCGGGCCTGGATGCGCGAGCAGCTGGGCTATGACGGCCTGTGCGACATCGACGGCTACTCCTGCACGCTGGGGGTGGCCAAGCCGGATGCCGCCTACTTCCAGCGGCTGCTGGAGCTCGCAGGGGTGGAGGCGGACCAGGCCCTGTTCGTCGATGACAGCGCCACCAACATCGCCGCGGCCCGCGAGGTGGGCTTGCGCACTATCCACCACCCGGCCGACGCCGGCGGCGAGCTCCTGCGCCGCGAGGTCACCCAGGCCTTGACGCTGGCCGCCAGTCCGTCGCAAGGATGAGCCGGCGGACACCGTTCCTTCTTTCGGAACTTGCCCATCAGGCGCGCGAGGGGAAGACTCCCCCTGACACCAGCGATCAGTGAAGGACGACTCATGGCAGGAACGACGGCGGACGACCAGGCCTCCGAGACCACCACCGCTATGGAGCCTGCAGCGTCCTCCCTCCAGCCCCCCATCTCCAACGCCCGCCGCGCCCCCGAGATCTTCCTGCGCCTCATCACGGCGATCCACTCCGTCCTTCCGGGCTTCGTGCGCAGCCGGCTGCCGGTGACCTTCATCGGCTACGCGATCATCAACGGCTCGGCCTTCTTCCTGGACATCACCTGCCTGTGGGTGTTCTACAACCACCTTCACTGGTTCTACCCGGTGGCGGTCACGGTCGGCTACGCCATCGCCGCCGTCTACTCCTTCCTGCTCAACCGCTGGCTGAATTTCCAGGCTCATGGACATGTCATCGAGCAGGGGGCGGGCTACACAGTAGGCATCATCAGCCAGTACGTCATCTTCATTCTCGGGCTGTCCTCGCTGCTGCACTGGTTCGGGGTCAATGCCGAGCTGGCTCGCGTCATCTCGGCCTGCTGCGAGGGGATCTACCTCTACGTGTTCATTCGGCTGTGGGTGTTCCGCGGGGTGCCGGAACCCGCGCGGGCGCGCCGCTGAGGGCCCGCGCGCTCACCAGTAGGCGCGGGTCGTCTCGGTGGGGCCGTCGAGCTCGGTGAAGCCGGCGTCGATGACGCGGACGGGCCGGGCGGCGGTCTCCCACTGCTCCCGGCTGGGCACGACGACGCGTACCCGGTAGCCGTCGTCGGCCCAGGCCCGCCGCACGGCGGGATCCATGGCCGAGCTCTCCCAGGCGAGCTGGGCGGCGTGACCGCACTGGGCGGCGAGCTTGCCCGAGGTCATCTCGTGCAGGGGCGTGACCTCGATCGTCACCAGAGCCCCGGCGGAGGCCGACGCCGATCCGAGGGCGATCTCGGCTGCTGCGGCCGGGTCCCGCTCAGCTCGGGCGGTGATCGCGGCCGGTGGTGGAGGCAGCTCGTCGCCGGTCGGGAAGTGGGTGCCCTCCACCTGGGTCTTGGCCAGGGCACCGGGCAGGGGGCGCACCGGGCCGGGGACGAAGGCCCGCGCGGCGGCCTGCCCCCAACCCGACGGGCCGTCCTGGGTGACGGTGACGCCGTCGATCCCCTGAACCTCCTCCCAGCGCTTACCACGAGCACGACGCACGATCTTGCGGATGCGCCCGTCGCGCCAGTACTCGACGGCCGGGCTCCACACTCCGCCGGGGGCGGAGGCGGGCGCGGCCAGGAGGGCGACGACGGCGCGAGCGGCGGCCTCCGCCACGTCGATGCGCCGGGGCGGGCGAACCTTGTCGTAGCGCACGGCGATCTGCATGCCCCAGGGGACCGCGTGGTCCGGGTGACCGGACAGGGAGGGCGACTGCGACGGTGAAGACGGCGAGTGAGACGACGGCAAGGAGTGCGGCACGGGCAGGAGCCTACGGGGTCGTTGTCGACGGCGTCAGGTCCCGCCTGCACCTCACCTCCTGGAGGACCACCTGTTCCTTGGGGACGACCAACCAGGACTTTTCCCTCCAAACGGCGGATAAGTGACGCACGAAGATCCTCCTGGGGCAGGAGATGAATCCAGCGACGAGTCGTTTAAGTTGCCACCATGCAACCTCCTGTTCCGCCCACCATCTCTGAATCCCCAAGCCCGACGCCGTCGGCCACGCCTCCCTCTCGCCCACGGATGTTCAACGGCGCGACTGTTCACGGCATCACCGGGACCAAGTGGCTGCGCCACCCCGCAGAGATTCCGTTGCTCGTCGCCGCTGCGATCACCACTTTCCTGGGTTACTTCGGTTGGTTCGGCATCATCGCCTGGCTGGCCTCCTCCTCCGACGCCACGGGTGTGGAGGCAGAGGTCCGCAGCCTCTTCCTGGACGGCGGGACCCTGTCACAGGCGGTCCTGGTCATCCCCCTCTTCCCTCTCATCGTGTGGATCATCCGCGCCGTCACGTACGCCCAGCTGCGGGCGAACTCGGTGCAGATGTCTCCCACCCAGTTCCCGGAGGGCTACCGAATGGTTGTCGAGGCGGCCCAGGAGTTCGGCCTGCGGCGAGTCCCCGACGCTTACGTGGTGCTGGGCAACGGTCAGATCAACGCCTTCGCAGCCGGCCACGGCTTCCGACGCTTCGTGGCCGTCTACTCCGACCTGTTCGAGATCGGGGGTCAGGTCCGCGACCCTGAGGCGCTGCGCTTCATCATCGGCCACGAGGTCGGTCACCTCGCGGCCGGTCACGTCTCCTACCTCCGTCTCATCTTCTCCCAGCTGGTCAGCTACGTCCCCTTCCTGGGGCAGGCCTTCTCTCGGGCCCAGGAGTACACGGCGGACAACCACGGCTACGCCTACTCGCCTGAGGGCGTCCCCGGCGCCATGGGGGTCCTCTCCGGCGGCAAGTACCTGGGGGCCGAGGTCAACACCCACGCCCTGGCCGATCGCGCCACCCGGGAGAAGGGGTTCTGGCTCCACATGAGCAACTGGCTCTCGACTCACCCGATCAATACCTGGCGCGCTCACGCCCTGCGCGACCGCAGTCGCCCAGGACGAATCATGATCCGCCCGCCGGAATCGACCGCCTGGTTCCCGCCCTCGGCTCCCAGCGGCAGCGGATGGTCGGACTCCTGGCCGACGCCACAGCAGATGCGCTCGGTGCTGGACTCCACAACCACGAGCGTGCCCAGCGAGGAGCAGTTCGGCCGCTACCCGGGCGTTGCCTACGAGACTCCCCGCAATGAGCTGCGTTGGGCCTCCCCCGTTCCCGTTTCGGTGGGGACCGAGCCGGCCGGGCAGGCGGTCCCAGCCCCTGCCGAAGCGCAGCATCTCGAGTCGTACGGATACACCCCGTCAGCCGGGCGGGAGGGTGGGCTCGCGGGAGACTCCTCCGCAGCCCCCTCCGCCCCGCCGGCTGCGGAGGATCGAGGCGGCTGGCCCGGCCAGGCCTGAGACCGGCCCGGTCCCGCACGTCCCCATCAACACGGCGGCGCCGGTTGGAGAACGCTCACGTTCTCCAACCGGCGCCTCTCTGCGGCTATCGTGCGATTGTGCCCTGTGCCTGCGTTGACGCGCCGGGCGTCTCAGCTCGGGGCGACGGCGCTGGCCGCCGTGGTGAAGGAGCTCAAGGCATCCCGCAGGTCCGCGGCGTCGTCGGCAACATGAATGGCCTGGCAGCGGGCGGCGAGATCGTCGAGCTCGGCCAGACGCTGACCAACCGACTCGACCACGCCCGAGGCCGCGGCGGACAGCTCTGCGGCCGTGGCCGGCAGGGCCGGGTCGGTAGAGGCGGGCGAACCGGTCCACAGCATGAGGAGCTGGTTGGGAATCGTCATCATGCGGCTGACCTCCCCGATGTACGCCACGACCTGGGCCGCAAGCGCTCGGTGCGCCTGGGCCTGCCGCTCCATCTCCGCAATGCCGTCGTTGAGGGACTCAATGAGGTCAGGAATCGCCTCTGCCGAGTACTGCGGGTCTCCGACGCCGTCAATGAGCTCGACGGTGAACAGAGAGGTGATGGTGGCGTGCAGACGGGCCAGGGCGATGCGGAAACGGGTCCGGGCGCCGTTGGTGTCGAGCTCGGCCAGGGTGCTGACGAGGCGAGCCACAAGCGGGCTGACCAGCCTCTGCATCTGGGTCCACAGATCCAGCAGGTCGGCCAACGGCTTGACCTGGGGGTCGGAGCGGTCCAGCACGGCGATCCGCTCGGGACTCAGGCGCGGGTCCTCCAGAGTCTGGGTCAGGCCCTTGCCGGCGGCCTTGAGCGAGGCCGACAGCTCGGCGAGCTGCTGCTGACCGGACATCCAGGAGTCGAGCCCGGTGGCGATGGTGGTGACCGAGTCGAGCATGACGCGCAGGTCCCCTGTGGCTCCCGGCCGCACCGGAGTGCCGTCGGAGAGCTCTTCGCGTCTCGCCACCTCCGCAGGCAGGGCCGTGTTCTGGAACTCCTCATAGGAGGACAGGCCCGCCCCGGCCAGCAGCTCGGCGATGCGACCGAGCCCCTGCTCAGCCGCTGCCCGACGATTGGCCCCAGCACCGATGGACTGGTCCTCAACGGCGCGGGCGTCGCGGTAGATGGCGCAGGCGGTGTCGAAAAGGTCGGTGCACACCGGTCGAGTGCGCACCGAGAGGTAGCCGCCGTCGGACAGCGGAGTGACAGTGGCGAAGACGTCGTACTCACTGCCGTCGGCGGCGAGGTTGCGCACGTAGGCGGCGAAAGGGCTGCCGGTCTTGAGGGTGTCCCACATGGCCTTGAAGGCGCCGCCAGGCATCTCTGGGTGACGGATGATGTTGTGCGGAGCGCCGGAGAGCTCATCACGCCGGTACCGGGAGAGCTCGATGAACACGTTATTCGAGTGGCGGATGACGCCGCGCGCGTCAGTGGTGGAGAAGAAGAGCTGGTCCACGCCCACCTCGTGGGTGGCTCCGGTGACCTGTGGCATAACGAGTGCTCCTTGAAGTGATTGGGCGCGACGGCGTCCGGCTCAGCAAGAGGCGAAATCCTCACCCCTCGTCCACTGAATTCCGGCTGGACAGTTGAACAATAACATCCCGTTTCCGAGAGGAAATCTGAAAACTTCCCGTAACTGACCGACCGCACGGCCATACCGCACGTTCAGAATGTGCGTCTTTTCACGCATCGCAACACATCGCCTCACAGTGACATCACCCCCCCGACGCGGCGACAACCCACCTTCTCTCCCTCCACAGTAATGAGCACCGGAAAACGGTGAACTCGCGCCCCAGAAGAACACCAGCGACGCTACTCATGCACGTGAATACACAGCCAGGACACGACGTCGACTGCATAACACTGGAACCTGAACTGAAGGCCTTGTGAAAACAGGAGAAACGCGCCAAGCAACTTCCCAGCGAACTTTGAGATATATTGAAGTGCCTCCACAGGAGCAGTGGGTTACATAGTGACTGCCGCCGGACGGAACCGGTCGCGAGGGTTGGGGAGCCTGATGACCGATCGGATTTCGAGGCCGCCCGGGTTGATAGGGAGCCCGGCGCGAGTCGCTCTGGCGAAGGAGGGTGACTCCGCCTGGAATTATGGGATCCAGGCCGACGCCACCCTCAACGACAGGGGCCTGTGGGTCTCGGAATTCTCCGAGCCCCACAGGCCGCGTCATTTTTCGACGTCATTGCGTCGATTTCTTCTCCACACTCCCGTCTATCGAATAAGGCGGGGAAACAGACGGACACCGATCGCCATGACTACGAGCTCCACCAGGGTCTGAGTCACCACCGCAATCGGCGCCATCCCCATAGAATCGGGCAGCGCCAGAGCCAACGGCAGAACCACCAGCGAGTTACGGGTAGTCCCGGAGAAGGCGAGAGCCAGGCGCTTCTGACGTCCCTGGTGAGCCATGCGCCCGGCGACGTCTCCCACAGCCGGCATAACAAGAGCGAAAGTCACGAAGAGGGGAACAACCCGGGCGACGACGTCGGGCCGGGAGGCGACATGGGGAACCTGGGAGGCGACGACGAACACCAGGGTCGCCATCATGAGCGGAACCATGAGCGCCGTCGTCGCTGAAGCGAGCCGGGCGGATGGCCGGAACCGGGGTGAAGCACGCCGCGTAAGGATCGATAGCCCCATGGGCAGTGCGATCATGAGGACGAAAGCCTGCGCGAAGGGCTGCCAGCTGATACCACCGCCCTGAGCCCCAGGTGAGCCGGCGGCGAAGGCCAGCCACAGTGGCAGGACGAGGGCCTGGATGAGCATGAGAGCCGGAGATGCCGCCAGGATACGCGACCATGCGCCGCCGGCCAGACGGGTGAAGACCATGACGTAGTCAACGCAGGGCGCCAGGAGCACCAGGAGGGTGCCGACCAGGAGCCCCGGCTCATCGGCCACCAGCCGGGACAGAGGCAGAACCACCGCCGGCACCACCAGGAAGTTGACCACCAGAAGCGCCGTCATGAACCGGGCGTCGGCGAAGGCGGCCCGCAGGCGATGGAAGGGGACACCGAGAAAGGTCGCGTACAGCAGCGTGACCAGCACCGGGGCGATAGCTACCTCAAGAAGGCTGCGGGCTGCAGGAGCGGCCAGCCCCAGGACGGCGCCGGCCACGAGCGCACCCAGGTACAGGACCACCTGGTGGCGCTCCATCCACGCGACCACCGGGGCCTGATCGCCTGCGTCCTCCATGACGGAACCGTATCGCGACCGGACGGGACGGTGACCGCTGCCGGGCGTCTACGCCTCCAGGGAGTAGCCCGTCACCGGCCCGGCAGTGTTGGGCTGCCAGCCCAGCGCCGGGGCAACGTGCTCAGCGAAGGCCTGGAGGATGTGGAGGTTGAAGTCGACGCCGAGCTGGCTGGGAATGGTGAGCATGACGGTGTCTGCGGCATGAAGCGCCTCATCCTGGGCCAGCTGCTCGATCAGGACGTCAGGCTCAGCAGCGTAGGTGCGCCCGAAGGTCGACTGCAGGCCGTCGATGACGCCGATCTGGTCGCGGGAGTCCTCACCGCGCAGGGCGAAGAACCTGCGATCGATGTCGGAGATGATCGGGAAGATGGATCGCGAGACACTCACGCGCGGGGTCCAGTCGTGGCCGGCCTCCTTCCAGGCCTCACGGTAGCGGCGGATCTGCTCGGCCTGGAGGTGGGAGAAGCCCTCACCGGTGGCCTCGGTCAGGAGGGTCGAGCTCATGAGGTTCAGGCCCTGACGGGCGGTCCACTCTGCGGTCTCCCGCGAGCCGGCTCCCCACCAGATGCGACGGTCCACGCCGGGAGCGTGCGGCTCGATGCGTAGGCGGGAGCTGGCGCCGGGGGCCATGCCGCCGCTGGTGTCGAGGTCGGCCTGGGGGACGCCCCGGACGGCATCGAGGAACTGGGCGGTATGGGCTCGGGCGACGTCAACTCCACGGGGGTCGGCGCTGCCGGTGTAGCCGAAGGTCTCCCAGCCGCGCCGGGCCTGCTCCGGCGAGCCGCGGGAGATACCGATGGCGATGCGCTGGTCGGTGAGCAGGTCGAGGGCGGCGACCTCCTCGGCCAGGTAGAGCGGGTTCTCGTAGCGCATGTCGATGACGCCGGTGCCGACCTCGATGCGCTGGGTACGGGCGCCGGCCGCGGAGAGCAGCGGGATGGGGGCGGCGGCCTGGCGGGC
>ERZ773075.870-NODE-870-length-19294-cov-63.5893_pt1 | contig 19294 bp, 14 predicted proteins | sample MGYA00580614_ERZ773075 | MGnify/ENA primary metagenome ERZ773075 (study PRJEB29015, sample SAMEA2738021) | human oral metagenome | biome: human oral; feature: human-associated habitat; material: dental | place: China | collected 2043 ... | reverse complement strand
TTCATAACTTCCTCCTTGAGGGCACGGTCCTCAATCGTGTGAACGGTGCATCCACTACTGTCGATCGGTGCAGAGCCCTTGTCGAGCTTGCGCATCGCGGTGGGTGCCTCAATATTTTACGTTGTGGCTACTTCAATATGGTGGCCGAAGTTCTCCCGAAAAGTTGCGATTAAGTGAAGGTCGTCCAATTGCTTGGAAGAAATATTTCTGACTACCTGTCTGGGGCTTCCGTCAGTCGCTCTTATGAGATGACAACGACGTCTCTGTGCTGCCCTGAGGGGCGGGGGTGAGTGAATGATGAGCCCTTTGATCGTTTCGGGGCTGTTCTGAAGGGGGTGGGATGGAGAGAATCGAGCGATGTCGATCGTGCAAGCAGGCAGACCAGTGATAGGTGGGCGGTGATAGAGAGGTCTTTGTCGCTCTTGAAATTGAATCGTGTGGCCTGAGTGCTGAAATCGCCAGCAAGTTCATTGTAAGTTGCCTGGTATCGGGGCCTGTTACTACGAGCAGGCTGATCTGGCGATGTCTGCCGTTGTTGGCGCCTGAATCTGGGTAGCAGGCACCAATCGCAGTCCCCAGCCGGTGCTGGCTGGGCATAATGGCAACGGGTTCTCTCCGCCCATCGATGGTGGTGAACCAGGAGGTGGGTGTACTCAACTGATATGATGATGTTTCACCGATGGTCCGTTGCTGGCTCTCCGCTGTCGGTGATTGAGGCAGCTACAAGACGTGCTGCATCGTCAGAGTCCTCGTGCTCCCAGACGTGGATGACCGTCCACCCAAGAACGTCGAGTTTTTTGTCGGTGTCGCGGTCTCGGGCCTGGTTCTTCGCGATCTTCCACTGCCACCACTCGGAGTTCCGACCGGGCATTTTTCCGTGTTCAGGGCAACCGTGCCAGAAGCATCCGTCCACCTGGACGGCTACCTTTTTGCCTGGGAAGGCAATGTCGATCTTGCGGCGAGGAAGTCCCGGAATCTTGTACTGCACTCGATATCGCAGTCCCATCCGCCACAGAGCCCGCCGCAACTCCATCTCGGGTGAGGTGTCGCGCCGAGATAGGCTGGAGTAGCGAGCGCTCACCTTTGGATCTGCGGGCTTGTCTCGTGCTGGTTCGGGAGCGTGCAGTGGGTTGGACGCGTCATCATCCGATGGTGCAGCCATGCATACATCACCTCGCCAATAGTTTGCGGACCGCCTCGTCAGGACTTGTGGGAGCGGCATCCACTGCGTTGAGGATACGGCGCCCGGACGCCGTCGACTCGAGTATGCGGCGGTCTCGGTCACAGTGCATCTTGAGCACGTTCCAGACCACGCCTACGTTGACACCGTTCCCCAGCTGCTTGTAGGTCTTGGCGTCGGGTTGACCGGCAAAAGAGAACTCATCCGGGAACCCCTGAAGGCGGGCGGCTTCCCGCGGTGCCAGCCGGCGACGCTGCTTCCCGACGATACTAGTCTGTGTGATAGCGACGAGCGCGGGAACGTAGGTGGCGGGCTTCGCACGTAGACCTGATGGGCGGAAGTGCATGAGGCAGTCCCAGAGGGACTCGATGTCCTGTGCCTGCCACTCAAGCTTACGGCGCGACGGCGGAAAGTCCTTCACGCCAGAGGTGGTCATCCAGGCTCGACACCAGGCTGCGTTCTCGGTAAAGAGCTGCGCGTTCTTGCGTAGGAAGTTCATCTTCCAGGCGGGAACGTCATCGAGCTCTCCCGACTCGATCTGGATCTCCAGGTCCTCGATCGTCTGCCAGGCATCGACCCAGATGGGGAACCCTGGTAACTTCTTCCCAGGATTGTGGTCGCGGAACCGCTGTACCCAGTCGTCCCAGGCGTAGATCCAGTCCTTCTCGGTCCTCGACAGGTCGTAGCCTTCGACGTCGGCGAGCAGGTAGTCGTCTATCTTCCAGTCGACTAGCCCATCCGCATACAGTTCCTTGGGTCTCGCCACCGGCTGGGGTGCCGTTGATCCGATATCGTCAGGGTCGTACGTGGCAGTGATGAAGACTCGCTCCCTGACCTGCGGACGCCCTCCCCGTTCCGGGCCGAGTTGGTGCGGTGAGAGGATGGCGGGGGTATCCGCCACGCGATACCCCTCGTCCCGAAGGGACTTGACGATGACCTCCCACTCGTGAGTGTGGCGCGGCCCGGCAAGGTTCCGAACGTTCTCGAGAAGGAGCACCGTGGGGTGACGTTCCTGGACGATCTTGAGAATGTTGAAGTAGAGCGTGCCCCGAACCTCATCCAGCATCCCAGCCTGGGCGCCGGACTTGGAGAAGGGCTGGCATGGGAACCCCGCGGCAAGGATGTCATGGGGCCGAATCCTGTTGGACACGCCGTCGTCGTTGGCGTCGACCGTGATGTCACCGAGGGCCTCGATGCCCCAGTTCTGCTCGTAGATGCGGGCTGCGTCCTTGTCGATCTCGACCGCGTAGGTGCACCGGCCACCCATCCCGGACAGAGCAGCGTGGAAGCCGCCGATCCCTGCGAAGAGGTCGGTGTAGGTGAACTTCTCGGTCATGAGCCAAGCTAAACACATGTTCGAGCTGAAGGGAAGCTCTGTTCACCGTGAGCTTGGGCTCACGCAGCGAAGTCATGCTGTGCCATCACTTTCCCCGCCTCCTGAGCCTGGCGGAGCACCAGATCCAGCTTCGGCCTCCTCGGCTTGCCGCTCGGCTGGTGTCCTTGTCTGAACACCTTCAGCACACCATCGGCGAGTGCCTGTTCGACCTCGGCGGTTCCCTGGAAGACGTACGCCTGTAGCGTGACAGGGTGCAGAGAGACCTTGAGCCGCCGAGGACGCGGGGACCTCGATTCGGAGGCGCCTCGCATCTTCCGGTGCCAGGCGTCGAACTCGATGAAACCGTCGAAGGATGAGGCTCCGGACAGGATCAGGAAGCCAATCGAGCCCCGCTCGTCGACGCACTGGAGGATCGACTCTCGGTCATTGAGCGGTGCTCTCCCAAAGATGCCGTCTGGGGAGGCAAGTTTCTCTTGAGCATGGGTCTTCAGGTCCCATACGAAGCCTCGGGCGTAATCGAACTCGGTGGCCGCAATGCGGACGGGACCGCCACCGTAGGCGTTGATGAGAGCAGGAAGGCCCACGAACTCGAAGTACCAGCCTACCCATTCTGTGCCCCGTGCTTTGCTGTACTCGCTCTTCAGCATCTCCTGGACGCATGCCCTCCCGTCCCAGTGAGGTGGGCAGGATGCTGCCAGCGCTGCAACGAGTAACCGAGCCTCCTGCTGCAGACGGATCAACTTAGTGCCGTGGCCGTGGAGCACCCGCTGTTCAGCCCCTGCAAGAACAGCGTTGAGCCCATTGAGTGTGACGGTCTGACCAGAGGACCAGCACGAGTCGTTCCAGGGCATGTCAAGCGCTGCAGCGATGGCTTCGGCGAGTTTGGTCTTCGTCAGTCGGGAGTCGAGAGGTAGGCCGAGGTTGTCAACGAGATCCGTCAGCACTGACTTCCTCTCCTTACTTCCCGGTCCCAGATCCTGCGGACGTCCGCCTGTGATCGAGGAGATACGCCGAACCGCCTCGAGTTTGTCGCGTGCGGGAGCGAACCAGTCAGGCAATGTCGGGATGACTCCACGCATCTCCCGTACCGCCCGACGCTGAAGCTCAGCCTCAGCCGCAGCCAGGATGGCGTTGAGCCCTCGCAAGGTGATGGTTTGCCCCGTTGAGGAGAAGGAACGATCCCATGCTTGGCCGAGCGCTTCGAGTATCTGACGTGCAAGCACGTCCTTCGGTGCGCTCTCGTCAACATCGAGCGAGAGGCGCTCGGCCGTCTTTGTCAGGACCGACTTCTTCTCCTTGCTGCCAGGTCCTAATGGCTCAGCCGGGGCCTGCGCAGCGGCGTAGAGTCGTGCGACTGCCTCAAGTTTGGACTTGGCAGGGAGGAACGACGTTGTTTCCATGAACGGATCGTAGAACTGCTTCTTCGACGTGGCGTGGCCAATGAGAGTTTTGTCCCGAGCGGTTATTCCCCCGATCACGCATCCGCCCGGACCAGCCGGACGATGCCGGCCATCTGAGCGGCCGCCGTCCAGGCCAGGATGATGAGTCCGGCAGAGGCGACGTCCGCCCGCGATGCGTCCTCCGCCAGCCAGATCTGGGCCGCCTGGCTCGGGAGCCAGCGGGCGGCGTCGCCCAGGAACACGGCCAGCTGCGGTACCAGAATCACCAGCACCACGGCCGCCGTGGAGGCTCCGATGACGCTGCGCAGTGCCGCACCGAGCCCGGCCGCCAGCAGCAGCACCGCCGTCAACCAGACCACGGTCCTTCCGCCGGCCCACAGCGCCGCCCTCGACATCGTCGGACACGCTGCCAGGCTCGCCCCGACCAGGACGCTCGCCACCACCAGTCCCGTGCCGGTCAGCACCATGAGTCGTGCCACCGCCAGCCGCCCACGCGCCGGCGTCACCAGCAGACTCGTCATGCCCTGCGCCGTGGAGTGCTCGGCGCCCGCCGCGGCTACACCGGCCGCCACGAAGCCGATCTGCACCGCCAGTGCCCACATCGGAGCGATCTCCTCGAATCCGAAGTCCCGCCCATCCACCACGTTCTGCAGGACCGACATCATCGTGGCGATCGCAGCCGCGCCCGCCACCGCCGCCGACCACCATATCGCCGGCAGCGTCACCACCTTCAGCAGCTCCGCGTGCAGCGCACGTCCCCAGGCTGTCGTCACCCCTGCGGTAGCCCTCACCCTGCTGGTCGCACCGGCTCCGCTCATGCGTCCCGCCTCATCCACACCCAGCAGCACACCGCCGCGCAGCCTCCCGCCCAGGCCGCACAGACGGCGGCCGCCATCGGGATCGACAGCAGCTCGACGAGCCGGTCGTAGTTGAGCGTCGTCGGGCTCGCAATGAGCCGCACCGCCGCGGTATCCGGCAGGAACCGGGCCGCATCGGTGGACTTGATGAGCAGCACCCCCGGCGAGATCATCGTCGACATTGCGACGAGGACCGTCATCGACACCAGCGCGCTGCGCGTCGCCATCGCCAGTGCCATCGACGCCATTGCCGAGAACACCCACCACGTCAGGATCCCCGTCAGCATCCACCACGGCACCGGCTCGAAGGGCACACTCGACCCCAGCAGGTGCCGGCACAGCGAGTAGGTCGCCGTCCACGCCACCGCCAGGAGCACTGTCGCGGCACCCAGCACCACGAGCAGCTTCGCGGCCATCGATGCCCCGCGCCGCGGCTGTACCAGCATCGTCGTCGTCACCTGTCGCGGAGCGCTGGAGGCCCCGCTCGTGCGCGGATCACTCGCGTACTCGCTGACCACAACACTCACCGCCAGCACCACGATCCCCGTCGTCCCCACGTACAGCCCGATGACGCCGACGTTGCCCAGCTGCGCCGGCGCATCCGGGGCGCCGGCCGCCAGCCGCGCCGCCAGGTCATGATCCGTGTAGTACTCGATCAGGAGCGGCAGGACGATCGCCAATGCCGCCCCCAGCCAGGCCCCCGGCAGGCCCATCGTCTTGCGCACCTCCGCCTTGAGGGAGCGCACCAGCGCCGTCGCCGCGCTCATGAACGGCCCCCTTCCTCGCGTCCGGCCCGGCCGCCCCGACCACCGGCCTCGCCCCCGGTCGGGGCAGTCAGCGAGAAGAAGGCCTCCTCCAGGTTCGCGTAGCCCGCCGCGACCTCCTCCAGCGTCCCGGCGGCCCGCACCCGCCCGCCGGCGATGACGACGACGTCGTCGGCCACCTCGGCCAGCTCGGCCAGAACATGACTGGACAGCAGGACCGTGCCCCCGGCATCGGCCCTCTGCCGAAGCAGCGTGCGGATCCACCGGATCCCCTCCGGGTCCAGGCCGTTGACCGGCTCGTCGAGGACCAGCACCTCCGGGTCGCCCAGCAGCGCCGTCGCCAGCCCCAGGCGCTGTCCCATTCCCAGGGAGAAGGTGCGCACCCGCCGCCCGGCCGCCTCACCGAGGCCGACGAGATCCAACACTTCCGTCACCCGACGCCGACTGATGCCCGCGCCCGAGGCCACCCAACCCAAGTGACCACGGGCCGTGCGCGAGGGATGCGCGCCCGAGCCGTCGAGCACCGCCCCCACCGTGCGCAGTGGCTCGCGCAGCTCGCGGTAGGTGCGCCCGCCGATGAGCGCCCGCCCTCCGTCGGCCCGGTCCAGTCCCAGCAGACACCGCAGGGTTGATGACTTCCCGGCGCCGTTGGGGCCCACGAAACCGGTGACGCGGCCCGGACGGGCCTCCAGGCTCACGCCGTGAAGCACCTCCCGCGTCCCGTGCCGCTTGACGAGGTTCTCAATACTGATCATGGGCCAACTCCAGCGCGCCGAGCGGCAGCGCGCATCGGCCGCCCAGCCGAGACGGTTCCACCGCCTCAGACCCAGGTCCGTCAGACCCTGGTTCGATGAACCGCCCCTACCGCCTTCCTAGACTGGCCGGGTGCCAGCCCCCGACGTCCCACCGCGCCACTCGCCACTCGGACGCACCATCACCGGGCTGACCGTGGTTGTCGTCGGCCTGGGCACCATGGTCGGCTTCTCCCCGACTCCTTCTCGACACGCCCAGATGACGGTACTGCTCATCATGGCCGGACTCGTCGTCGCCTCCCTGTGGCTACGGCGGCGCGACCAGCGTGCCTACGAGCGGCGCCTGGCGCAGGAGACCGCCGCGCGCGCCGTCGCCGAGGACCGCCTCGTCATCGCCCGAGAGCTGCACGACGCCGTCTCCGGCAACCTCGGTGCCATCACCGTGCGCTGCGCCGTGGCCCAGCGCCTTGAGACCACCCCCGACGGACTGCGGACCGCACTCGACGACGTCGAGACCGCCTCTCACGAGGCCACCGACGCGTTGCGGCGCATGCTCGCCGTCCTGCGCGACGAGAGCAGGCCCCCGACGCCCGGAGCGGTCGTTGCGGCCTCGGCGACCGCTGCGCCCTCAGCGGAGGGCGCGCCGACGCCGAAGACCGGCATTCCCGACAACCTCACCGAGAGTCTTCATGAATCGATCGACCGGGCCGGACGAACCGGTGTTACCGTCGAGCTCGACGCCGTTGTCGGGACAAGTGCAGGAGCGGCCGCCATCCCGGGCTCGGCGGCATCCGATCTCCTCCCCGCCCCGGTGGCGCAGGCCGCGGTCCGGGTCGTGACCGAGGCCTTGGCCAATACCGCCCGCCACGCCGGCCCCACGCGCGCCCGCGTGACCCTCCGTCGGGAGCCGGGACTGCTGCGCATCGCCGTCGTCGACGACGGGCCGGCGACCGGCTGGGAGCCTTACCCCGGGGCCGGGCAAGGTCTGCGCGGACTCCACGAGCGCCTGACAGCATTCGGCGGGACCCTGACCGCCGGCCCCCGCGCCGACGCGCCCGGCTTCGCCATCGAGGCGACGCTGCCCGTTGAACCCCACAGGAGTCCCCATGACTGAGGGTGTTCCAGAGCCGGAAAGCGCCCCCATCCGGGTTCTCATCGCCGAGGACCAGGCCCTCCTGCGCACCACGCTGGCCGCCCTGCTCGAGGCAGAGCCCGGAATGTGCGTCGTCGGCCTGGCCGAGGACGGCGCTCGCGCGATCGCCCTGGCCGCCGAGCTGCGTCCCGACGTCGTTCTCATGGACATCCAGATGCCCGGACTGACCGGCATTGAGGCCACTACCCGGATCTGCGCCGACCCCGCGCTCGCGGCCACGCGCGTCCTCATCCTGACCATGTTCGAGATCGACGACTACGTCCTGGGTGCCCTGCGTGCCGGCGCCTGCGGATTCCTGCTCAAGGACACCGACCCGCAGTCCCTCGTCGACGCCGTGCGCACTGTCTATGAGGGCCGGTCGCTGCTCAGCCCCCAGGTGCTGTCCCGCCTCGTGGCCCGTCTGCCGCGCACTGCGACAGCCGGAGCCCCCAGCAGCACCCGGGTCGGCGCTGTTGAGACCCTCACGCCCCGCCAGAGTGAGGTGCTGCTGCTCATTGCGCGGGGCCTGTCCAACACTGAGATCGAGTCCGAGCTCGGTATCACCCGGGCCACCTGCCGCAGCCACATCACCGCGCTCCTGGCCCGCCTGGGCGCCCGCGATCGCGCCCAGCTCGTCATCGTCGCCTACGAGTCCGGTCTCATCAGCGCTCGCTGAGGTCCGCTGGGGCGAACTCGAGGAGGAAGGCGGCGCCGCGCCGACCTCGACGGCGCCGGTCTCACCCCCGCTCTTTGAAGACCAGCCGGCGCTGCGCCACATAGCTGGCCACGTAGATGGCCCCGTCGCCGAGGATCTTGGCGATCCCCAGCGGGATCCCGATCGCGGTGAGCGCCTTGAGTGCGACGTAGCTGGCCGCCATCAGGCTCACAGCCAGGATCGCGTAGCGCACCGCTGTACGCACCACGGTGCCGCGCCGGGCCTTGAAAACGCGGCGGTTCATGAAGAAGTTCGCAGTCCCGGAGACCAGCCGCGCCCCCACGACGGCCGCCAGCAGGTTTCCGGTCATAGCGAAGATGACCATGACACCCAGCCAGTCGATCCCGAAGCTCGCCAGCGATGTCCCCATGAACCGCAGCAGTGGGGCGTAGATCCGCGCCGAGTCCTGCAACGGCCGGAAGTGCGAGGAGGTGTTGCCCGGCTCGTAGACCGTGGTGATCTCCACCTGTTCCACCACCAGCCCCAGCTCGTGGGCACGCAGCAGGGCGGAGAGCTCGTACTCGTAGCGGTCGCCGGGCACGCTCTGCAACCAGTTCAGGTGCCCGGCGGGATAGCCGCGCAGGCCCGTCTGGGTGTCGCCCAGTTTCCAGCCGGTCGTGCTGCGGAACAGCAGGGCGGTCACGTCATTGCCGATCCGGCTGCGCAGCGGCACTGGCCCGGTGAACCGCCGCACCCCCAGGGTCATGTGCCCGGTCTCGCGTACCCGCGCGGCCACGGCCTCGATGTCCGACGGCGTGTGCTGCCCGTCGGCGTCGGCGCACACCACGTCCGCATCGGGCCAGGTGACAGCCGCATGGGCCAGGCCCGTGCGCAGCGCCCACCCCTTGCCCCGGTTGACCGGGTAGCTGACCACCTGGGCGCCGCGGGCGCGGGCGGCGGCGAAGAAGGGTTCGTACTGCGGACCCGAGCCGTCGTCGACGACGAGCACCGCGCAGTCCCGGCGCACACCGCGCAGGCGGGCCACGAGCCCGGCCAGACGCTCATCGGGCTTGTAGGCCGGGACGAGGACCACCAGCGTGACCGTCGCCAGGGGACGAGGCGCGGTGGTGGCCCTCGGCGCCGTCCGGTTGACGGCGGTTCGGCGTGCTGGGGCGACGATCCGGGGCAGGACGCGCGGCGAGGTCGTCACGGCCGTGAGGCTGCCGGCAGCCCGTGCCGGCGAGTCTCCCGTCCGACGGGGCGCCTCGCCCACGATGACCCGCGCGGTGGCCTGCTCGCTGCCGCCGGAACGGCTCAGCCGTGTTGTCGGGTACGCCGTCGGATAGGACTGCGGGTACTGCTGGTAGACGGAACGGCGTGTGACCTTTTGCGCGGTCGTCGCCGGGGTCCTCGGGGACTGGGAGGTGCCGGTGAGGTTGTCGGTGCTGCTCATCTCAGGATCCGTTCGCGATGTAGAGGATGTCGGAGGTGTCGCGCTCGCCCCCGTTGGAGGGCTGGTTGATGATCGAGCCGTTGAAGTACATGGCCGACGAGCCGCCGCCGTCGATGTTGTAGGCGCAGGCGCACCCCAGGTCGGCCATGATCTGGGCGAGCTCGGTCATGGTCACGCCGCGCGAGTAGCCCTCGCTGCGGCCGTCGACGACGAGCTTGAGGTGGTTCGTCTCCACCCACCCCACGGCGGTGCGCGGCTGCTTGCCCTGGATGGAGTGGTTGCCGACGTTCGTATCGACCTCGACCTGGTCGATGCCCGAGAGCACCTGGCCGTTGTTGACCAGGGCCGGCCCGAAGGACAGCGTGTTCCACACGCCCGCGTCCAGGAGCGTCTGGGCATTGGTGGCGGTCTCGTCGTAGACCTCCACGCGCCCGTCGGTGTAGAAGGCCATGCCGTCGCGCTTGCCGTTATCGCGATAGATGACACCGTTGCGGATGAGGATCCCGTCGCTGCGGAAGCCGTAGTAGTCGCCGTTGATGGCCAGGATGGCGTCGTGCTCGGAGGCGATCACGGTGGGCTTGGCGGTGATGTTGGTGCCGTAGGAGTTGTTGGCGAAGGCGCTGCGCAGGTCGGTGGCGTTGGTGAGCTTGACGTCGGCCACGTAGTAGGTGACGGTGTCGCTGCCCGATCCGGTGGCGACCTGTTGGATCTCGATGCTCGTGTTGGACGAGGAGTAGGAGTTCTCGCCGACTGTCACGTTGGTGGCCGGGGTCGCCGAGGAGTTGGCGGCGGCGTTCTGCGCCTTGGCCTCCAGGGCGGCGACATCGTCGACCTCGACGTGGTCGATGACGAAGCGGTTGAGTGCCCAGGCGCTGGTGCCGGTGGCGGCCAGGCCCAGGACGGCGGCGCCGCCCAGGAGGAAGCGGCGGCGCGGGTGCTTGCGGGACTTCGAGGAGCGGCCGCGCCGACCGGACTGGTGGTTCTGGCCGGTCTGGGGAGGCTCGGTCGGGCTGAGGGTGTCGGAGCTGTGCATGGCTCAACCGTGTCGAGGCCGTGTGTGCCAGGCGTAGGTTGGCCTTGTGGGTCTCCTGTGAAACCGCGACGGGTGGAGGGGGCGCCCGAACGCAGGGTCATCGCGATGGACACTCGAGCTGGTCCCGAGGCACAATGAGAGGGAGCCACCCGGGTGATGTCCGGGCGGCTCCCGAAGGGGCTCAGCCCTTAAGGAGCTGAATCAAGCTGATCAGGACTCCGACGGCGGTTGCGAGCGAGCCAACAATCTCGCACCACGTCGGGGTCCTGCGCTGTTCAGCATCCTTCCGTGCCGCATGCCGAAGACGGTCACGCATACCCCTTCACCTCCTTCCGGTGGATCGACACCCTGCTGAATCAAGCAGGAAGGTGCCAGGGCAGACCCGCCGTTGAAGGCCTCCCCACCATGCCACAGCCCTCCGACACCGCGCCGGTGGCCCAAGAACCGGTTCGAACGACGTCGGAGAATGGCGTCGCGTCAGGCGTTCATGCCCTCGAAAAGTGGGTTCCCCGCGTAGAGGTGGTCCCTGAAATACTTCGACGGGGTCTGGTCTGTGCCTCCAGTGATTGGGGGGCGGGTAGCCGGTGCTCGCCGTAAGAATCTGCGAAGAAGGAGGTGGCCGTGTTGACGGCGGGCTCTGTGCATCCTCCGCATTGTGGTTGTGGTGCTCAACGTCATGGTGGCCGTTGTCTCCTTCCGGCGGGGAGACACCTCGGCCATGGTCATCGCCATCGCTGTTGCCGTGCTCTTCCTGTATCAGCTGATTCGTCCATTCGTCGGCGGCTAGGATGATGACCGCGACGACCGGACTCCTCCGAGTTCATGAGTGCCGTCGATCTCGCGGCGTAGTGGGTGAGTGGCCGACGGAGATCCGCTGAGCTCTGATCGGTATGCCGCTTCCAGCCCGAGCCTCTGCTTGGTCGGCTACTGCACGAGGCTGGGGGTGTGCTGGTCGAGGGTTGTGTGTGCTGCACGAACCCCTGAGCCCCGTGGAGTACCCCCGACCCTCCTCCAGTAGTCCCCACCCCTCGTTCAGTGCGCCGTCGGCCCTCACCGCAGTAGTCGCATCCGTCCCGCTCGGCCTGCGTGGCTCGTCGCGAGCAGCTCCTCTGGGGCAACCTCTACATATCCCATGTAACATTTGTATAACCTTACTAAAATTAGATTGGCTGACTTGGCAAATTAACTTAGGTGGCCCTAAGGTCCTAGGTGCTTCGTGTTCGCCCTCGCCTCATCGAAGGACTCCTATGCGCCGTCGTACCCTGCTCATGGCCCTCCCACTCACTGCTGTCCTCGCCAGCTGCGGAGTCACCTCCCGCGCCGGCAAGGGCTCCAGTGGCAGCACTTCCGCGAGCGCGTCGAGCGGTGGTTTCGAGGTCACCGACATCGTCGGCCGCAAGGTCACCTTCGACGCCCAGCCCAAGAACATCGTCCTGAGCGAGTCCCGCCACGTCTACTCCCTCGCCTTCCTCAACAAGGACAACCCCATCGACAAGGTGGTCGCCTGGGGCGAGGACCTCCAGAAGGCCGCCCCCGACTTCTACGAGAGGATCGTGGCGGTCTCCCCCAAGGCCGCCGAGCTGCCGACCATCGGCTCCATCGCCAAGGACGGTCTGCCCATTGAGACCCTGGTGCAGTACAAGCCCGACGTCTTCGTCATGACCCTGGACGTCTACAACTCCGCGAAGGAGAAGGGCTACCTTGAGAAGCTGGACGGTCAGCAGATCAAGTACGTCGTCACCGACTTCCGACGCGACCCGGTCAAGAACACCGTCCCCTCGGTCACCCTTATGGGTGACCTCTTCGACAAGCGCAAGGAGGCCGAGGCCTTCGTCTCCTTCTACAAGAAGCAGGTCGACCCCATCGTCGAGAAGGTGAAGTCCCTGAACTCCAAGCCCACCACCTTCCTGTGGCGCGGTCCGGGCGTCAACGACCCCGGCTCCACCTACTCCACCGCGAACCTCGGCGCGATCGTCACCGCCACCGGCGGCACCAATATCGCCGACAGCCTCCTGTCCGGCGAGGAGGGCGTCCTCACCCCCGAGCAGGTCATCGCCTCAAACCCCCAGAACATCATCGCCACCGGTGGCGAGTGGCAGCAGCAGAAGATCAAGGACACCGCCCAGACCAGCTACGTCCACCTCGGCTACAAGGCTGATGAGGCCTCCGCCAAGGCCAGCCTGGAGCAGCTGAAGAACCAGCCCGGCTACGACCAGATCCAGGCCTTCGTCGACGGGCGCGTCTATGGCGTCTACCACCAGTTCTACGACGCCCCCTACAACTTCATCGCCTACCTGACCTTCGCCAAGTGGCAGAACCCCGAGGCCTTCAGCGACATCGACCCCGACGCCGTCTGGAAGTCCTTCCACGACGACTACATGCCCTGGAAGGCCGAGGGCGTCTTCTTCACCTCCATCTGATGGGCGCCCCGCGCTCCAAGGCCCCTGCCGACGACGCCGCTGATGGAACGGGTGCCCGAACCGACAGCGCGGTGACCGGCACGACCGGGACTCAGACCGCCCCCGCGGGCGGTGCGGACAGTGTGTCGTCGGCCTACGCCTCCTACCGTCGTCGGACCCTGCGTCGCATCGCGATGCTGATGGGACTCGCGACCCTGCTCCTGGCCGTCTTCCTGACGGCCTTGATGGTGGGGCCGTTGGGGTTCAGCCCGGCCCAGGTACTCGGCTCCCTCTTCTACGCCGACTACGACCCGTGGGTCGCCAACATCGTCATCAACCTGCGCCTGCCCCCGGCGCTCCTGGCGGTCCTGGTGGGCGGGGCGCTGTCCCTGGCTGGCGTGCAGATGCAGACGATCCTCGACAACCCGCTGGCCGAGCCCTTCACCCTGGGGATCTCGGCGGCCTCGGCTCTCGGTGCGGCGCTGGCGATCGTCACCGGGCTCGTGCTGCCCGTGGCCACCGGGGCCACCCTGCCGATCGTGGCGATGACTGCGGGGCTGGCGGCCTCCCTAGCCATCGCGATGGTCTCGAGGCTGCCCTCGGTGACCAAGGAGATGACGATCCTGCTGGGCATCGCCCTGGTCTTCAGCTGCCAGGCGCTCCTGGCGCTCGTGCAGTACCGGGCCTCCACCGAGAGCCTCCAGCAGATCGTCTTCTGGTCGATGGGCTCCCTCATGCGCGCCACCTGGCCGGCCGTGGCCACCGTCTCGGTGGCCCTGCTCGTGGCCACGCCCGTGTTCTGGGTCAACGGCTGGCGACTGACCGCCATCACCCTGGGGGAGGCGCGCGCCGCGGCCATGGGCATCAACGTGGCGCGCCTGCGTGCGTGGACCCTGGTCGGGGTCTCGCTGCTGGCCGCCCTGTCCGTGGCCTTCGTTGGGATCATCGGCTTCGTGGGGCTCGTGGGACCGCACATGGCCCGCGGCCTGGTGGGGGAGGATCAGCGCTTCCTCGTGCCCGCCTCCATCCTGGCCGGCTCCACCCTGCTGACCGCCGCCCACGCCACCAGCCAGGTCATCGTCCCGGGAGTGGCCGTGCCCGTCGGCATCCTGACCGCCCTCGTGGGCGTGCCGGTGTTCCTCACCATCATCTTCGGACGCCAGCGCTCGGCGGTCAGGAGCGGTTCATGAGCCTGACGCTGAACAACCTCACCTTCTCCTACGGTCGGCGTGCCGTCCTCAAAGGGGTCGACGCCACCTGGGAGACGGGCCAGATGGTCGGCCTGCTCGGCCCCAACGGCGCCGGCAAGTCGACGCTCGTCACCTGCGTGGCCCAGCTGCGCCGCTACCTGGGGGAGGTGACCTTCGAGGGGCGCCGGGGCCGCGACCTGCGCGGCATGATCGGCTACATGCCGCAGGGCCTTCCCGGCGACGCCGCCCTGACCGCCCTGGAGTCGGTGCTCACCGCCTCGCGGCGCGGGATGACCTGGCACACGAGCCGCGCCGACATCGACCTGGCCTGGGGTGCTCTGGACGAGCTCGGTGTGGCCGAGCTGGCCGACCGGCCACTGGGCCAGCTCTCCGGCGGTCAGCGCCAGCTCGTGGCCCTGGCCCAGACACTCGTACGCGACCCCGGACTCATCCTGCTCGACGAGCCCACCTCCGCCCTCGACCTGCGCCGCCAGGTCTCGGTGCTCTCCCACGTGCGGCGGATCTGCCATCGGGACACCGGGCGCCTCGCCGTCGTCGCCCTGCACGACCTCAACCTGGCGGCCCGCTTCTGCGACCGCCTCGCCGTCCTGGCCGACGGGGTGGTTCTCGCCGAGGGGCCGCCTGCCGAGGTCCTCCAGCCCGGCACCCTCGCCGAGGTCTACGGGCTGCGGGTGCGGATCGTGCCCGACGGCGACCACGTCATGGTCGCCCCTGAGACCGACCAGGACGCCCGAGCCGACCGGCACCTGTGACGCGGCCTGCTGATCGCCGACTCCCCGGCCGGTCCGTCACTGCATCTTGAGTCGGGCGAAGATCCAGGTGCTGATCAGGAGGAGGAGTCCCACTCCCAGGGCACCGGCAAGGATGACGATGCCACCCAGGAGGAGCTGGATGGCGCCGACCCCGAGGGCAACCCACGTGATCAGGAGCAGCAGTGCCCAGGCGGTGGAAAATCGCTGACGCCGGATGAAGGAACGCGCCATCAGCCGGCCGCGGCCGGCGAACGCGAGGCGAAGCGCCTGCACCCGCCGCCCGACCGCTCGGAAGGTGAGGCCTGCACAGATGGATAACGGCAGAAGGAGAAGCCAGTTGGGCAGGTCCGCCAGCCGTACCAGAACCGCGGACATGAGCATGAACAAGGCGCACGCGAGCATACCGTAGTGAAGGGTGAAGACAGCCTCGTGAAAGAAGTCGTCGACGGCTGCCCGTGCCTCGCTGGGATCCGAGGCCTGCGTGGTGTAGGAGGCAATCGCCCTGGCCGCACCGACATGGTCTCCACGTTTACTGCGCACCCACGCAAGCCGGAAGAGTGCGTGGCTGTACGTGGGATCCAGGGCGAGGGCCTCCTGCAGCGACGCTTCCGCCGCCGCAGGGTCCTTATCCATCTGAGCCGTCGCCAGTGCCATATGGTTGCGGGCCTGTCCCGGTGCCAGTCTCACTGCCTCGCGGGCGTAGAACAACGCCTCTTCGTCGCGATCCAGACTGGCCAGCGCCGTGGACATGAGGAAGTGCAGAAAGTCGTCCTCCGGGGCCAGTTCCAGGGCTGTTCGCAGCGGGCGCTCCGCCTCCAGCTCCTTGTCCTGGTAGAGCAGGGCATGGCCCAAAAACCGGTGCGCGTTGGGATTATCCGGTAGTGACGCGATCGCTCTGCGAGCCGCGGCCTCGGTATCCTTCATCCGGCCTGCCTTGGTGTGGGCGTATGCCAGAGTGATATAGGTGTTGCCGGCGTTGTCCGGGTGCCTGGCGAGCAGACCGGAGAGGATCTGCATGGCCCGCTCGTCCTGACCGACCTCGGCGAACCACTCGGCCCGCTGAATCTCCCGATCGTATGCGTCGTCCTCAGTCATAACAGACGGTGCCGTTTCATCCACTCGCGCAGATCGGTGTACTCCCCGGAGGCGTCGGCGTACTCGACGACGGCGCGCGCGGTCTCGAACCAGGGGCCAGTCGAAGGGCGGATCTCCTTCAGGGCCGCGTACATGTCCTGCATGGTCATGAGTCGGGGTCGGCCAATGCGCACCGAGTCCATGAGCGCCTTCTCCGCGGCGCTGTCGCACAGGTGCGACAGGTCGGCTCCGGTCATCCCATCGGTTGCCCGTGCCAGGGCCTGCAGATCGATACCCTCCACGGGGCGCTCACGCAGGTGAGTGTGCAGGATGGCGGCGCGCGCCGGCTCGTCCGGCGGCAGGACGAGCAGGGTTCGGTCGAGCCGCCCCGGCCGGCGCAGGGCCGGATCGATGTCCCAGGGGGCGTTGGTGGCGGCCAGGAGGTAGACGCCCTCGTTGTTGTTGCCGACGCCGTCGAGCTCCTCGAGGAGCTGGTTGATGGTATTGCGCATACCCGAGTGACGTGACAGCGAGCGTTTGATACCGAGGGCGTCGATCTCATCGAGGAAGAGGACGCAGGGGTTGTTGTCTCGTGCCTGCTGGAAGATGTTGTGAAGATTGGCCTCAGACTTGCCGATGAAGGGGTCGAGCACGTCGGAGATCGCGACGGAGAGGAATCCTGCCCCCATCTCACCGGCGATGGCTCGGGCGATGAAGGTCTTGCCTGTTCCCGGCGGACCATACAGAAGCAGCCCACCGCGCAGGCTCTTGCCGTAGAGCCGGCGCAGCTCAGGGTTGCGCATAGGCGCCAGGAAAGAGGCCTCTAGCCGGTTCTTGACCTCGGTCATGCCGCCGACGTCCGCCAGGGAGATGCCTACGCGCTCCACCTCCCAGTCCGCCGGGTCACCGATGCCGTCGGCTCTGACCGGGACGGGAACGGGATGGGTCGGGGCGGACTCGGAGGACACGAACGGTGCGGCCGGCCCATCGCCGAGGTCCTTCTCGGCCTGACCCCAGTCGAAGTCGTCTGCGCCTCCCGACGTCGTCGAGTTGCTGGGTGCCGGAGTCTCCGACGGCTCGGGTGTCGACAGGTCGGGGGCTGTCGAGGAGTCTGTAGCCTCTTGCCGGGCTTCAACCGGACCCGGGGCACTGACCGCAGGGTTTGTCGCCGCTCCTGACGCTGATCCCGCTGCCTGCCCGGCGGGGACCTGCGCGGCTCGAGGGGAGAGCGCCCTGGTCATGAGGGACCGGGCGGAGTCGTCGGTGGGAGCGTGCTGGAGGGCGATGGCGCAGTGCGTGACCGCCTCGGCGCTGCGGCCGGCCTCGATGAGGAGCTCGGCCAGGTGGGTGCGCAGCCGGACGTCGTCGGGCGCGGCCTCCACGGCGCGTGTCAGAGAATCGATGAGCAGGTCTGTCACCCGCTTAGTCTAGGGGCAGGAGGTGACACGAATACCGGCGCAGACGTGTGGTACTCGTCCGTTCCGCTCGTCGGCGCTGTGCACGGCGTCATGTGGTCGCGCACTGACGCACGGGCCGGAAACCTCCCTATTCTCGGGTGATGACATCATCGCCGGGCGCTCCCGCCGACGGCGGGCTGAGAGCCACCTTCCCCGCCCCGTTCCTCATCGCCCTGGCCGCGCTCGCTGCCGTCGCGCCCCTGGCCACCGACGCCTACCTGCCGGCTTTCGCTCAGATGGCCGACGACCTGGGAGTATCCGCCTCCAGCATCCAGCTGACGATGACGACGTTCCTCGTGGGCATCGCGTTGGGGCAGCTGACCATCGGGGTCCTGTCTGACCGTGTCGGCCGGCGTCCCCCTCTGCTGTGGGGCAGCGTGCTGGCCCTGGTGGCGAGCGTTGGTGCCGCCCTGGCCCCAAGCCTGCCCATTCTCCTAGGGGCCCGCTTCCTCCAAGGGCTCGGAGGTGCGGCCGGCATGGTCCTGGGCCGGGCGGTCATCTCCGACCGTTCCCGCGGGATCACCGCCGCCCGGGCCCTCAGCGTCGTCATGGCGATTCAGGGGATCGCCCCGGTGGTGGCGCCGATCCTCGGGGGCGTGCTCGTCGAGCCCGTCGGGTGGCGCGGCATCCTGGGGGTCGTGGCGGCCTTCACCGGGGTGCTCGTCATCATGGTAGCCCTCTGGGTACCCGAGTCCCTGCCTACAGAGCGGCGCCACGACGGCGGCCTGCGGATCCTGCTCGACGGCACCCGTGAGCTGGCCCGCGACCATGTCCTCGTGCGCCTCCTGCTCATCAACGCCCTGTCCTTCGGACTGCTCATGGCCTACCTGTCCGCTGCGCCCTTCGTGCTGCGCAATGTGCTGGGACTGGGGGCGGTGGCCTACACGGCGGTCTTCGGCCTGTGTGGGGCGACGGTGACCGTGACGATCGGTGTGGCGGCCTCCCTGGTGCGCCGCTTCTCTCAGGTTCGCCAGGTGAGGGGCGGGCTCATCTCGGTGCTGGTGGTCGACGTCGTCTTCGCCGCGGTCTGTCTCATGTGGCTGCGTGAGCCGGTGGCGGGAGCCTCGCGGATGCCGCTGCTTGTGGCGGTTGCGGCGCTCTTCGTGGCGCACGTGGCCTGCCTGGGATTGTCGATGGGTAACGCGCCGGCGCTTGCGCTGGACCGTACCGGCCGGTGGGCGGGGACCGGCTCTGCGCTGCTGGGCTTCCTCCAGTTCGTCGTCGGCGGGCTCGTCAGTCCGCTGGTGGGGCTGACCGGTGAGGTCAGCGGAGTGGCCTTCGGTGTCGTCATCGTGGGCGTCAGCGTCATCGCCAACATCCTGGCTCTTCGGCCTTCGCGAGAGGGGCGAGAAGCAGCGCCTGGCCGCTGAGGAGGCCGAGCGCCGGCAGTGCCGTCTGGGCCAGTGATGGCTCCGGCCGGCTGAGGGCGGTCGACTCCAGTCGTGACACTTTCGGCGGATTCGTCGGTTGCGGGCGCGAGAGTCTTGTCATCGTTGCCAGAAGCGGCGAGGTCAGCTGCTCTGATGGTGCCAGGCGCGTACTGCACGAGTTCGGGGTGCTACTGGCTGGGAGCCGGGTGTGCTCCACGAAGGTCCGGATCTCGTGCCGTGTGCACAGGCCTTGGCGAGTACACCCCCAACCTCCTGCAGTAAAGGGCCTGAAGGGACCCCGGCTTGCGATGCTGCGACCGTGTCGCAGGTCACTCACTCCTTCTGGAATGGAATCCGGTCGGCTAGGGTTGAGCCAATCAGACTCAAGGTTGGGTGTTGTTGAGTTGACAGAGTTCGACTCAACCACAATCCTGAGTGCATACGACTCAACCTGAAGGCGCCGGAACCC
>ERZ773075.868-NODE-868-length-19394-cov-6.5855_pt1 | contig 19394 bp, 17 predicted proteins | sample MGYA00580614_ERZ773075 | MGnify/ENA primary metagenome ERZ773075 (study PRJEB29015, sample SAMEA2738021) | human oral metagenome | biome: human oral; feature: human-associated habitat; material: dental | place: China | collected 2043 ... | reverse complement strand
GGGTGTTCGAAGGCCGCGACGGCGGCGGTGCTGGCGCTTGCGGCCGTCATCGGCATGAGCGGCTGGCTGTTTGCGCACATGGCGCGCGGCTTCTTTCCGGAGCAAGACAGCCGCCAGATGCAGGGCCACATGCGGGCCGACCAGAGCATCTCCTCCAGCCTGCTGGCCGACAAGATTCAGCAGGCCGTGGACATCGTGCGCGCCGACCCCGCCGCGGGCGACGTGGTGGCCTTTTCCGGCGGCGGACGCGCTGGCGGCGGCTTTCTGGCCGCCGCGCTCAAGCCCGCCAGCCAAGCGCCCGAAAGCTCGCGCGCCGTCATCAACCGCCTGCGACCGCAGCTGGCGCAAATCACGGGCCTGAGCGTGTTCATGAACCTGGAGCAGGAAGTGCGCATGAGCGCGCGCAGCAGCAATTCCGGCACGCTCTACGTGCTCAAGAGCGACAGCGCCGCCAGCCTGCGCGAGTGGACGCTCAAGCTCGCCGCGCAGCTCAAAACCGACCCGCGCCTGACCGACGTGGACGAAAGCCAGAGCGACAACGGCGTGGAAACGTTCATCACCGTCCATCGCGACCGCGCCACGCAATACGGCGTGAGCAGCAGCGCCCTCAATGCCGCGCTCTACAACGCCTTCGGCCAGCGGCAAATCGCCACCTTGTATGCCGACCTGAACCAATACGCCATCGTCATGGAATGGCTGCCGCGCCTGGCCCAGTCGCCCCTGGCCCTGCAAGACGTGCGCGCGCCCTCCAGCTTCAGCGCCAGCGCCAGCGCACCGGCCAACCCCGGCCTGCGCGACGCCTCCACCGGCCAGAGCCTGTCCACCAGCGCCCGCACCCTCGTGCCCCTGACCTCGTTTGCCAGCTACGCCGAGCGCGCCGTGCCCACCAGCGTGCAGCACGACGGCGGCGAGCTGTCATCCACCCTCTCTTTCAACCTGGCCGACGGCGTCAGCCTGCAAGCCGCGCAAGAAGCCGTGCGCGAAGCCGAAAACGCCATTGGCATGCCCAACAGCGTGCGCGGCCAGTTCGCGGGCAACGCCGCGCAAATGCAGCAGCAAAGCGAGCAAATGTGGCTCGTCATCGCCGCCGTCGTCGTCATCTACCTCGTGCTGGGCATCCTGTACGAGAGCCTGATTCACCCGCTGACCGTGCTCACCACCTTGCCCAGCGCGGGCTTCGGAGCCGTGCTGGCGCTTTTGGCCATGAAGATGGAATTCACCATCATGGCCCTCATTGGCGTATTCCTGCTCATTGGCATCGTCAAGAAAAACGCCATCCTCGTCATCGACTTTGCCCTGAGCGCCGAACGCGAGCGGGGCCTGGACGCGCGCAGCGCCGTGCGCGAAGCCTGCCTCAAGCGCCTGCGCCCCATCCTCATGACCACGCTGGCCGCCGGCCTGGGCGCGCTGCCGCTGGCCATTGGCTTTGGCCAGGGGGCCGAACTGCGCCAGCCCCTGGGCGTGACCATCATCGGCGGCCTGCTCGCCAGCCAGTTCATGACCCTGCTCACCACCCCCGCCATCTACGTGCTGCTGGACGGGCTGCGCCAGCGCGCGGCGGGGCGCAAAAAGCCGGACGCCTGCAATTAATTGCTGGACAAAAGATTCAGGCAAGAGCGATGCGCAACCATCATTGACTTTTTGAAAGTGCCTGCCATGAAAGCCCCATCCGTGCTGCTGGCCATTGCTGTTTTCGCGAATTTTTTAACGCCGGTTTCCGGCGCTGAAAACGCAGCTTCCAATCATCGCCTGCGCGCCTACAAGGAATCGCTCGCCAGCGATCTTTCAGAAACATTCCGGCAAAAGCATGGCGAAAATGCAAAAACGCTGACGGCCGATCATATTCCTGACGCGGCCGTCATGAATCACATGCAGAAAGCCAATGCGCTGAACAGACTGGAAAATGAAATAAAAACCCGGTTTGCCGACCGGTTTGCTTCCAGTTATGTTGAAGAAAGAGACGTTGGCGATCTGGTATTGCACATTTCCATCAAAAATCTTCAGGATGAAGAGAAAACGCGGCTTTTACACGATTATGAATCCGTCATTTTTCACGCATCCCCCTACAGCAGGCCTGAAATCAGGAATCTGGTTTCCAGAATTCTGAACAAGATACGCGATGCAGGCGCACTAGGCCTGCTGGGCGGCGGATACGCAGATCAGTCCGGCCATTTCATCGTTTCTGTTCTGGATGGATGGGAAACATTCGTCCGCCACGTGATTCAGGGCGATTCCGAACTCAGTGAATTACCTATAAAAATAGAAATATCCAGGCCGCTGGTAGCCAATGCATCGCCCAATTTATGGGCCGGCATGCCTATTAACAACTTTACGCAACACGGAGGTTCTTTTTGGGCAATTAATTGCACAGCTGGATTCAATGTGGTGGGAGGCATATACCCTTTTACCATTACTGCGGGCCATTGTGGCAATACGGGCGATAAAATTTACACAGTGAAACATCCTAATACTGCCGGAGAATTTTATGGCACTATCACTGAATCAGTCTTTAGGTCGGGCGATCGGTCTGATGATGCCATCATAGGAAATGACAATTTTAAACATAGTACACCCGGCAAATATGTTTATATGCGGCTTCACAATTCAGAATGGAAGACGAGAAACATACTTTGGCAGAACGATAGATAACCTCTCTATTATGAAGTTCTGCAGCAAACCGGGGGATTCGGGAGAACCTCTGGTCACTGGAGAAGAGGTAAGAGGCGGCAATTTTGCTGTAGGTATCGTTGTTGCATCAACTGATGCCTGTGCTTCTGCAGGCCAATTTGGAAGCGCTCCATCTCCCATTACGGCTGTGATACCCATAAGCTTTATATTGAATAATCTTCACGTGAATTTGGCTCCAGTCTATTGATGATTCATAAATGATGTCATCTGAAATCGTCGCTTTAATGAATTACCTTGCGCAGCAAACCGTGAAGTTCACGACCTTGCTCACCGCCCCAGCCATCTACGTGCCGCTGGACGAGTTGCGCCAGCGCGTGGCGGAGCGCAAGAAGCCGGACGCCTATGGAAAAATTCGCCAAAAAGTGACGAAAGGACAGGGTAAATGCATAACATTATTGCCTGTACATTTCTTGGTTTCTATCTTGGATGGGAAGCGTTCGTTCGTAATATTATCCAAGGCGACTCCTATCTCAGCAGGTTGCCCATAAAACTGGAAATAAGGTGATGCTGCAGTATCGCGACATTGCAACTTTTATGAGTGTATTCACTCATCACAAAAACTCACGCCACAAGCAGCGGGCAATCTGGCCGCCAAAGATTCAGGCTCCCGTTGCCATCACAACCACGGCAAGAACGGGCATGCCTTAAAGCTTGTTTTACTATGAAATAAATAGCTGCCCGCGCCCATTCCACCAGGACTTGAGGCCGGTTTGATGCCTGAAATCCAGCCCTGTAATCCAAACCCGAACTCCGCTTCTGAACGCCATGCGCTCCACCCCTTGCGCCGCCTTGCTGGCCCTGGCCGCCCTGCTTGCCGCCTGCTCGCAAGCAAGCCGACACGAAACCCCGGCCATCGACTTGCCTGCCACATGGAAAACCCTGCCCGCCGCTGGCGTGGCCGCACCGGACACCGCCCCCGAAGGCTGGGTGCGCGCCGATCAGGCCGCCCGCCCGCTGGCCGCCGACTGGTGGCGTGGCTGGCAAGACCCCGTCCTCTCGGCCCTGATGGAGCAGGCCGCCGCCCATAACCAGACCGTGGCCGCTGCCACCGCCAGCGTGCGGCAGGCCCAGGCGCTGCTGGAGCAGCAGCAGGCCGCGCTCTGGCCCACGCTGGGCCTGCAAGGCAGCCAGCAGCGCAGCGGCGGCGACGCGCGCGCGGCTGGCGGATCGGGCAGCCTGAACCTGTCGGCCAGCTGGGCGCCTGACCTCTGGGGGCGCGCCGCCAGCGCTGCCAGCGCCCAGGCCGCCGCCGCGCAAGCCAGCCAGGCCGACCTGGCCGCTGCCCGGCTGGCCGCGCAAGCCAGCCTGGCGCAAAGCTACTTCGCCCTGCGCGAGGCCGATGCCGAGCTGGCCCTGCTGGACGACATCATCGAAGGCTACGAACGCAGCGCCGCCATTGCCCAGCGCCGCTTTGAAAGCGGCACGGTGGCCCGCACCGACGCCCTTCAGGCCCAAAACACGCTTGAATCCGCCCGCGCCAGCCGCGCCGCGCTGGAGCGCAACCGGCATCTGGCCGAAAACGCCATTGCCGCCCTCACGGGCCAGCCCGCCGCCGCCTTCAGCCTGCCGCCCGCCCGTTCGCTGCATGACTGGCAGCGCGCCCTGCCAGCCATCCCGGTGGATGTGCCCGCCACCCTCTTGCTGCGCCGCCCCGACGTGGCCGCCGCCGAGCGCGCCGTGGCCGCCGCCAACGCCCGCATTGGCGTGGCCCGCGCCGCGTGGTTTCCCACCCTCAACCTCAACGCCAGCGCGGGCGGCGGCGGCGCGACGCTGGCCGATGTCATCTCCGCCCCGCAGCTGCTGTGGTCGCTGGGCCTGAACCTGGCGCAAACCCTGTTTGACGCTGGCGCGCGCTCCGCCGCCGAAAAGCAGGCCATCGCCGCCCACGAGCAAGCCGCCGCCGCCTACCGCCAGCGGGCGCTGACGGCCATGAAGGAAGTGCAGGACCAGCTCGCCACCTTGCAAACCCTGGCCCGCCAGCAGCGGCACGCCGCCGCCAACGCCGAAAACGCCGCCGCCATCGAGCAGCAAATGCTCAACCGCTACCGCGCCGGCCTGGTGGCCTACACCGAAGTGGTCACCGCCCAGGCCAGCGCCCTCACCGCCCGCCGCTCGCTCATGCAGCTGCAACTGCAACGCCAGCAGGCCGCCATTGCCTTGATTCAGGCGCTGGGCGGCGGCTGGCAAACGCCGCAGCAAGCGCCTTGAAACGCAGCCTTCATGTGTCCGGGCGCTTGAGCGGCTTGAGCCGCCCGGGGCCGCGCGCTGGCCGCCTTGCGTCCTGTCTATTGCGCAAAAAAAGCGGGGCCTGGCCCCGCGTTCATGCCGGCTCCAGGCCCGCTCCTACTGCATCACCACGCTGGCGCCCTGCGGCGGCTTGAACTGGAAGCGGCTGGCGGGCAGGCTGGGCTTGAGGGTGAAGCGCTCGAAAGTGATGAGCGACTGCTGGCCGAAGCTGTCCACGATTTCGAGCGTGACCAGTTGCGGCGCGCCGCCTTCGCTGGCGGCGGGCGCAAAGCCAATGCGGATGCTCTGCAACTGCCCGTCTTTGGAGCGCGGCACGGCCTTGACCCAGTCCTGCCCGTTGCGGCGCGGCTCTTCGCTCAGCTCGAAGTCTTTTTGCAGCGCCTGCATGGTGGTGGCCGAGGCGATGATGGCTGCCGGACTGGCGCCCAGGGCCTGCTCCTGCGGGCGGGCCGTGACCTGGTCCAGATCGGCGTCGTACATCCATAAAGTCGTGCCGTCGGCCACGATGGTTTGCGTGAAAGGCTTCTGATAGTCGAAGCGAAAGCGCCCGGGCCGCTGGAACTCGAATTGCCCGCTGGAGGTTTTGCTGCGTGCAGCCTGCTCCTGCCGTGGCGGGGTGGTCACCACTTGCGTGAAGGCGGCCTGCCCGGCGCGGGCGGATTCCACGAATTGCGCCAGCGCCTGCATGCCGCCAGCGTGGGCGGGCAGCGCGGCAGACAGGCTGGCGGCAAAGGCGGCGGAGGCAAGAATGAGCGTGCGCAAGGTTTTCATGGCTGGCGTGGAGCTTGGGGCATCCGGGCAAGTTCCGGCCCGCAGCCGGGCCGTCGGGAAAAGGGCGAAAGGCGGCAGCAAAGCTACCGCCCCAGGGCATGCAGCAGGCGGTCAAGGCCGCCTTCGTTGATGAGCACGGCGGCCCGCTCGCGCACCCTGGGCTTGGCATGGTAGGCCACGGAAAGGCCGGCGGCGGCCATCATTTCAAGATCATTGGCGCCGTCGCCCACGGCGATGGCCTGCGCAGGGGCGATGCCCAGCAGGCCGCACACGTCCAGCAGGGTCTGGCGCTTCATGGCGCCGTCCACGATGTCGCCCCAGCTTTGCGGCAGCAGGCGGCCTGTGAGCTGGCCCTGCCGGATTTCAAGCTGGTTGCTGCGGGCGAAATCCAGCGCCAGGCGCTGGCGCAGACGCTCGGCAAACCAGGTGAAGCCGCCGCTGAGCAGCAGCGTTTTCAGCCCCGCCGCCTTGGCGGCCAGAATGAGTTCCGCCGCGCCGGGGCTGGGGCGCAGGCGCTCCTGCCACACACGCTCCAGCTGCGCCTCGCTCACGCCTTGCAGCAGGGCCACGCGGCGGCGCAGGCTCTCCTTGAAATCGGTGATTTCGCCGCGCATGGCCGCTTCGGTGATGGCGGCCACTTCAGCGCCGCGCCCTGCGGCGGCGGCGATTTCGTCCACGCACTCGATGTTGATGAGGGTGGAGTCCATGTCAAAAGCGATGAGCCTGAAATGGCCCAGCGGCGGCAAGGCGGCGGCGCTGCGCACGAGCAGGCCAGGGGCGATTTCGCGCAAGGGCGCGGACGGTGAGGCGGTCATGATGGGCGGAAGCGGTTGATCATTAAAAAAGGAGCGGATTCAGGGCGTGAAAAACGCGTAACGTCTTAGTGGAATCGGGAGAGCTTGCTATGGTTTTCAAAGCTATTTCCGGCTTGCCTGGGAACCTGTTCAAAGAGCGGGGCGGGTAAGACGCAAGGGGCGCAAAGGGGCGCTCATTCGCGGCCCGCATCTGCCGCCGCCAGCGTTTCCGCGCGGATTTCTTCGGTCAGGCGGGCCTTGAGCTGCATGAATTCGGGCGAAGTCTTGAGCGTGTAGTGGCGCGGGTGCGGAAAGTCCACGGCGATTTCGCTCTTGATGCGGCCCGGGCGGGCGCTGAAAACAGCCACGCGGCTGGCCATGAAGATGGCTTCGTCAATGTCGTGCGTGACAAAGAGCACGGTTTTCTGCGCCTGCTCCCAGATGCCCAGCAAAAGCTCCTGCATGAGCACGCGCGTCTGGTTGTCCAGCGCGCCGAAAGGCTCGTCCAGCAGCAGCATCTTGGGGTCGTTGGCCAGGGCGCGGGCAATGGCCGTGCGCTGCTGCATGCCGCCGGAGAGCTGCTTGGGGTAATGGTGTTCAAAGCCGCGCAGGCCCACTTTGGCAATGAAGAAGTCGCTGCGCTCTTTTTGCTGCGCCGCGCCCATGCCGCGCTCGCGCAGGCCGAAACGGATGTTCTGCTCCACCGTCAGCCACGGAAAGAGCGTGTAGCTCTGGAACACCATGCCCCGGTCCGCGCCGGGGCCGCGCACGGGCGCGCCTTCCAGCAGCGCCTGGCCTTCGGTGGGAAAGTCCAGCCCCGCAATGATGCGCAGCAGGGTGGACTTGCCGCAGCCGGAAGGGCCGAGGATGGTGATGAAGTCGTTTTCGCGCACTTGCAGGTTGATGGGGCGCAGCGCCTGCGTGGGCGGCTTGCCGCGTGTGCCGGGAAAAATGCGCGTGACGCCCTGCACGTCCAGCTGAACGGCGGGGGCGGCGGGGGCGGAGGAGAGCGCTGGCGGGCGCGGCAGCGCCTGCTCTGGCGCGTTCGTGGCAGCTATCGCGGGGGACGTCATGGCGGTCATCGTGCTGATCAGGGCGGTCACGCGGTTTTCAAAAGCCTGGCCTGGCGTGGAAAAGCAAGGCGGGCAAAAGCGGGAAACAAACGGTATGGGAAACGGGGCGGAGGCGTTCCATGCACGCAGCTCGTTGGCAGGTTGAAGGGCGGGGCGGCATGCGGTTATTTTGCTTCGCTATTCATAGCAATATGTCCTAGTGGAAACTGCGCGAAGCGGCATTTTCGGCCTCTTGAATTTGCTCTTTTTTATGAAGCATTCTGGCGAGTGGAGCCGGAACCTGTTCTCAAAGTTATCCCGGAAGTTCGATCATGCGCCGAATGCAAGCGATCTTGACGCAGGCTTCACCGGGGCCGCGCTGACCTGGCCGTCCTTGCTCAATCTTTTCGATTGACTCAGCCAGGTGAAGGCTTTCTCCGCAATTCAGCGCTTGGGCAGCACTTTGAAGGCGCGCTGTTGGCTGCGCTTGATCGCTTGCATCTTCCCGCCAAGCATGTGCCCAGCGTCTATCCGATAAGCGTGCCCGTGTAGCCGCCACCCACAAAAAGGGGCTGGAGGCACTCAAAGCGCATGAACAGCCTCTCAGGCCGAAGCATGAATGTTCATCTCGCGGCGGTACCACTCGTGGAAGTGGCGCATGCCGTCCTCCATTGGGCTTTGGTAGGGGCCGGTTTCGCTGTCGCCGCGCTCGAACAGGGCGCGGCGGCCCGCGTCCATGCGCTCGCCAATTTCGTCGTCTTCCAGGCAGGTTTCCATGTAGGCGGCGCGCTGCGCCTCCACGAATTCACGCTCGAAAGCGGCGATTTCCTCGGGGTAGAAAAACTCCACCATGTTCAGCGTCTTGTCCACGCCCATCGGAAAGACGGTGGAAATGGTGAGCACATGCGGATACCACTCCACCATGATGTGCGGGTAGTACGTCAGCCAGATGGCGCCGCGCCCTGGCTTTTGCCCGCCATGGTAGGCCAGCAGCACCTGATGCCAGAGCCTGTAAACGTCAGTGCCCGGCTTGAAGCCGGGCGACACGCCCACGGTCTGCACCGAATAGTCGCGGCCAAATTGCCATGCCAGATCGTCACAGGTCACGAAATTGCCCAGGCCGGGGTGGAAGGGCGCCACGTGGTAGTCCTCCAGATAAATCTCGATGAAGGTCTTCCAGTTGTAGTTGCACTCGTGCAGCTCCACGTGGTCGAGCACGAAGCCGTCAAACGAAAGCTGCGGGGCCACGGCCATGTCCGCCAGGTCGGCCCGCACGTCGCGGCCGTTGTCTTCAAACAGCAGGCCGTTCCACTCGCGCAGGCCGTAGTTGTTCAGGCTCAGGCCAGGGTCCTGCGGAAAGTGCGGCGCGCCCAGCAGCTGGCCGCTGGGGCTGTAAGTCCAGCGGTGTATAGGGCAGACGATGTTGCCCCCCGCGTGCGCCTGCCCCTGCTCGCGCAAATTGCCCCGGCCCTTGAGCATGATGGCCTGGCGGTGGCAGCACACGTTGGAAATCAGCTCCAGGCCGCCATGCGCGTTGCGCACCAGTGCGCGGCCGCCCTTTTCCTGCGGCAGCGTGAAGTAGTCGCCCGGGCGGGGCACGGCCAGCGCATGGCCCACATAGCGCGGCCCGGCGTCGAAAAACCGGTTTTTCTCGCGCGCAAGCAGCGCCTCGTCAAAGTAGAAAGGGACGGGCAGCTGGCTTGCCGCCTGCTGCAATGGAAGACTTAAATCAGACATCGTGGGTTTTCTCGCAAGCGCGCCGCTTCCGTGCTCCGGCAAAGGCGGCGCGTCATCGCTAGCGCGCTATTCCGGAGACTGGCGCATGAAAAAGAAAAAGCCCCGCCAACACAGAAGGCCAAGCGGGGCGGGCGCATTCTAGTCAGCGCCCCGCCAGCGGGCAGCGCCACAGGCGCATGCCCTGGGGCGCGTCCCTACAATTGCCTGCTTTACCTTCTCATCACCGCCAGCCGCCATGCCGCCCCGCAAAACCGCTTCTCCGCCGCTGCCCGCCACTTATGGAGAGGCCGTGGCACAGCTCGAGCAAATCGTCTCGGGCCTGGAATCGGGCCAGTTGCCGCTGGAAGACTTGCTGGGGCAATACCAGCGCGGGGCGCAGTTGCTGGCGTTTTGCCGCGAGCGGCTGCAAGCGGTGGAAGAGCAAGTCAAGCGCCTGGACGGCGATGTGCTGCGCCCCCTGACGCAAGGAGACGAGGCATGAGCGCGGAGCAAGGCGGCTTTGCCGCCTGGCAGGCCGCGCAACTGGCGCGCGTGGAGCGGGCACTGGATGAATGGATGCCCGCACAAGCCCCCGCCGGCCTGGGCGAAGTCATGCGCTACGCGGTGCAAGGCGGCGGCAAGCGCTTGCGCCCGCTGCTGGCGCTGGCGGCGTGCGAGGCGGTGGAGGGCGCGCCGCAGGCGGCCTTGCGCGCAGCCTGCGCGGTGGAGCTGATTCACGCTTATTCACTGGTGCACGACGACATGCCCTGCATGGACAACGACGTGCTGCGCCGTGGCAAGCCCACGGTGCACGTGCAATTTGGCCAGGCGCAGGCGCTGCTGGCGGGCGATGCCTTGCAGGCGCTGGCCTTTGAAATTCTCACGCCCGAACCTTCGGCAGCCACTTCAGCCGACATGCCCGCCGCCATGCAGGCCGCGCTGTGCCGCCTGCTGGCGCGCGCCGCCGGAGCCGACGGCATGGCAGGCGGGCAGGCGATTGACCTGGCCAGCGTCGGCCTGCCGCTGACGGAACCTGAACTGCGCGCCATGCACCGCCGCAAAACCGGCGCGCTGCTGCTGGCCAGCGTGCGCATGGGCGCCGCTTGCGCAGCGCACCCGCTGCCCGCCGCCGCGCTGCAAGCGCTGGACGCATACGGCCAGGCCCTGGGCCTGGCCTTTCAGGTGGTAGATGACGTGCTGGACGTGACCGCCGATTCCGCCCTGCTGGGCAAAACGGCGGGCAAAGACGCGGCAGCGGGCAAGCCCACCTACGTTTCGCTGCTGGGGCTGGAGGCGGCCCGCCAGCTCGCCGCCGATTTGCTGGCGCAAGCCGAAAACGCCCTGAACGCCTTGCAAGCCAGCGGCCTGGCGCACACGCAGCCCCTGCACGCGCTGGCGCGGCAGGTGGTGCAGCGCCAGCACTGAAGCGCGCGGCCACAGCGGGCCACCTCCGCAAAAAACGCCCGCAAGCCGCCCTGCCGCAGCGCCACACCGCAAAAAAGCCGCTTCACAAGAAGGCAGCCATGACCGACAAACCCACACTGCTTGAAAACGTCCATTTCCCGTCTGACCTGCGCCAGCTCACCCGCGCGCAACTCAAACAACTGGCCATCGAGCTGCGCGAGTGCATCCTGCAAAACGTCTCGCGCACCGGCGGGCACCTCAGCTCCAACCTCGGCACGGTGGAGCTGACCCTGGCGCTGCACTACGTGTTCAACACGCCCGAAGACCGCCTGGTGTGGGACGTGGGCCACCAAAGCTACGCCCACAAAATCCTCACCGGCCGGCGCGCGCGCATGCCCACGCTGCGCCAGCTGGGCGGCCTGTCGGGCTTTCCCAGGCGCGCCGAAAGCGAGTACGACGCCTTTGGCACCGCGCACTCATCCACCAGCATCTCTGCCGCGCTGGGCATGGCGCTGGCGGCGCGGCAAAAGGGCCAAGCGCGCAAAGCCGTGGCCGTGATTGGCGACGGCGCCATGACGGCGGGCATGGCTTTCGAGGCGCTCAACCACGCGGGCGTGGAGCGCGACGCGCGCCTGCTCGTCGTGCTCAACGACAACGACATGAGCATCAGCCCCCCCGTGGGCGCGCTCAACCGCTACCTGGCCCAGCTCATGAGCGGCCAGTTCTACGCCGCCGCCCGCAACGTGGGCAAAACCGTGCTCGGCCCCGTGCCGCCGCTGCTGGAGCTGGCGCGCCGCCTGGAAGAAGGCGCCAAAGGCATGGTCACGCCCGGCACCCTGTTCGAGAAATTCGGCTTCAACTACATCGGCCCCATTGACGGGCACGACCTGGACGCGCTCATTCCCACGCTGGAAAACATCCGCAGCCTCATGAGCGCGCAGTCCGGCCCGCAATTCCTGCACGTCGTCACCAAAAAAGGCCACGGCTACAAGCTGGCCGAAGCCGACCCCATCGCCTACCACGGCCCGGGCCGCTTCGATCCTGCCGTGGGCCTGGTCGCCCCCGCCGCGCCGCGCCAGACCTTCTCCCAGGTTTTCGGCCAGTGGCTGTGCGACATGGCCGCCCAGGACGAGCGCCTCGTGGGCATCACCCCCGCCATGCGCGAAGGCTCCGGCATGGTCGCCTTTCACCAGCGCTACCCCGCGCGCTACTTCGACGTGGGCATTGCCGAGCAGCACGCCGTCACCCTGGCCGCCGGGCTGGCCTGCGAGGGCCTCAAACCCGTTGTCGCCATCTACTCCACCTTCTTGCAGCGCGCGTATGACCAGCTCATCCACGACGTGGCCCTGCAAAACCTGCCCGTGGTCTTTGCGCTGGACCGCGCGGGCCTGGTCGGCGCAGACGGCGCCACGCACGCGGGCAACTACGACATCGCCTTCTTGCGCTGCATCCCCAACATCAGCATCGCCTGCCCCGCCGATGAGCGCGAATGCCGCCAGCTGCTGACCACCGCCTATGAGCAAAACCACCCCGTGGCCGTGCGCTACCCGCGCGGCGCAGGCGCGGGCGCCGCGCCCCTGCCCGATCTGTCCGCCCTGCCCTTTGGCCGGGGCGAAACCCGCCGCCAGGGCCGGCGCATCGCCATCCTCGCCTTCGGCACCCTGCTCTACCCTGCCCTGCAAGCGGCTGAAAAGCTGGACGCCACCGTCATCAACATGCGCTGGGCCAAGCCGCTCGATCTGGCCCTGCTGCGCGAAGCGGCCGAAGCGCACGAAGCCCTCGTCACCCTTGAAGAAGGCTGCATCGCAGGCGGCGCGGGCAGCGCCGCCGCCGAAGCGCTGCAAGCCATGCGCATCACCCGCCCCATCCTCCACCTGGGCCTGCCCGACCGCTTCATCGACCACGGCGACAGCGCCCAGCTCCTGGCCCTGCACGGCCTGAACGCCGAAGGCATTGAAGCCGCCGTGCGCCAGCGCTTTGCGCAGCCCTGAGTTCCATCCGGGATAAGGAGAAAGAGCGAATCGAGACGAAACAGAGCAACAGCACGTGCCAGCCAAGCTGAATATGTGCTTATTTTCGCTCTTTAAACCATAGCAATATGTCCTAGTGGAAACTGCGCGAGACGGCATTTTGGCCCCATCAAATCAGCTCCTTTTTTTGATGGCATCAGGCTACCCAGGCGCGTCCCCCTTCTTTCGCTCGGCGAAGATTCGCCACGCCGCGCACCGCCCTGCCAGCTTCGCGCCCGCATGGCGGCCCGGCCCTCGTTGCGGCCCTGTTTCCCGCTCCATTTCCCGCCTCACTTTCGCACCCTCCGCTCCATGCGCGCCGCTCTTGAACGCACCCTCACCGCCGCCTGGCAGCGGCGCGGGCCTTTGGCGGTGGCGCTTTGGCCGCTTTCGCGGCTGTATGGCGCGCTGGCGGCGCTGCGGCAGGCGCGGGCCGTGCCGCAGCGCCTGCCGGTGCCGGTCATCGTGATTGGCAACGTGGTGGCAGGCGGCGCGGGCAAAACGCCTGCCACGCTGGCTGTGGCGCAGCACCTGCTGGCGCGCGGCTGGCGGCCCGGCATCGTCTCGCGCGGGCACGGGCGCGCCAGCCGGGCCTGCCTGCCCGTGCAGCCCGGCAGCGATCCGCGCGAGGTGGGCGACGAGCCTTTGCTGCTGCGCCGCCGTGCGGGCGTGCCCGTGCAGGTGGCCCCTTGCCGCGCCGAAGCGGGCCGCGCGCTGCTGGCCGCGCACCCGCAAGTGAACATCCTGCTGTGTGACGACGGCCTTCAGCACCACGCCCTGGCGCGCGACGTGGAAATCTGCGTGTTTGATGGCCGTGGCATCGGCAACGGCTGGCTGCTGCCCGCCGGCCCGCTGCGCGAAGCCTGGCCCCGGCCCGTGAGCCTGGCGCTGTTCACCGAAGGCCGCATCAGCCTGGCCGCTGCCGGGCTGCCCTGCCCCGCTTTTGCCGCCACGCGCCGCCTGGCATCCAGCGCCTGCCGCGCCAATGGCCAGGGCGTGCCGCTGGCCCGCTTGCGCGACCAAAGCGTGGTGGCGCTGGCGGGCATTGCCCGCCCGCAGGCTTTTTTCGACATGCTCCGCGCCGAGGGCCTGACGCTGGCGCGCACCATCGCCTTGCCCGACCACGCCCCGCTGGAGCGCCTGCCGCCGCTGCCGCCGCAAGAAGCGGCCTTGCCGCTGCTGTGCACGGAAAAAGACGCCGCCAAGCTCTGGCCCCATGCCCCGCAGGCGCTGGCCGTGCCGCTGCGGCTGCAAGCGCCCGCCGCCTTTTTTGACGCGTTGGACGCGCTGCTGCCCCCGCCGCCGGGCAATCAGATGGAGGCCCGGCCCGATGCCGCCTTGCCACAATCGCCCCTTTCACCGCCCTGAAGGAAAACCGGCATGGACTCCAAGCTCCTTTCCCTGCTCGTCTGCCCCGTCACCAAAGGCCCGCTGGACTACGTGCGCGGCCAAAACGAACTCATCTCCCGCTCCGCCCGCCTGGCCTACCCTGTGCGCGACGGCATTCCCATCCTGCTCGAAGGCGAGGCACGCGCCGTCACTGAAGATGAAATCGCCCAGCTGCCCGCCCGCGCCCCGCTGGTGTGAGATTCATGATCTGGCCGCAGGGGGCGGGCAAGGGGCCGAAAGCGCCGGGCGCCTTGCGCCCCGCTCCGGTTCGCAGCCCTCGCAGCCAGGACAGGCCCTGAAAGGCATGGCGGCCAGCGCCTGAAAATGCTCCTTGATTCATAGCATGAAGTCCTGGTGAAACGTGCGCTGGCGCCGTTTTCAACCCTCTGAATTTGCTCCTCTTTTAAAACCCCCAGTCTTCCGCTCCGCATGGCGAAATCCATGCGGGCGGCGGCGGGGGCCACTGGCACGCAAGAAACCATGACCTCCCCCACGCTGCAAAGCCTTATCGAGCGCCTCAACCAGGCCCCTTTCATCCTGCCCAATGAGCAAGTCATCTGGGCGCCGCGCCGCGCCACGCCCGAAGCCATCGCGCAAGTGGAAAACGCGCTGGGCCAGCCCATTGCTGGCGCGCTGCGCGAGTTTTTGCTGCTGCGCGGCGGCGGCGGACTCAAAAGCCTGCCCCTGTCGGGCATCGACCCGCTGCACCCGCTGGCGCGCAATCGAGGCTCCATCCTCGGCGACACCCTGCACTGGCGCGCGCACGGCATGCCCGGGCGCTACATCGCCATTCAGCGCGACGCCGCCGACCAGGCCCCGCTGTGCCTGGACGCCCAGGGCGGCAGCGAGCCGCCCGTCATCCGCTGGGCCAGCGGCCAGGCGCAGCCCGTGGCGTCCGGCTTCATTGACTTCTACGCCGCCAGCCTTGAACCCCTCTTCAGGCAGGCGGGCATTTGAGAGGCCTTTGTTCAAAGTCTGGCCGTGGGCGCAAAAAGCGCCGCTCCGTGCGCTTTGCCGCGCTTTGCCGCGTGTCTGCGGCCAGCCTGTGAACAGATGACAAAAACCGGAAAACAACCGCCCCCATGAACCTGCGCCCCCTGCATCACTGGCCGATTGAAGCCGTCATGGCCGTGCAAGCCAGCGCCTACGGGCCGCACTTGCTGGAAAGCGCCCACGTGCTGGCCGCCAAGATGGCAGCGGGCCGCAACCTGTGCCTGGGCCTGGGCGCGCCGCCAGCCGCTGGCGGCGGCGAGGCCCTGCGCGGCTACGCCATCGCCCTGCCCTGGCACAGCAGCCGCGCGCCGCAGTGGAACCACGCGAGCACTTCAACCGACGGCGCGGAGGCAGCAGCCGTGCCATGTGCGCCGGACTGCGTGTATCTGCACGACTTCGCCATTGCGCCCGCGCATCGCGGCCAGCGGCTGGCGGCCCTGCTGCTGCGGCAGGTGCTGCAAAACGCCCGCGCCGCCGGTTTGCGGCAAGCCGTGCTGGTGGCCGTGCAGGGCGCCGATGCCTGGTGGCTGCGCCACGGCTTCACCCCCGCCGCGCCGCCCCAGCCGCTGGCCAGCTTCGGCGCGGCCGCAGTGTGGATGACGCGCGGGCTGAAGGAGCCGTGAACTTGCCTGCGGCCAGGCCGGGGGCGGCTTGTCAGAACATCAAAAACAAGAGCGGATTCAGGGCCGGTAAGAACGGCGTTTGCGCCCATTCCACCAGGACCTCGCGCTATGGATAAAAGAGCGAAAAACTGCCGTCCGCCCAAGCGGCGCGCAGCCCGGGGCCGTCTGCGGCCTTGTGCCCATCCCGGCCCGCCCCTCGCGGCCAGACGCTGAACGGGTTCCAGGGGCAAGACCTTCGACCCTTGCTGCCAAGCTCTTGAAGCACTCTTTGATGCTGGGGCGCTGCCGCCCAGCACTCTTGCGCAAGGCGTCATGGAATTGGGGCACAGCCAGCGCTGAACCGCCCTGGCGCGCATTTTTGCTGGCACGCTGAATTTCTTTCACTGGCGTCAGCGTCAGGATGTGATCGCCTATTCTGGTTATTTTCCATTCCACAACGCCGCCATTTATCCGCCTGATTTGATCTGCGGAATATCTGAAGGTATCTGCGCGGCAAGATATTCCGCCAGCGTGCGCAGCAGCGTTTCGGTGCAATCCGGGTTTTCAGAAAAAAAGAGGAAATCGCCATAAATGCTGTGGGCGCTGAACCGATGGCCGCACCAGCGCCAGTCGATCCATGTCTCGCCTGTCACCAGGTCAGGAAGGTAGGCGGTGGGCAGCGCGGGCAAACGCAAGATGAGCCACAGCAGGCGCAGCGGCGAGCAGTTTTGCGGCCATTTGAAGAACAGGCGCGAGCCGCCCGGCATTAACTCGTTGATCAGATGAACTGGCATGGGAAGCGATATGGAAATGCCGGGTTTTGCTGGTTGTTGCCCGTTGCCGTTTGATGCTGGATTGCCATGATGATGGCGGCATGAAATCAATCGTGCGCAAATCCGTTAAATTGAATCCAATCGATTAGATCTGCCCGAATTGCCGCTCCATGTGCCTGCCTGATTGTCAAGGATATATGCCGAACGGCAAAAAATAACAGCGCCAATCAAAATGGCTGGTTTTTGTTTTGCCAGCCTCCATCTTTTTATTGGCTTCGTCTTTCATCCAGGCAGGCATTGCGCAAGGCCCCAGGCGGCCAGGGCGGCGGCCATGTCGGCGGGCAGGGGGGCTTCAAAAGCCAGCGGCTCGCCGGTGACGGGGTGGGCCAGCGCCAGGCGGCGGGCGTGCAGGGCCTGGCGGGCCATGCCTGCGGCGGGCGCGCCGCCGTAGAGCGCGTCAGCCACCAGCGGATGGCCGATGTGCGCCATGTGCACGCGAATTTGATGGGTGCGGCCCGTGCCCAGGCGGGCGTGGACGAGGCAGCCTGGCTCATGCGGCGCGTTGCCCAGCAGGGTGAAAGTGGTCAGCGCGGGCTTGCCTGCGTGCCGGGCCAGATCAACCACGGCCATGCGCTGGCGGTGGCGCGGATCGCGGCCAATGGGGGCCTCCACCACGCGCTGGGCCGCGCCCTGCCACGGACGATGGGCCAGCGCAAGGTATTCGCGGCTCACTTGCCGGGCGGCGATGGCGGCCACCAGCGCATCCATCGCCGGGCGGGTTTTGGCCACGGTCATCAGGCCGCTGGTGTCTTTGTCCAGCCGGTGCACGATGCCCGCGCGCGGCAGACGGGCAAAAGCCGGGCCGTGGGCCAGCAGGCCATTGAGCAGCGTGCCGCTCCAGTGGCCGGGCGCGGGGTGAACCACCAGGCCGGCGGGTTTGTTCAGCACGAGCAGGTGCTCGTCTTCATGCAGCACGGCCAGCGGCATGGCCTGTGCGGTGAAAGCCTGCGCCTGCGGCGTGGGGCGCAGCGTGAGGGTCAGCGGCTCGCCCGCCTTGACGCGCCGGGCGGGTTTGAGGGCCGGGCAGCCCGCCAGCGTGACGGCGCCTTCATGGATCAACTGGCTGAGGTAGCTGCGTGAAAACTCGGGCGCCAGCGCGGCCAGGGCGCGGTCTAGCCGCTGGCCATGCCAGGCGGCGGGCACGGCCAGCTGGCGCTCTTCGGCCGGCGCCGCGCCGTCCTCCTGCGCGTCATCCGCAACGCTGTCCGCAGCGCTGGCGGCATCAAAAGCTGCATCAAAAGCGGCTTCAGGGGCGGGCGCAAGAGTGGATGCAAGGGGCGCGATAGACTCCATCGTTTCGTTTCAGCTTCGTCTCAAGAGGGGAAAGACCCGTGAATTTCTACGCCAGATTATCGGCAGCCGCCCTGGCCGCAGCCCTTGCCGCCGCGCTGGCTGGCTGCGCCTCCAAATCGGGCAACAACATGGAAAACTGGAGTCCGGGCCGCATCCACTCCGAAGCCAAGGAAGAAATGAGCGCGGGCAGCTACGACAAGGCCATTCCCATGCTTGAAACGCTGGAAGGGCGCGCCGCCGGCACGCCGCTGGCCCAGCAGGCGCAGCTGGAAAAAGCCTACGCCCAGTTCAAAAACGGCGACAAGGCCGAAGCCGTGGGCACGCTTGACCGCTTCATCCGCCTGCACCCGGCCAGCCCCGCGCTGGATTACGCGCTTTACATGAAGGGCGTCATCCATTTCAACGACGACATGGGGCTGTTTGCCTCCATCGCGCGGCAAGACCTCTCCGAGCGCGACCAGAAAGCGGCCAAGGAAGCGTATGAGTCCTTCAGCGAACTCGTCACCCGCTTTCCTGACTCGCGCTACGCGCCCGACGCCCGCGCGCGCATGCGCTACACCGTCAATGCCCTGGCGCAGTACGAAGTGCACGTGGCCCGCTACTACTACCGCCGCGCCGCCTATGTGGCCGCCATCAACCGCGCCCAGCAGGCCCTCAAGGACTACCGCGACGCCCCCGCCCTGGAAGAAGCCCTGCACATCCTGGCCGATTCCTACGACAAACTGGGCATGACCGACCTGCGCGACGACGCCCGCCGCGTGCTGGAACTCAACTACCCGGGCGGCAGCGTCAAAACCAAAAGCAAGCCCTGGTGGCAAATCTGGTAAAGCGCCCGGCTTGCCTTCCCGCCCATGCGCATGCCAAAGCCGCCCAAGGGCGGCTTTTTCAATGCTTCAATGCAATAGAGCGCCCAAATCCGCGCTTTCGCGCCCACAAACCGGCTGCGCGCAGGTTCTGAAAAGAACCAGCCTTCCAAGACATGCAAGCGGCTTGACGGCCGCTCACCATCACGCCCCCAGGCACAGGATGCATCAAAAACAAGAGCAAATTCAAAGGCCTCAAAGTGCCGCCTCGCGCAGTTTCCACTAGGACATCATGCTATGGAAAAAGGAGCGAAACAATGCGGCATGCCTGTCGTTCGCGCCTTGTCTCCTGATCCGTTTTTCCGGCGGGCGAAAAGCACGGCGGCAATCAAGCAGGCCAATGAAGCGGGCCGCAATAAGCGCCACTCACAATAGGCGCCGCTCACAATGCAACGCCTGCACAGCGGAAAATGAAAAAAGATGCCGGCAAACATGCGTGAACGCATTTGCAGACGCCTGCCATTTCATTCACCAAAATGGCGCAAAACCGCAATCCGCTTTCGAGCAAAAGAAGAAGTATTCCTGATAGTCTCCTCCATCAATTCTGATGAGAGCCGCTCGGCTAGGTCTAATACCCCAGCGCGCTCTGCGCCCATCTTCCAGCGTCATGGAGCCAGAAGCGCTGCATGAAACCATGGTTAGCTTATGCATCCAGTCCTGGCCGCTGATTTGCCACGCTTTTGAGAAATAGCGCCGCACCGTAGCGGCGTCCGGATGAAATGTATTGCAATCCGGCTCCC
>ERZ773075.866-NODE-866-length-19424-cov-19.9356_pt1 | contig 19424 bp, 16 predicted proteins | sample MGYA00580614_ERZ773075 | MGnify/ENA primary metagenome ERZ773075 (study PRJEB29015, sample SAMEA2738021) | human oral metagenome | biome: human oral; feature: human-associated habitat; material: dental | place: China | collected 2043 ... | reverse complement strand
GCTCGTCCGGGCCGGGCCCGGCGGGCGCGGGACGTGCGGCGGACATGCCGACAAGCCTATGCGCGCCCGCGCGTGCCGCTCCCCGTCCGGCGCGCCGTGCGCCGAGGGGCGCCGCTCCAACACGTTCCGCTCCTCCTGCGCGCTGGGGCCGGTGCGGCGTCCGGGCCCGCGGCGACGATCCGGGGCCGGCCCCGGCGTCACGGATGGTCCAGCAGCCAGGTCGGAGGGGCCGCCCCCGCGCTCGGGGTTGGCCCGTTCACCATGAGAGGATTTCACAATGAGCTTGCGGCCGCCTCCGCGTCCGGGGCTGATCCCAGAGACCCGCTCGGCAGACAGCCCGGGCAGGGCTGCCCCACTCGACCGGGTGCCGGGCAGCACCGCTGAGCCGTCCCGTCCGCGCCCCGTGGCCGGGCCCGGCCACGGACGGCGCCGGAGCGCGGCTCGGCCCTGATTCATGCGCAGCGACTAGGCGCGCCGCGCCCGGGGCGGATGCTCTCCGCCCGTAGCATGAGGGGCATGAACACACTCCTGCACCCGCAGGGGCCCGAGGGCGAGGCCGTGTACTGGCGTCGACGCGCCGTGATCATGTTCGTCGTCATCGCGATCATCGCGGTGATCAGCCTCGTCACGGGGCGCATCCGCCACGGCGCCGGGGGCGCCGCCGCTGCCGGCCCCACGGCGACCGCAGTGGTGCGGACGTCCGGCGCGGGCGGTTCCGGGGACGAGGGCCGGTGCGTCCTCGACGAGCTGACCCTCGGCATCACCGCCCCGGACGGCGTCGCGGCCGGTCAGGCGGTCGATCTGACCGTGGAGCTCGGCGCCGGCGCCAGCACCCCGTGCTCGCTCAGTCTGGACGACCACGCCCTGTCCGTCACCGTGAACTCCGGGACGGACGAGTACTGGAGCACCGAGGCCTGCACCGACGCGGCCCCGAGCGGGCAGGTCGCGATCATGGACGCCGACCCGGTGCCGCTGACCGTCACCTGGCCCGGCACCCATGTGGACGGGGCCTGCGCGGACACCGGCGAGGCGGTCGCGGCCGGCACCTACGCCGTCACCGTCGGCGTGGCCGGCGGGGCCTCCGCGACCTCGCAGCTCACGCTGAGCTGATCCACCGCTGAAGCGGGCCCCCGGCGCCCGCCGGGCGGCACTGGTGCGTCGCCCGCTGACGGCGGTCGGCGCCCCGGCGCCGGTCGGGCGGTCTCACCGCTCGTCGTCCCCGGCCCGGCCCGGCCTGCGCAGATCGAGCATGCCGAGGGCCTGGGCGACGCTCGAGACCTCGACGACCTCCAGACGGCCCGGGAGCCGCGCCCCGCGGTCGCGGCTGCCCGCCGGGACGACGGCCAGCTCGAAGCCGAGGCGCGCCGCCTCGACCAGGCGGCGCTCCAGGCCCGGCACGCGGCGCAGGTCGCCGGCCAGGCCGACCTCGCCCAGGGCCAGCACCTTGTGCGGGAAGTTGCGGTCGACGAGGGCCGAGGCGACGGCGATCGCCACCGCCAGGTCGGCGCTCGGATCGGTGATGCGGGCCCCGCCGACGGTGCTGACGTAGACGTCGCGGTCGAACAGGCGCAGCCGCGCCTTGGACTGGAGCACGGCGAGCACCATCGAGACGCGCGAGAACTCGACGCCGTTGGTGACCCGGCGCACCGGGCCCTCACGGCGCACCGCCGCGGCGAGGCCCTGCACCTCGGCGAGCAGCGGGCGGCGCCCCTCCATCGTCACCGTGACGCAGGTGCCCGGCACCGGCTCGTCGTGGCGGGTGGTGAACAGTCCCGAGGGGTCGGGCACCTCGACGATGCCGTGCTCGGCCATCTCGAAGCAGCCCACCTCGTCGGAGGGGCCGTACCGGTTCTTCACCGCCCGCACCATCCGGAAGCCCGAGTGGCGGTCGCCCTCGAAGTTGAGGACGACGTCGACGAGGTGCTCGAGCGTGCGGGGGCCGGCGATCGCGCCGTCCTTCGTCACGTGGCCGACGATGACGACCGCCATGCCGCGGGTCTTCGCGACCCGCACGAGGGCCGCTGTCACCTCGCGCACCTGGGCCGAGCCGCCCATGATGCCGTCGGCCTGGGAGGCGCCGACGGTCTGGATGGAGTCGAGCACCATGAGCGTCGGCGCCGTCTGCTCGATGTGGCCGAGCACGGTGCCGAGGTCGTTCTCGGCGGCCAGGTAGAGCTCGTCGGCCAGGGCCCCGGTGCGCTCGGCGCGCAGCCGCACCTGCGAGGCCGACTCCTCGCCGGTGATGTAGAGCGTGCGGTTGCCGCCGCGCGCCCACTGCGCCGCCACCTCGAGCAGCAGTGTCGACTTGCCGACGCCCGGCTCGCCGGCCAGCAGGACGACGACCCCGGGCACGAGGCCGCCGCCCAGGACGCGGTCGAGCTCGCCGATGCCGGTCAGCCGCCGGTCGGCGGCCTGCGCCGAGACCTGCGCGATGGGCACCGCCTGCGCGGCCGGCCGGTGCGCGGCGACGGACCCGGGCCGGGGCGCGTCGCGCTCGGCGACGCTGCCCCAGGTCTGGCACTGCCCGCAGCGCCCGACCCACACGGGGCTCGTCCACCCGCACTCGCCGCACCGGTACGCGTCCTGCTTCCTGGCCATGCCCCCACCGTAGGGACCGGCACCGACAGTTCTCCGCCCGGGCGGGACCACCTGGCTGGCACGCCGCAGCAGACCGTGGAGACAGTCCCCCACCCCGCCCGGGGCGGGGCCGAGGCGCCCCTGGAAAGCACCGACGACCGCGAGCATTCCGCCTCGACCGCGGGCGGGGCCGGGGGACGGATCATGCGGGATGCAGGCATCGCCATCGCTCCGCCTCGTCCGCGGCGGGGCCGGGGACATCATTGCGCTCCGGAACCGATCCCTCCGCCCCCCGCGGCGGGGCCGGGGACGAGACGGCCGCGGCCCCGAGCCGCACGGACCGCCCGGAGCGGCGCCCCGGGCGGCCCCCGCCCGCTCGGAGGGGATCGGCGAGGGCCCGGCCTGCCGACCACATCAAGGGCGGCCCCCGCCCGTTCGGAGCTCGGAGGGGCGCCCCGGCCGGTCGATCCGGCCCGCGGGGGTCCACTACCCTTGAAACGGCCCCGGCGCCCGGCGGGGCCCCTTGACCCCGACGGTGCCGCGGCACCCCACGACGAGCGGAGCGACGATGAGGCGGATGCTCATGCGGCTGTCGCGCCTCGACCGCTTCCACCGCCTGCTCGCCGAGGCGCCCGCCGCCCGCGAGCTGATCGGCCGGTATGTCGCCGGCGAGACCCTCGACGAGCTCGTCGGCGTGCTCGCCGATCTGCGTCGCAAGGGCCTGTCGGCCGGTGTTGACCATCTGCTCGCCGACGCCGCGGACGAGGCGACGGCGGCCGCCAACGAGCGTTCCTACCTCGACTGTCTCGACGCGCTCGCCGGGGCCGGGCTGGCCGCAGGCGCCGACCTCGACGTCGCCCCGTCCGCCCTCGGCGCCCCGGGCGGGGACGAGGGGCTCCTGCGCGCCCGGCTCGCGCGCATCTGTACGGCGGCCGAGCGCGCCGGGGCCGACGTCACCCTCCGCATGGACGCCGGTCGCGAGGGCCGCGAGGACGTCGTCGAGGAGACGCTCGCGCTGGCCGGGCGGCTGCGCGAGGACTTCCCGCGCACCGGCGTCACCCTGCTGGCCGGGCTGCGCCGCACCGAGTCCGACTGCCGCGCCCTCGCCGTCGACGGCGTCCGGCTGCGGCTGTGCAAGGGCGACCGGGGCGAGGGCCGCGATGCGTTCACGAGCCGCCACGCCGTCGACCTGTCGTACGTGCGCTGCCTCACGGTGCTCATGGCCTCCGACGCCTACCCGATGGTCGCCACGCACGACCCGCGGCTCGTCGAGATCGCCCTCGACCTGGCCCGGCGGAACCACCGCGGGCCCGGCGACCACGAGTTCCAGATGCTCCACGGGGTGCGCCCATGGGAGCAGCGCCGTCTGGCCGACATCGGCCGGACGATGCGCACCGGAATCCCCTTCGGCCCCGACGGGTACGCCCGCTTCCTCCGGCGCGTGGCCGACCACCCGTCCGACGGGGCGCTCTACGCGCGCAGCCTGCTGGGGCGCCGATGAGCGGCGGACGGACGGACCCCGGGCCGGGGGAGTCTCCGACGGGCGCCGGAGGGCCCGTCGCCAGCGGCGCGGCGGCGGCCCGGCGCCGCGCCCGTCTGGGGCTGGAGACCCTCGGCGTGCTGGCCGTGTGCCTGGGCCGGTCGGCCGTCTACGCGGTGCTGTCGATCCTCGACAAGCTGACCCTGGGCCCGGCCCTGGGTGAGCAGACGACGACGATCAACGGCTCGACGACGCCGGACCGCCCCTGGCTCGACCTGTGCTACAAGCTCGCCGACTACCTCTTCCTCGCGGCGCCGGTGGTCATCGTCCTGTACCTGCTCACCGCCGTCCGGCGCCCGGGGCACGATCCGTGGCGGGCGATCGGCCTGGACCGGACGCGCCCCGGCCGGGACGTCGGCGTCGGCGTGGCCCTGGCGGCGGCCATCGGCATCCCCGGCCTGGCCTTCTACCTCTTCGCCCGCCGGCTCGGCATCAACACGGACGTCGCCGCCGGCAACCTGGCCGAGCACGTGTGGACCATCCCCGTGTACGTCCTGGCGGCCTTCGCGAACGGCCTGCTCGAGGAGACCGTCATGGTCGCCTATCTGCTCACCCGCTGGCGCCAGTGCGGCTGGCGCCCGGGCGCGGCGGTGGCCGTCAGTGCCCTGCTCCGCGGCTCCTACCACCTCTACCAGGGCTTCGGCGGCCTCCTGGGCAACGCCGTCATGGGCGCCGCCTGCTGCCTGTACTGGACCAGGACGAGGCGCCTGTGGCCGCTCATCGTCGCGCACATCCTGCTCGACGTGTTCAGCTTCGTCGGCTACGCCCTCCTGCACGGCGTCGTCGGCTGGCTGTGATCCCCGCCCGCCGGTCCCGGCGGCGCCGACGAGGACGAGACCCCGGCGCGGTCGCCGGTGCGCGCGGTTAGGCTGGGGCCATGCGAGTTGGTGTATTCGGAGCAACAGGTCAGGTCGGCGGCGTCATGCGCACGCTGCTCGACGAGCGGAACTTCCCCGTCACGCGGATGCGCTACTTCGCGTCGGCGCGCAGCGCGGGGCGCACGCTGCCCTGGAAGGGGCAGGAGATCACCGTCGAGGACATGGCGACGGCCGGCTTCGACGGTCTCGACGTGGCCATCTTCTCGGCCGGCAAGGGCGCCTCGAGGGAGTACGCGCCGAAGGTCGCCGCCGCCGGCGCCACCGTCGTCGACAACTCGTCCTGCTGGCGCATGGACCCCGACGTCCCGCTCGTCGTCTCCGAGGTCAACCCCGGCGACGCGGTGGACCCGCCCAAGGGCATCATCGCCAACCCGAACTGCACGACGATGGCGGCCATGCCGATCCTCAAGCCCCTCCACGACGCCTGGGGCCTCACCCGCCTCGTCGTGTCCACCTACCAGGCCACCTCCGGCTCGGGCCTGGCCGGCGTGCGCGCCCTCGAGGAGCAGACCCGCGCGGCCTGCGAGGGCGACATCCACGAGCTCACCTTCCACGGCGACGCCATCGCCCGCCCCGACGACCTGGGCCCCTACGTCGCCCCGATCGCCTTCAACGCGGTGCCCTTCGCCGGCAACCTCGTCGACGACGGCTCGCTCGAGACCGACGAGGAGCAGAAGCTCCGCAACGAGTCCCGCAAGATCCTCCACATTCCCGGGCTGGCCGTGTCCGGCACCTGCGTGCGCATTCCCACCTTCACCAGCCACGGTCTGTCAGTGAACGCCGAGTTCTCCGGCGAGGTGAGCGTCGAGGGCGCCCGCGAGCTGCTCGGGAGGGCCCCCGGCGTCCGCCTCGTGGACGTCCCGACCCCGCGCGACGCCGCCGGCATCGACCCGAGCCTGGTCGGGCGCATCCGCATGGACCAGTCGGTCCCGGGTCCGCACGGCCTCGTCCTGTTCATCGCCAACGACAACCTGCGCAAGGGCGCCGCGCTCAACGCCATCCAGATCGCCGAGCTCGTCGTGGCGAACAGGTCCTGACGATGACCGAGGCGCATCCGGCCCGGTCGGCGCCCGCCGCCGGGCTGCGCCTGGGCTTCCTGGGCGCCGGGACCATGGGCGGCATCATCGCCGCCGGGCTCGTCGCCGCCGGCCATGAGCCCGGGCTGATCGGCGTGACGAGCGCCACGCCGCGCACCCGCGAGGAGCTGGCCGCCCGGCTCGGCGTGCGGGCCTTCGACTCCAACGCCGAGGCCGCGGCATGGGCCGACGCCGTGGTCCTCGGCGTCAAGCCCCACGCCGCCGCCGAGCTCCTCGAGGGCGTCCGCGAGCAGATCGGCGACGGGACACTCGTCATCAGCCTGTGCGCCGGCCTGTCCACCGCCGCCCTCGAGGCCCACCTCGTGCCCGGCGCGCGGGTCGTGCGCGTCATGCCGAACACGCCGTCGGCGGTCGGCGAGGGCATGGCGGGCATCAGCGCCGGGGCCGAGGCCACCGGGGACGACCTCGACGTCGCCGCTGCGCTCATGGGCGCCGTCGGCAGGGCCGTCGTCATCCCCGAGTCGCAGCAGAACGCGCTGGCGGCGATCTCCGGCTCCGGACCCGCCTGGGTGTTCCACGGCATCGAGTCCCTCGTCGAGGCGGCCGTCGCCCAGGGCCTTCCGCGGGCGCTGGCCACCGAGCTCGTCGTCCAGACGGTCAAGGGCTCGGCCCTCGTGCTCGAACGCACCGGCCAGCACCCCTCGCTGGCCCGCGAGGCCGTCACCTCGCCGGGCGGCACCACGGCCGCAGGGCTGCGCGTCCTCGACCGGCGGGCCGTGCGCGCCGCCGTCGCCGACGCGGTCGACGCCTGCGTGCGTCGCGCCGGCGAGCTCGGCTGAGCCTCGGCTCGGAGAAGTCGGCGCCGAGGAGCCCGTCCAGAATTCTCTTGCGCCGGGTGCAGGAGAATTCCTGCACCCGGCGCAAGAGAATTCCATGTCGGAGTACTCCTGTCGTCACCGTGCCGTGGAACAGGTCTTCGTCACGCGAGCCTCCCAGCAGGTGGCGATCCTCGAGGGGCGTCGGGCGGTGGGCAAGTCGAGTCTCGCCAGACATCTGGCCGGTGAGGGTATCCATGCGAGCTGTCAGTCGCTCACCGAGCCCGATGTGCGCAGGAGCGCCGAGGCCGATCCCGATCGGTGGATCCGGACGCTCGAACTCCCAGCCGTGATCGACGAGGCACAGCTCGTTCCCGGGGTGGGTCTCGCGGCGAAGGGCCTCGTCGACGAGTTGCCGCAGGGGCATCATCTTCTTCTCACGGGTTCTGCCAGCGTCGGGCGCGGCACGATGGCGGGCTCCGATCCGCTCACCGGGAGGTCGGTACGGATCCGGTTGGATCCGTTCGCCGCGATGGAGCTCAACGCTCATCCGGATCGAGCAGTGCCGTCGATCGTCGACGTGCTGTTCGACGCCGAGTTCTGTGATGCGAGCGTTGGCGCGGACGAACGCGCCGACCTGTGCATCATGCTCCGTACCGGGGGCATCCCCTCCCACTGCCTGCCCGCCGTGCGACTCACGCGCAGCGCCCTCAATGCCAGGGTGGCGTCTGACAATCCGTCGATCCTCGGTGAACAGGTGCTGCCGGGCGAACGTCTCGACCCCGGCATCGCCCTGCGCGTCCTCGACTCGGTGCTGCGCATCCCCGTCGGCTCAACCGCACCCGGCTGGCGCGGGAACTCGGCGTGGATCGCCAGACGATCAGCCGCTACCTGCGCATTCTCGAACGCAGGTTCATGATCACCGAGCTGCCCAACATCGGAGCAGGGGTCTCCAGGGCCGGCCGCGCCGCGCCGAAGGTGCACGGTGCCGACTCGTCCATGGTCTGCGAGACGCTGGAACGCGCGGGGCACGGCGTTGAAACCAGCCCGGAACTGCTCGGCCAGACGTTGGAGACCTGGGTCTTCACCCAGATCAACGCGGCACGCGGCTGGGCGCGTCAGCACGTGGACGTCTTCTACCGGCGCGACGACAGGACCCGGCGAGAGGTCGACATCGTCCTGGTCGATGGCCGGAGCCGCCGGGTCGGTGTCGAGGTGAAGCCGGCCACGTCGGTCTCATCCGCCGATCCGAGGGGACCGCGCGCCATGGCGGATCACGGGCGTGAAGGCCTGCACCGCGGATTCATCGTGTGCACGGGCAGCCGCTGTCACCAGATCGACAAGACCGCATGGGCGCTCCCGCTGGCAGCACTGCGTTCGCAGGACGAGCTACGCCGCATCGTGGCCGCGGACGATCCGGCCCAGGGCGTACCGCCGATGGCACGAACGCTGATTCAGCGCACGAGAGGTACGGCCATGATCAACGACGGGGCGACTGGAATGCAGACGGCTGAACGGGATGCCGCGGAGACGATCTTCCTCATCTACGTGCACGCCGATGATGAAGTCCTGGACGGCGTCATCACCGGGTTCGCTCATCAGGTCGGGCAGGCGACTGAGTTCAATCCGGGGCGCCCGATCGAACTCGTCATCGACCGCGACGTGCTGGGCTGGGGCGCCGACTGGAGGAAGGCCCTGCAGGAGCAGGTGGCGCGCACGACGTTCCTGCTCGCCATGGTGACACCCGGCTGCGTCAGATCGCCGGCCTGCCAGGAGGACTTCACCTTCTTCGCCGCGAGAGGCGCGGCCCGCGAGTACGACGGGCTGCTCACCCTGCTGGTGAAGGACCCGCGGTGGGAGGCCCCTGACATCGTCGACAACCCGGTGTGCCAGGAGATCCATGAGTCGATGGACAGCCGCCAGTGGCCCGAACAACCCCCTGAGGACCTGGTGATCGACATGCTCGGGTTCAAGAAGGCGGCAAGCGCCGGAGCACTCGACCACCTTCACCAGGACTTGGTGGCCGACACGCCCGGGTTCAAGAAGGCGGCGAGGGCGGTGGCCGAGGCCCTGACGGACCGCATCATCGATCTCGAGCAGAACGCCCCGGGAACCGAGCCGCGTGGCCCAGCGGGCAACGACGATGATGGCCTGGTCAAGATCGTGGACGGGCTGCAGGACGAGCACCTGACGGATCTGGTCGCCCAGGCCAACCGGCTCACTGCGGCGATGAACGATTTCGGTACCGCGCTCGCGCGGCAGATGAACCGGATCCCATCGGGGAGCACTCCCACCGCGAAGGCCCTTGTCCTGGTTTCTCGCAACTGCGAAGGGCCCCGCGCGGAACTCGATGCGGCTGCGGACGAGCCGGGCCGGGCCTGGAGGCGGACCAGCGATGACCTCCCCAAGGCAGTCTCATCCTTTCATGAGCCGGGCCAGAAGGATCTGGCCGACCAGGTGAAGCAAGGAGCTCATCGGCATCACGACGGGGCTCGACACCGGCTCCCTGGACGAGATGCAGGCGATGGTGAGGCAAATGGGGCTGCTCTCGGCATCGCTGGGACCTGCGGGCCGGACGCTGTCGAAGGCGCTCTCGGTCGTGACGTCGATCAGGACCTCTGCAGACGCCTGGGTCTGCCAGCTGTGAGCCCCGGCCCGGGAAGTCCGCCAGTCCACCGACCAGGCCCGCCCACCGCGCCGCGCGGGCAGGTGGAAGGACACCGGCGCCGCGCCGGGCCCGCTGCGCGGTGTCCGCGCCCGCTTCCGGGCAGGGCCCCGGGGCCATCGCAGGTCCCGGGTCGAGTCCCGCCACGAGTGGCATCCACAGGGCCCGAGGATTTTCGTCGACGGCTCGGGTACGGGTACACTCATGCCGTTGCCGTCGGGGGCTCGGTCGTCAGGTCGCCGCCCCCGGTGGGGAAGACATCGGGTCTCGACCCGAAGACTACGGAAGGTCCACAGTGGGTTCGGTCATCAAGAAGCGTCGCAAGCGCATGGCGAAGAAGAAGCACCGCAAGCTTCTCAAGAAGACGCGCATCCAGCGTCGTCGCGCCGGCAAGTAAGTTCTCCGACCCCCACTGCACCGGGCCGCTCCTGCGTCCTCGCGCGACAGCGCCCGCGGCACGTTCCTCGATCGTCCGCGTCGCAGTGCGTTCGCAGGGGCGTCAGGGGGAGGCCCGTGATGAGCCAGCCAATGAATCACGACAGCACCGGCGCCGACGAGGTCGAGCGCCCCGGCGTGGCCGGGCGCGTCATCTTCGCGGGCGCCCTGCCGAACGCGATCCATCAGCTGACCCTGTCCTGCCTGCGCGCCATCGAGCGCGCCGACGTGCTGATCACCAGCACGCTCCTGCACGAGGCCCTGCTCGGCGCCGCCATCGCCGTCCGGCCCGGGTGCAGGGTGGCCCTCGACGCCGAGAACCCCGCCGAGCTCGAGATGAGGTACGCGTCCCGGGGCCGCACCGTGGTGCGCCTCGTCGAGGGCGACCCGCTGTTCGAGGGCGGCATCGCCGCCGAGGCCGGCGCCTGCTCCCGGGGCGGCCACGCCATCGAGATCCTGCCCGGCGTCCCCGCGCTCGTCGCGGCGGCCGACTTCGCCGGCGTGCAGCTGGGCAACCGCCCGGCCCGCCTCGTCCTCGTCGACCCAGGTGACGAGGACGTCGTGCTGCCCACGCTCGGCGCGCTCGCCGTGCGATGCCAGCTGCGGCAGGTGCCCGTCGTCGCCCGGTCCGCGCTCGCCGCCGGCAAGGACCTGCACGAGAAGACGCTCCTGACCCTGGCCGGCGGCACCTTCCACCAGGAGACCCGCGCCGGGGTCGTCGGCGACTTCACGGGGCTCGAGGAGCCGGATGAGGGCGGCGAGCAGCCGGTCTTCCTGTTCATCGGCGACGAGCTCGCCGACCGGGCTCCCGGTCTGGACTGGTTCGAGACCCAGCCGCTGTTCGGCTGGAGGGTGCTCGTGCCCCGGACCTGCCAGGACTGCACCGAGCTCATCGAGCGCCTGGCCTCCTACGGCGCCACCGCCGAGGAGGTGCCGACCATCGCCGTCGAGCCGCCCCGCAATCCGGCCCAGCTCGACAAGGCCCTGCGCGGCCTGGTCGACGGGCGCTACGAGTGGATCATCTTCACCAGCAGGCACGCCGTCAACGCCGTCTTCGAGAAGATCGCCCAGTACGGCCTCGACTCGCGCGCCCTGTCGGGCCTGCGCATCGCCGTCGTCGGGCAGGACACCGCCGAGGCGCTCACCCGGCGCGGCATCGTCCCCGACCTGCACCCGACCGATGTGACCACCGTCGCCGGGCTCGCCGCGGCCTTCCCGGCCTTCGACGACGTGCTCGACCCCATCAACAAGGTCTTCATCCCGCGCGCCGACATCGCCACGGAGCCACTGTCGGCCGGTCTGACCGAGCTCGGCTGGGACGTCGACGACGTCATCGCCTACCGCACGGTGCGCGCCGCCCCGCCGCCCGCGCCGGTGCGCGAGGCGATCAAGACGGGGCGCTTCGACGCCGTCGCCTTCACCTCCAGCACCACGGTGCGCAATCTCGTCGGCATCGCCGGGAAGCCGCACACCCTGTCCGTCATCGGCGTCATCGGCCCGGCCACCGCGGACACCTGCGGCGAGCACGGCATTCGCGTCGACGCCGTCGCCGCCCACCCCGGGCAGGTGCAGCTCGCCGACGCCCTGGCGGCCTTCGCCGTCGAGCGCGCCGAGGGGCTGCGGGCCGCGGGCAAGCCGGTCATACGGCCCTCGCTGCGCCGTCGGCGGCGCAGCGCCCGCTGAGGGAGGACGGGCCGTCGGACCACGCCGCCCCGCCGGCGGCCGAGCGGATCGGAGGAGCACCCATGGGTGAGCGGACCGTCGTCCATGTGATGCGGCACGGCGAGGTGCACAACCCCGACGGCATCCTGTACGAGCGGCTGCCCGGGTTCCGGCTGTCGGCCAACGGCCTGGCGATGGCGAGGGCCGTCGCCGAGGCCTTCGTCGACGTGCCGCTCACCCATCTGCGCACGAGCCCCCTCCAGCGGGCGGTCGAGACCATCGAGCCCTTCGCCGCCACCCGGCCCGGGCTCGAGGTCGTCACCGACGAGCGCCTCACCGAGGCCGGCAACCGCTTCGTCGGACAGGTCTTCGGCAGGCATCACGCCGCCCTGTGGCGGCCCCGCAACTGGCCGATGATGCTCAACCCGCTGCGGCCGAGCTGGGGGGAGCCCTTCGCCGACATCGCGCGGCGCATGACGGCGGCCCTCGCCGACGCCGCCCTGGCGGCGGGTCCCGGCGGGCAGGCGCTCGTCGTCTCGCACCAGTCGCCGATCTGGATCGCCCGTCGCGCGCTCGAGGGCAAACGGCCGGCGCACCTGCCCGGCACCCGCACCTGCTCGCTCGCCTCGATCACGAGCTTCCATTTCGAGGGCGTCCACTGCGTCGGCACCAGCTATTCCGAGCCCGCAGCCCACCTGCTGGGCGCTGATGGCAACGCGGCGTTCAGCTCCGGCGACTGAGCCGGACCGCCGGGCCGTCGTCGCCCCGACCACGAGTTCCCAGTCCGAGGGTGCCCGCTGCGAGGCGTGTTCGCAGGAGTCGCTCGCAGAAGCGTTTCCCCCGGTCAGGTTTTCGTCCTGCCGTGCTGTGAACAAGCCTCCATGTCGGCATCAGCTGCTCCGAGCCGGCCGCTCGCCTGCTGGGCGCTGATGGCTATGCGGCGTTCAGCTCCGGCGGTTGGGCCGGGCCGTCGGGTCGTCGTCTCCTGTCCCGGGGCGGCCCGTGCGCCGCAGGACGAGTCGTACCGCGAACCCGGCAGCGGGGCCGAGCCCGGGCGGCCGGCCCGAGATCGACCCCGCCCACGGGGCGGGCCGTTCCATGCCGCTCCCGACGAGGGGCCTCGCCGGGTCGTCCCGGCCACCGGGCGGGCCCACCGACCGGGGGGTGCTCGGCCCCGTCGTCCACCGGGGCGCCCCGTTCGTGCGTCAGGCGTAGTGCCGCGCCACGGACACCGTCTCGGCGCCGTAGGGCCCGCCGAAGAGGAAGGCATGGATGACGAGCATGTGGAGCCGGTGCAGGCCCACCCGCTCGCGCCAGCCGTCGGCCAGCGGCGAGGCCTCGTCGTAGCCGGCGATGATCCGCTCCAGGTACGGCTGCCCGAACACGCCGAGGGCGGCCAGATCGGTCTCGGCGTGCGCCCCGTGGGCGAGCGGGTCGATGAGGACGCCCACGATGTCGCCGTGCCGCGGGCCCGGGCCGGCGGCGCCGCCCGCGGCCGGCCCCAGGCCTGCCCGCCCCGGCGCCCAGGCGAGGGTCTGCCCGCGGGGCGTCCACAGGACATTGCCGGTCCACAGGTCCCCGTGGGTGCGGGCGACCGCTACCCGGTCGCCGCGCTCGCGGGCCGCCCGGGTCACGAGCTCAGGCTGGGCGGCGTCGAAGTCGCCGTCGCGCAGTCGCTCGCAGACCCGCTCGAGGACGGCGACGCCGCCGGCGGTCAGCGCTCCGCTGTCGCGGCAGGGCCGCAGATAGGGGGCGAGGCGGTCGTCGGCGAAGAACTCGCCCCACCGGCGCGGCGACGCACCCTCCGGCTCGGGCTCGCAGGGCCGGATCCGCACGTCCGAGCGGCCCATCCGGGTGCGGCCGTCCCAGCCGGGCGGGGCGACGCCGAAGGCCGGGGCGCCGGCGGCGTGCGTGACGGCGAGGGCGCGTCCGAAGGCCTCCGCGGCGGCGGCGCTCACCCGCGTCGGGGCGAGGCGGGGCTCCTCGATCCAGCCCTCGCCGATCGTCGCCGGGACGACGTGGGCGCCGCCGTCGGGCATCGCCTCGGCCAGCCAGGCCAGGCCCTGCGCCTCGAGCCGGGTCGCGCCGGGGCAATCGTCCTGCTTGCGGATCGTCTGACTGCTCATGACAGCATCTTTCCACGGGCGGTGGAGGGGCGGGATCCTCGGTTCCTGCGGCGACCCGGCTCATCACCTCGGTCCGCCCTGGCCGCGGAGATGTTCTCAGGGTCGGGTCAGTGACAATTATCCCAATCCCTGACCGGATACGCGGATCGATTTCTGAGAACGTTCGTGAGGTTCCCGTAGGGATGAGCCGAAGAAGGTACGGTCTGCCCTGCCCGTTCTGGGGGTGGACCGAGCGCGGGACTCAGGGTCTGGTGCCCGGGAGGAAGCGACTGGATCCCTTGACAGGCCGATTGAGCAGGATACCTTGGACATGCGGCGATCTATTGAGCATGGAGAGGTTGTCGCATGGGCGGATGCCACACGGTTGTGGACGTGGGGGTGCCGCATGGCCTCCGTTTCGACGGTCGATTCGGGGTGCTGAGCATCAGGAAAGGATGATGAAGATGAATGAGCCCAAGTTGTTCAAGAGTGATTTGGCCGTGTGCGCCATCGAAATCGAGATCGCAGTGGCCGCCTATGAGGCGGGTGGTGTCGAGGCGCTGCCTGCCCTGTGTGGCTGGTGGGCTGTCGGCCTCGGCTGAGACTCGATGATGGATGACACTCGCTACGCGAGGATTCCGGCTGCCGCTTGGATAAAGCGGCAGCCGGATGTCTCCTTGTTGGCGGTACCCGACAAGGGAGGATATGTTTATGCAGGGATGAATGATGAGGCGTGGGAGATAATTAGTCGCTGTGATGGCTCAAGAACGGTCCGTGACATAATAGATGAACTTCTGCAGGTCTACCATGATGATCCGAACAGGGTTGGCGGGTTCGTTCGGTCTTTCATCGACAGGTTGATGAGTATCGGTGCGCTTGATTTGCTGGTTGAGCCGGAGTATGCCATGCCTCGGGTCTTGGGGTCTCGTGAAATGATGACTCCAGAATATGCGATTCTGGAGCTCACATATCGTTGCCCGCTGAGTTGCCGACATTGCTTCCTCTCTGCGGGTCACGGTTCTTCCATGAAGTCAGAGGAGTTGTTCGTGCTGGCCGCTGATCTGGTTGACCGGGTAGGGATACGAGGTGTTCAGTTGACCGGTGGAGAACCGTTTGTTCACCCTGACGTTCTTGAGCTTGTCGAGTTCTTCGTTGAAAACCGTGTTGCCGTGACCATCACTACGAGTGGAATGATTGATACAGAAGCCACGCGGAAATGCATAAGAAGGATCGGTGGGGCGAAGGGCTCGCTGCAGGTGAGTGTTGATGGGCTGAGGGAGAGCCACAATCGGATCAGAGGGAACGGGAATTCATTTTCCAAAGCGGTTTCTACAATTTCTTATTCGGTGGCTCAGAAAGTCCCCGTGGCGGTTGCCGTTTCTTTGCTGGATCAGTCTGAACAGGAGATAAAGGATCTCGCGATTGTCATGCGTGAGATCGGAGTGCACCGATTCAGGCTCGGAGCGGTGTCCATGCAAGGCCGCGCTCTTTCCATCAGTAATGAGGGTAGGTGGGACTTCAATGCCGTGCACTGCCTCATTGCTGAGCTGAAGAAGGAGCTGCAGACTGATCACTTCCGAATCGGAAACTTGGAGGAGCAGTTTTCCGGTGGTGTCGATGGTCCTACTTGTGGGGCTGGAACAAAGATTATTTGTATCAACCCAGATCTTGATGTGAAACCTTGCCCCATGTTGCAGCGTTTCATCGGGAACTTGCGGATGCAGAGCTGGAAGGAAATCCTGCTGGAGGGTAACCGGATTTTCCGTGGAACTGAACCGCCGAACTCTGTCGAATGCTCGGAGTGCACGTTCAAGGATCGCTGCTCAGGATGCTATGTCGAAGGACTCGTCAATTCGGCACGAGTTTCACATTGCCCCTGGCTCTCTGAAAGGCCAGAGCTCACCCTTTGGAGCAAAAATGCCAGTCATCACGGTCAATGACCTCACCTTTTCTTACTCCAGGAAGGCAGCGAATGTGTTCAATAATTTTTCTTGGACGGTGAACAAGGGGGAGTGCGTCGGGGTATTGGGACACAACGGAGCTGGGAAGACAACATTGTTGAAACTTCTTTATGGAGTGTTGAAACCTTCGCGTGGAGGAGTCCGGATCAATGTTCGTGACATTGCCTCCTATCGAGAGATTTTTTTGCTGTCCGATAAATTTGGCTTAGACAGGCAAGCATCTCTTCACGAGAATCTCGAGTTCAGGAAGAGGTTGTTCAAAATTGACGGTTTTGACGATCGGAAAAATTATTGGATGAACCGTCTGAATTTTATTGAGCATGCGAGCAAACGAATCTTCGCTTTGTCTGCAGGGCTTGAGATGCGGGCACAGCTGGTTGCCGGATTATGTCTGGAACCTCGCCTGATCCTTCTCGATGAACCGACCAATTCGATAGACCCGGCTACCAGAGAGGCTGTGATCTCCCTGTTGAATGAAATGCAGGCCGAAGGAAGAACATGCCTTTTTGTCACACATGATTTAGAATTCGCTCGAAGAGTGGCATCGCGCGTGGTGACGTTGCAGAACGGTGACATTGTGGATGATGATCTTGTTCGTGGCCCGGTTTCCCTTGAAGAATTCACAGGACGTTACCTGCACATGACAGAAGGTACAGGTTCTCAGGATCCATCATGATTAAGGCTTACTGGTATCGCGACATTCATACCATCGTCAACAGTCCTAGAAGAGTTTTCTGGAACCTGATTGGGATAGCAGTCCTCATCTTGCTCATGCGGATCTCTGAGTCTGGCTCGAGCTCTATGATCTTTGGCTCGGACTTTGTACGTCTTGTTCTTCTCAGCCTGATCGGAATCATATCCTTCATGGATGTGTACTCTGATTCAATCGCGAAGGACAAGCGAAGCGGTGTCCTTGCTTACACGATCTTGAGCGGAGGAAGTCCTGCTCTGTACTCATTGACTAAAATCGTTGTACCTTTGATCGTCTCCGTGATTTGTACCACGATAGGAACCCTCGGTTATATCTTTTTCGTCTCAAGAATTCCCGTTGAGCTTCAACTCTTTCTCAGAGTGTTCTTGTTCGTGATACTGGCGGTCGCAGTATCAATGGCCTTGGTGTTTCTGCTCAATGCGAGTTCTGATGCCGACATCCAGGCCAGCCCACTGGGCATGTTGCTTCCCATGGGGGTCAACCTACCGATCATATATTTTGTGAGCCCCTTCCAGTGGTTCGGTCGTTACTGCCTGGTTTCGGCTGCGGTTGCTCTGATTCTGTGGAGTGTCGGCATTCTAGTCCTCCGGGGGAGATTCAGCAACAATCTTTCTGACAAGTTTTCATGAGGGGGCAAGGTGATCACCCGAGAGATCCGCGAAGATTCCATCATGTTTGTGCGCGGGAATGTCTCATGCTGGCGGAATGCGATCAGTGGATCGTACTCGTGGAGGAATCTCCGTGGAAGAGTTCAGATTAATCCGGCCGGTGAAATATTAGAGAAAGACTGTCTATTGCGATTGGATCGCGTGAATCGTGAGGCGTTCTCTGACTTGTGCATGAAATTTCAGAATCGCCTATCCAGATTTGGTGATTTTAAACTGAGTATAGTTGTGAAAGATCGTATGGAACGGATTTTTTGGGAAAATGGCAAGGATGAGAGGAGCTGTAATTCAATAAAAATTTCTTTAACCTCGCGGTTGTGGGGTTCATACTTGGCTGAAGCGCCGATCATCTTGAACTTGTGGGACTCTCTGCATCGAATGTTCGAGAGGCTGTACTCGTATGTGGAAGAAAGCGCTTGCTTGCCTGTGCTGACGGGATCGCGATGCACATGTTCTCACTTGAGAGGGGTTTTGCTTCCTCCTCGGTCTGCGGGTTTCTTCTTTCATGAAACGCTTGGCCATATGCTTGAAGCTGATGTCCGCGGCCTCTATCCTGGAGAAAATTTGATTGGCATGGATGAGCGCATAAACGTGATTGATGACGTCCGTGGCAATGAACACCTTATCGGTCTTGCTGAAGTCGACGATTTGGCTTGTACGATGTCTCCGGTCTCCTTGGTCGAACAAGGTCATGTTCGGCGGCTTATATCAATAGAGTACACGATGAGCGAGAATTCTTCGTCAGATGGTTTTGCTAGAGCTTCAACTTGTTTTGAAAAGCCTGTTCCCAGGATGAGGGTGACTCAGGTCCTTCCGGTTTCGCCTTCTGATTCTGATACTCTCGATCTGGATGGCCATTGGTTTTCATTGGAGCATGCACTTCAAGGAAGTGTGACACCCGGAACGGGTGAATTCAAGATCATTGGTTCTGGATTTCATATGATGAATGGGGAGCGAATCGGCTTCAATGGGTCCATCATGATTACAGGGAGACTTGAGAATATCTTGAGAAAGCTTGTTCATATTGGTTCTGAAAGTTCGGTTTACGCAGCAGACTGCGGCAAGATGGGGCAGGCTGTTCGTGTCGGCTACGGGGCTCCTATGACGGCTCTCTCAGGAAGCACTCTCAAGTTGGCTGAACCGGGGGCAGAGAACTGATGAGTCATCGATTTGAGACACCTCGTTCCAAGAACCGATACCGGACCATCTCGGTCATCAATGAAATTAGTAAAACTACGCTCTATATGACGGACGACGTCAGGATCGATTCCCTCGAGGGATGCTACAAAAACCATGCAGACTATTTCAATGATTTCGTGTCGTTGAATTTTTGGGATGATTTGGAACCGCATGCAATTGAGGTGAACAGGGCGGTACCCAGTAGCCCGAAAGGGCTTGTCGTGTGGCCTCTTCCCAGTGCGAAAGAAAGTGAATGCGCCAAGATTTCTAATCAGATTATAAAATTTTCCAACGATATTCGCAAGGGGCTTTCGAGAAAACTTGACGATGAGGTGAACATCTCCATCTCAATTGAGCGCAGAAGAACAAAAGCTGAAGTGGTGTCGTTCAGGTTTGGAGCATCTGCTACTAGATATCGAGTCCAGGCGAATTGCTGTTTCGTTGACGTTTCCGCCTTTGATCTGGCAAGACGTTCGTTTGCTCGACTGGGCGGAGTTCGCTCTCCGAGGAATTTTGTTGATGCTTTAGCTCGAATTTTGGATCAAGATGCCGAGTCATTGGTTCTGTCTGGGTTGGAGGGGTCCTTTGTGTGGGACGCCGGGGCATGGGCCACGATTGAGCGCGAATTTTGTCGGGCGCTTTGTCGGGACAGATTGATCGAAGGTAATTTTTTCGGTGCTTCAGAGATTGGGAAACGGAAGTTTTCACGCGGCGTGGACTTGATTCCAAAACAGAAATTCCTCGGAAGGGTGGATGACCAGGCTCTGCAGATCTCTGCTCGCTGTTGCCCAGTGCTTGATGGGGTTTACGAGGGGGCGCTGTTGTCTGTCGCTGAAGGCCTGCGCATGGGGATTGACTCGATTCCCGGCGGTCGTCTTGATTCAATGGGAAAGATATACTATCCGGATTCATGCTTCCGATTCAGGGTTCCAGCCCACACCGACTGGGTTCCTGGCCGACGTACGATCAAACGTTGTAAGGTCTGTATGGTTGATTGTGTCAGTCTGACTGGAGATCTGATTATCGATTGGGATGATGGCTTCCGTGTCCATACGGTGAAAGTGCGTGTCGACCTCCCACGACTCGTGTCGATGAGCAATTGTGTACAACGTGGCGCCATCATGACCCATGATATTGAGAGGGTTATGCAAAACTCCTGATTTTAATCTTCGGTGATTCCCGCTCCCGGGCGT
>ERZ773075.863-NODE-863-length-19488-cov-3.30345_pt1 | contig 19488 bp, 27 predicted proteins | sample MGYA00580614_ERZ773075 | MGnify/ENA primary metagenome ERZ773075 (study PRJEB29015, sample SAMEA2738021) | human oral metagenome | biome: human oral; feature: human-associated habitat; material: dental | place: China | collected 2043 ... | reverse complement strand
ATAATAGATGTAGGTATAAATGTAGTACTGACTGCTCATGCTCAGATGCGTAAGTTTGAACAGCCGGATGAGATGGGGGCCTATGACAGATGGGAACTTAAACTTGGTAAAAAGACAAGTTCTCAAACCTCGCCACTGGTAAAAGAATGGGCTGATATGGTCTTATTCTGTAATTATAAGACTAGTGTAGTTAATGTAGACGGACAAGGTACACAAAAGGGCAAGAATAAAGCACAAGGCGGAAAGAGAGTAATGTACACATCCCATCATGTGTGTTGGGATGCTAAGAACAGGTTTGATTTGCCTGAAGAGATCGATATGGATTTTGAAGCTATAAGGCACATATTTACTACAAGTGTAAAAGAACAAATGCAGCCGAAAGCAGAAGAAGTTCCAAAAGAAGAAACGACAGTCAGAAAACAGCAAAATGCAGAAACAACGATTGTAAGAGATGAACCTATAGAAGAACCACCACAGACGATTAAAGAAGCAGCTAAAGAAGAGTTACCGAAACCTACTGCTAATGAGGAAGTGAAAGATAATAAGATAATTAACAGGTTTTTATCAAAGAAGGAGAATATACCTAAAGCACTTGTTGATCTGATGGAAAAAGATGATTTTAATGAGTGGAACATACAAGACGCTTGCTTTGAAAAAGGGTATTTCCCAAAAGATACACTTATACAAGATATGCCTGAGGACTTTGTTCAAGGTGTTCTTATAGGTGCTTGGGAACAGGTTAAAAAAGTCATGCAAAAACAGATAGAAGAAGCGGAAGTTATATTCAAGTAAAAGAAAGGATAATATAAAAAATGTCAGATAATTCAAATTTAGGATATGAACTGAACTGGGATGATGAGATTTCACAAGAATCAGAGTTTGAAATTCTTCCGGAAGGAGAATACTCATTTAGTATTACTAAGATGGAAAAAGCCAGATATGATGGCAGTGAAAAGATGGCAGCCTGCAATGTTGCGGTTATCTATCTGAAAGTAACTAACGAGGAAGGCTTGTCAGGTAATGTTATGGAAAAACTTTACTTAAACAGTAAAGCGGAGTGGAAACTGTCTCAATTCTTTACTTCAATAGGACAAAAGAAAAAAGGTGAACCGCTAAAACCAAGGTGGAATGAGGTTACAGGAGCTACCGGTAAACTTAAACTTACCATCAATAAGTATACGGATAAAGACGGCAATAGCAGGGAGAATAACAGAGTAGACTCATTCTTGCCACATGAGCTGAAAACATATCAAGCAGGAGCGTTTTAAATGAATATAACACTTAGACCATATCAGGAAGAGGCACGTACTAAGATAAAGGATGAATGGGATAAAGGGAATAAAAAGACCTTACTTGTTCTACCTACCGGATGTGGCAAAACTATAGTATTTGCTATGATTGCGGCAGATATGGTTAAAAAGGGAAAAAGAGTTTTAATACTTGCTCATAGGGCAGAGTTATTAGAACAAGCAGCCGATAAGATAAGAAAATCTACAGGGCTTATATGCTCTGTAGAAAAGGCTGAAGAAAGTTGTATAGGTTCATGGTTTATGATAACCGTAGGAAGTGTACAGACACTGCAAAAAGAAAAAAGACTATCAAGATTCAGTAATGAGCATTTTGATGTGATTATAGTAGATGAAGCCCATCATTGTATATCAGACAGTTATCAAAGAGTACTTAATTACTTTAATACTGCCAATGTGTTAGGGGTAACAGCAACACCTGATAGAGGTGATATGAAAAATCTAGGTGAGTACTTTGAAACATTGGCATATGAATACACGCTTCCAAAGGCTATTAAAGAAGGTTACTTAAGTCCGATCAAAGCACTTACTATACCGCTTAAATTAGACCTGACAGGTGTAGCTATGCAATCGGGAGATTTTAAAGCCGGTGACTTAGGTACAGCTTTAGATCCTTATTTGGAACAGATAGCTAAAGAGATGAGTAATTACTGTAAAGGTCGAAAGACGGTAGTGTTTTTACCGTTAGTTAAAACAAGTCAGAAGTGTACGGAGTTACTTAATCAAGCAGGCTTTAGAGCAGCGGAAGTTAACGGTAACAGTGATGACAGAGCCGAAATACTGAAAGACTTTGATGAAAATAAATACAATGTTATATGTAATTCCATGCTGCTTACAGAAGGCTGGGACTGTCCGTCTGTAGACTGTGTAATAATACTTAGACCAACTAAGGTAAGGAGCTTATATAGTCAGATGGTCGGTCGTGGAACAAGACTTTATCCGGGTAAGGAAAATCTACTTTTACTTGATTTTCTTTGGCATACTGAAAGACATGAGCTTTGCCATCCGGCACATCTTATCTGTGAAAATGAAGAAGTAGCAGAGATCGTCACACAAAAGCTGGAAGAGAATCAGGGAGTTGCTATGGATCTGGAAGCTATAGAAAAAGAAGCAGCTCAGGATGTAGTAGCTCAAAGAGAAGAAGCACTGGCAAAAGCTCTTGAAGAAATGAAGAGAAAAAAGAAAAAGCTGGTAGATCCGTTACAATTTGAAATGAGTATACAAGCAGAAGATCTATCCGGTTATGTGCCTGCATTCGGTTGGGAAATGGAACCGGCTTCAAAAGAGCAGGTAAAAGCTTTAGAAAAGTTCGGTATATTCCCTGATGAAATAGAATGTGCAGGAAAAGCAAGCTTGATACTTGATAAATTAAATAAAAGAAGAGAAGCAGGGCTTACTACACCGAAACAGATAAGGTTCTTGGAGCAAAAAGGATTCAGGCATGTTGGAACATGGGAGTTTGGGCAAGCTAAAAATCTGATAGACAGAATAGCAGCTAACGGTTGGCATGTTCCGGCAGGTATAGCGCCATCAAAATACAGTCCGAAAGAGGTCATATAGTATATGGATATAAAAGGATTGCTTAATTATATAAATCCGGCAGATCTTTCATATCAAGAATGGGTAAATGTCGGAATGGCATTAAAAAAAGAGGGTCTTACAGCCTATGATTGGGATAATTGGAGTAAGAACGATGGTAGATATAAGACCGGTGAATGTTACAAAAAATGGGATACATTCAATGGTTCTTCAAATATGGTAACAGGAGGAACTATATACGAATATGCCGTAAGGGGTGGTTTTACTCCTGAAACTTCAGGTATCGGATATGCGCTTGATTGGGATGACATTATTACTCGTGATGATGAAAAAACTATAGTAGATCAAGGTTATATAGAAGAACATGATATTCCTGAACCTAAAAATTGGGAACCTAAAGCTGAACTTATAAAATACTTAGAAACCTTGTTTCATCCTGATGAAAATGTAGGCTATGTTACATCGGTATATGAAATGGATGGAAGGCTTAGCCCGACTAAAGGACATTGGGACAGAACAGCTAAAGAACTTATTGAAAAACTTAAAAACTGTGAAGACATAAGCTATGTTATAGGAGATTGTAATGCCCAAGCCGGTGCTTGGATAAGGTTTAATCCATTAGACGGTCAGGGTATTAAAAATGATAATGTAAGTGATTTCAGATATGCATTAGTAGAGTCCGACAGCTTAAGCATCGGAAAGCAATATGCAATTATGAAAGAGCTTGAGTTGCCTATAGCTACATTAACACATTCAGGCAAAAAATCACTTCATGCCATTGTAAAGATACAGGCTAAGGATCTACAAGAGTATAAGGCAAGAGTTGATTTCTTATATAAGATATGCGATAAGAACGGATTAAAGATAGATACACAGAATAAAAATCCCTCAAGATTATCTCGTATGCCCGGAGTTGTGAGGAACGGAGCAAAGCAGTTTTTAATAGCTACCAACATAGGTAAATCAAGTTTTAATGAATGGGAGGAATGGGTAGAAGCCATTAATGATAATTTGCCCAATCCTGAAGACTTAAGTGAAGTGTGGGACAATATGCCGCAGCTTGCTGATTGTCTTATAGAAAATGTACTTAGAAAAGGGCATAAAATGCTTATAGCCGGACCGTCAAAGGCGGGAAAGTCATTTGCACTTATACAGCTTACTATAGCTATAGCAGAAGGCTATAAATGGCTTGGATTTAACTGTACTAAGGGGAAAGTATTATATGTCAATTTGGAGCTTGACAGGGCTTCCTGTCTACACAGATTTAAGGATGTATATGCTGCCATGGGTGTTACTCCAACTAACTTAAGTAATATAGATATATGGAATTTAAGAGGTAAATCGGTACCGCTTGATAAGCTTGCCCCTAAGCTCATAAGGCGTGCTGAAAAGAAAAACTATACCGCTATAATCATAGATCCGATTTACAAGATCATAACAGGTGATGAGAATTCGGCTAATCAAATGGCTGAATTCTGCAATCAATTTGACCTTATATGTACTTCTCTTAAAGCGGCTACAATATACTGTCATCATCATTCAAAAGGTTCACAAAGCGGTAAGAAGTCTATGGATAGGGCTAGTGGTTCGGGAGTATTTGCAAGAGATCCAGATGCACTTATAGACCTTGTAGAACTTGAACTTAATGACAATATAAGAAAAGCAGAAGCAGCAAAAGCCAAAATTAAAGGTATAGAGAAAGCTTTAGATAAGTATATAAGTAATTGGCAGGATGATGTCGGTCAGGATGACAGGCTAAGTCCTACACAGATGTATGATTATGCTTCAGGCAAGCTTAATTTTGACCAAATGGAAGTGTTAGGAGAGTATGTAGCCAACGAACAAGTAAAGATACGATCCAAGTCAGCTTGGAGAATAGAAGGCACATTAAGGGAATTTGCAAGGTTTGAGCCGGTAAATCTATGGTTTGATTATCCGATACATAGAGTAGATGAAACAGGTATATTGGCTGATATCAAGGACGAAAGCTTACCCGGTAAGGGCTATAAACAAAAAATGTCAGAAGGTCAAAAAGGAAGAAAAGGCAATAATTTAGAAGCTGTACTGGGAGCATTTAAGGAGCTTCAAGCTGAAAGTAAGGCAAAAATAGAAGATGTTGCCGGGCTTATAGGGATAAGTGAAAAAAGCATCAGAAGATACATTACTAAGGATTTGAAAGATGATTTCACCATAGAAAATGGTTTTATCATCAAGAAAGAATAGAAAAAAATCCTTAGGGACAATTCGAGGGACAATTGTCCCTAGGTTGTCCCTTAAGAAAATAAAAGCACATTGATAATTTTACAACTAATAAAAAATACAGTTCTTTTTGTGCAAATGTAACAGGGACAAAAAGGACAAAACACATTTGTCCCTACAATTTGACTATGAAAAATAGGGACAAAACAGAGGGACAATTGTCTGTCCCTATTGTCCCTAGGGATTTTTATTGTGCATTTTGTATAGAGGGACAGGGACAAATTATATATCTGTCCTTGTCCCGATTGGCAAAAATGACGAGGGACAGGGACAGGGACAGATATATATATAATATATATATTTGTCCCTTACAGGAACAGGAACAGATGAGGGGGTCGTTAAGACTCCCCCTCATATCTGTAACCCTGTCCCTGTAAAAGAATGACAAATTAAAAAGTTTGTCCCTTTAGCGCTTTAGAGTAGTAAAGTGAGGTGAAAATGAAGATTGAATTTTTTATACCAATGATACCGCCTACAAAAACTCATCAGCAAAAAAAGATACATGTAGTAGATGGTAAGCCGATAACATATGAGCCGCAAGAATTAAAAAACATAAGATTAAAGCTCCTGACTTTAGTAGCTCCTCATAAGCCAATCGCTCCTATGGTGGAACCTATACAGCTTATCACAAAGTGGCTTTATCCCACAAAAGGGAAACACAAGAATGGTGATTACAAAACCACAAAGCCGGATACAGACAACATGATCAAATTATTAAAAGACTGTATGACGCTTGTTGGATATTGGAAGGATGATGCTTATGTGGTCTCAGAGATCACAGAAAAATTCTATGCTGATACCCCGGGCATATATATATGTGTTAGGAGTTTGAGCAATGACAATTCCTGATGATAAATTAAACAGGTTTATACATACGGCTTATAATGTGTGGTTTAACAAATGGAAGCACAAGATAAGAAATATGTCTGATAAGGATTGGGAATGCTGCATAAGTGAATGCGTATCTATGATAAAACAAGGTGAGCAGTATCCTGTAGTATTAGATATATGCAAGGCTTTGTTAGGCGAGTTGGAAGAGCGATTTAAAGAAAATGATCAAGGGTAAGGAGGAGCTATGGAGCTGTTACCATTCAAAGAAGCAAGATATGTATTAAAGCACTACGGATTACGACACCAAAAAGCTAAGGCTATTGAAGAATTAGCCGAGTTGATAGTTGCTTTGCAAAAGGATTTGTTAGCAGACAAAGATGGGCTGTCAAAAGAAGTAATTGAAGAAATGGCGGATGTTCATGTAATGCTTTTACAGCTAATGATGTATAACGCCCCTGGCAGTAAGTATGAGTCAGAGTATTTTAATGATGTATACAAAATAATGATATATAAGCTTGAAAGGCAGCAGGAGAGGATAAGAAATGAAAGTATTAATAGCGTGTGAGTGTAGTCAAACAGTCTGCAAAGAGTTTAGAGCATTAAGGCATGAAGCTTATAGTTGTGATATTGAAAAGTGTTATGGTGGGCATCCGGAATGGCATATCCAAAAAGATGTGTTAAAAATACTTGAGCATTGTTCTGTGTCATTTTCTACACAAGATGGTGCCTATCATACGGTCGATAAGTGGGACTTAATTATTGCCCACCCGCCTTGCACATATCTCAGTAATGCAGCGACAAGAAGTCACTCGTTGAAAGGTGCTTCTTTAGAAGATATTAACAAGAGGACAGAAAAGAGGATACAAGCTCAAGAATTTTTCATGAAATTTGCAAATTCATGCTGTGGAAAAATAGCAATAGAAAACCCTGTAGGGGTAATGAGTACAGTCTATAGAAGACCGGATCAGATTATAGAACCCTACCAGTTTGCAGAGTCTGAAGAAGATAAAGAAAATTATGTAACAAAAAGGACTTGCTTATGGCTTAAAGGTCTTAAACCCCTAAGAACCAATGACCTGCAGAAACCCGACAATGCAAAGATATATGGTAGATGGTCAAACGGAAAAGCTGGTTGTTGGCATGAGGTGCAAGGACAAAAGAATAAATCAACAGTAAGAAGCAAGACCTTTGAGGGGATAGCAAAAGGCAATGGCGGAACAGTGGGGAATATATGATTAATGTGTTGTTGATGAAGGTAAGAGATTTTTTTAGCTGGAGTACTGGTCAATACGGGTTACTGAGCCTTGAAGAACTAGAAAGCATAAACAGTATTATAGATAAATATTAAACAGATAATAGAAAGGAGACGAGCTTGCCGGCGTAAAGATTAATCGGCTCCTTGATTGAAAAATGAATAAAGAAAGACAGATAAAGTGTGAGTTATATAATGACAATTTTCAGAACTACAAAAGATATGGAATACAGAAAGCACAGCTTGTAATAGCCGATATACCTTACAACATAGGCAATAATTTTTATGGTTCAAATCCTATGTGGTATAAAGGTGGTGATAACAAGAATGGAGAAAGTAAGCTTGCAGGAAAGGCGGCTTTTAACACTGACTTTAATTTTAATATTGCTGAATACTTTCATTTTTGCAACAGATTGCTTAAGAAAGAGCCTAAAGAACGAGGAAAAGCTCCATGCATGATAGTATTTTGTTCGTTTCAGCAGATACAAACAGTAATAGAATACGCTAAAAAACATGGGTTTAAAAATCACATTCCGCTTGTGTTTGTAAAGAATTACAGTCCTCAAGTATTAAAAGCTAACATGAGAATATGCGGAGCTACTGAATATGGTTTAATCTTATACAGAGATAAATTACCTAAGTTTAACAACGAAGGTAAAATGATATTTAACTGGTTTGAGTGGAAGAGAGATAATGCTAAGCAATACCCGAAGATACATCCGGCACAAAAGCCTGTAAGCTTGCTAAAAAGACTTATAGAAATATTCACAGATGAGGGAGATATAGTAATAGACCCTGTAGCCGGAAGTGGTACAACACTAAGGGCTGCAATGGAGCTTAATAGGAATTCTTACGGCTTTGAAGTGTCTAAAGAATTCAGCAATAAAGCAAAAGAATTGATGCTTTTTGAAAATAACGAAGCTAAAGAAAGGGGTGAATAAATGACCGCTAAAGAGTATCTCAGGCAGCTAAAATACCTAGACAACCGGATAAATGCTAAGCTGCTTGAGCGGGAACAGATAAGAACAATAGCTGAAAAAACCACAGTAAGTTTATCTGAGAAAGTACAGACAAGTTCCAGAAATAAAATGGATGATGTGGTTGTAAGGCTGGTGGAGCTTGAGGAGCTTATAAACAAAGATATAGATAAACTTGTTGAATTAAGAGAAGAAGCAGGGAATAAGATAAACAGGATTTCTAATGATAAATATAAAATTGTATTATCAATGTATTACTTATCAAACAAAACTTTCGAAGAGGTGGCAGAGTTGACCGATATGTCGCTGAGGTGGATTTATATATTACATGGTAAAGCGTTAAAGGAATTTGAAAAAAAATTTTAAAATAATGCATTAAAGTTCATGTTAATTCATGTTTATTCACTATGGTTCTGTGATATTATGTAAGTGGATTTTAAGGAAAATCCGCAGGACATAAAACCTCCTTACAGATATATCAATACTTTGGGCACAAGAAAGGCAGTCAGCAGGCTGTCTTTTTTGTTTGCTAAAAAAAAGAAAGGGGTGAAAATCATGGGCAGACCTAGAAAAATAAAAACAGCGAAGTCTTTAGAACTTATGTGGGAAGATTATAAAAATCACTGTGATAATAAGACAGTGCTTGCCCACGATTTTAGTTCTAAAAATAGCGAATTTGTAAGTGCTGAACTTAGAAAAAGTATAACTTATACAATTGAAGGGTTTTGTGTGTTTATCAGTATTCCAAGGTCGATATTCTACAGTACTTATGCAGAAGATGAGAGGTATTCGGACATTGTTACACGCATAAGAGAGGAATGTGAAGTTGATGCAAGAGAAAAGTTTGAACTAGGAGTGATACCCTCACAACTTGCAAACTTATGGATGGGTAAGTATGGATACAGTGCTAAGATGGACACTAATGTATCAACAAAAGATATTGAAAAATCTAAGCTTGATGAATTGATAAGGCAGATGAAAGAGGATTAATTATGCCGGACTTACTATTTTCAAAGAAGTATAAGGCTTTTATAAGATGTCAAGCACCGGTCGAATTTCTTGAAGGTACTACATACGCAGGTAAAACTACTGTCGGTATATATAAGTTCATTCTTAAGGTTGCTGATAGCGATAAAAAACTTCATATCATAGCTGCCAAGGACACAGGCACTGCAGAAAAAAACATAATAGCTAAGGATTTATGCATACTTGAGGTATTTGGAGAGCTTGTAACATACAATGGAAACGGAACAAAGGATAATAAAATACCACATATATACCTCGATACAAATAAGGGCGAAAAAATCATATATGTACTGGGTTATGGAGATAAACAGAAGTGGCAGAAGGCACTGGGAGGGCAGTATGGCTGCCTGTATATAGATGAGATTAACACAGCCGATATAGATTTTGTCAGGGAAGCGGCTATGAGGTGTGATTACTTAATGGCTACGCTTAATCCAGATGACCCTAACTTACCAATTTATAAAGAGTATATAAACTGTGCAAGACCACTTGAAAAGTGGAAAGATGATACACCTGAAGAAATACTTGAAGAACTAAAAGAAGAACCAAAGACCGGGTGGGTACATTGGTTCTTTTCTTTTGCTGATAATCTTGGACTTAGTAAAGAAAAATTGGATACAATCCTTACCAATACCCCTAAAGGTACTAAGATTTGGAAAAACAAAATCCAAGGCTTGAGGGGTAAAGCTACTGGCTTGATATTCCCAAACTTTGACAGAAAAAAGCATGTGATAAGCGTTGCTGAAGCTAAGAAGTACGAGTTTAGAAAGTTCAGTGCAGCACTGGATACGGCATATTCAAGTAAAAGCCCTGATACCATAGCAATGATATTTCAAGGGATTACGAAGTGTCGCAAAGTCATAACACTCAGCGAAAAGGTTTATAACAATGCAAATCTTGATACACCCTTAGCACCATCTGATACAGTGCGTAAGTTTATTAATTTCCTTGATAAGAATAAGGATAACTGGGGCACAGTAAGGGATGTGTTCATAGATAGTGCAGACCAAGCGACTATAACAGAGCTTAAGAAGTATAAAAGGCTTAACGGTTCTATATATAAATTTAATAACGCCTACAAGGCTATGAAGATTATAGACCGTATAAATCTTATGCTTGGCTGGATACAGCAAGGCTCCTATTTGGTATGTGAGGACTGCACGGAACACCTTAAGGAGCTTGATACCTATAGTTGGAAAGAAGATAAGGACGAGCCTGAAGATGCCAATGACCACACTATAAATGCAAGTCAGTATTCATGGATGCCTTATACATTACTTATAGGTTTTGAGGAGAAAGAGAGAGAAGATGAGGATAATGGAGACTATTAAAAAGAGTATAAGAAGCTGGCTTGATATACAGCCGGCAGACCCTTACACAATAAAAATAATAGATAGTATAGACTTTGAAACCAATGCTATCAGAAACAAGATATGGTACAGAGGGGACAGCAACGAACTTGAGCAGTTATATAGTCAGTTGCTTGAGTATGCTGATAGATACAAGTTCTGGGCATCAAAAAGTACACCGGGGCAGGAGATAAGAAAAGTACATACAGGATTACCCGGATTAATAGTGAAAGTGCTTACGGATGTAGTTCTCAATGACTTAAATGACTTTGATTTTGAGTTAGATAAAGATAAAAACCTTTGGGCTGAAATGGATAAGGAAGAGCTATTTTTGGAGCAGCTTAATACTGCACTTAGGGAAATGCTTTATGTAGGTGATGGTGCTTGGAAGATAGTCATTGATACGGACTTCAGCCCTTACCCTATGTGTGAATGGGTGTCAGGCTTATATGTAGACTATAAATACCAATATGGCAGGGTAAAAGAGGTGGTTTTTAAGGCTACCTACAAAGAGAACCATAAAAACTATACTTTACATGAGATATATGGTTATGGATATATAAGCCATAAACTGTACTTAGATAATGAAGAAGTACCGCTTAACAGTATTGAAGTTACAAAGAGTATGATTGATGTAACTTTCGATAAGACTATACTCTTAGCGGTTCCGGCAAAGATATATTCAAGTAAGAAGTATTCGAATAGAGGCGGTTCAATCTTTGATGATGGCAAGCTTGATAACTTTGACGCTTTTGACGAGGCATGGAGTCAGTGGATGGATGCTTTAAGAGCGGGCAGAGCAAAGACATACATCCCAGAAGGACTGCTGCCAAGAGATCCAAACACAGGGGCACTTATAAAGCCGAATGCTTTTGATAACAGATATATAGCCACGGAAGCGAATATGTCAGAAAAGGCAGACAGTAAAATAAGCACTGAACAGCCAAACATACCTCATGACAGTTACTTAGCATCATATGTGACGGCTTTAGACCTTTGTTTACAGGGCATTATAAGCCCAAGTACCTTAGGTATTGATGTTAAGAAACTTGATAATGCAGAGGCACAAAGAGAAAAGGAAAAGGCTACTCTTTATACAAGAGGTTCAATAGTAAAAGCCTTACAAAAAGTTTTGCCAAGAGTTATACAGGCTCATTTTGATGCATACAACATACTGAACAGGACTGCTTTGGAAGAAGTCAAGGTTGATGTAAACTTTGGAGAATATGCAAATCCAAGCTTTGAAAGTCAGGTCGAGACAGTATCCAAGGCTAAAACAGGAGGCATCATGAGTATAGAGGCATCTGTAGATGAGCTTTATGGGGATAGTAAGGATGATGATTGGAAGAAAGAAGAGGTTGCAAGGCTTAAAGCAGAACAAGGAATTGCTGAGCTTGAAGAGCCTGAGCTTAATATGAAGGGGGTACTGATAGATGATAGTGTCAATAATGAACCACCAATACCAAATGAGTCGCCTACAGTACAAGCAGATACTGAGAATGGCAGCGGAGCAAGTACCTAGCGGTGTATATGCGATAGAAAAGGCAGGGTATGCAGAGCTAAGGAATGATACAGTTTACAGCAAAACTAAGCTTAAAGAACTTATAAGGGGCTTTAAGCAGTCAGGATTTAAGGTATACAGCAATGGATTATGATGTAGGTGCTGCATTTGATAGAATAGAAACCGAACTTATCAACTCTATGATTCGGAATATGGACAGGCACAGAGCAGAAGAATTAAAAGAAGGCTATAACTGGGAAATGTGGCAAGCTTTGCAACTGAAACAGCTTGAAAGGTATAAAAGACTTAATGCTAAGAAGTATAAAGGGCAGTTTAAGGATATAAACAACAAGATTGAGTTGCTGATAAGACAGGCAAATCGCAGGGGCTATATGTCTGAAGAGATAAAAATACTTGACGCGATTAAAAAGGGTTTCTTTGCACAGAAATCAAGTGAAGCCTTAAACGGTTTATTTTTCAGGGTCAATGAAAGAAAACTGGATGCACTTATACAGGCAACAGTAAAGGACATGAATAAAGCTGAGACTGCAATACTCAGAATGGCAAACGATCAGTATAGAAAAGCTATATTCAATGCTCAAGTATATGCCAATACAGGTGCAGGTACTTATGAACAAGCAGTTGATATGGCTACAAAGGATATGTTGTCGTCAGGACTTAATTGTGTTCAATATACAAACGGCGCAAGGCATACACTGGCTAACTACGCTAGAATGGCTATAAGGACTGCAAATAAAAGGGCATATTTACAAGGGGAAGGTGCTAAAAGGCAGGAATGGGGTATAAGTACGGTCATAGTCAATAAAAGAAACGGTGCTTGTCCTTTATGTATGCCCTTTGTGGGCAAGGTGATGATCGATGATGTGTGGAGCGGAGGTAAACCTACAGACGGACCTTATATGTTATTAAGTTCAGCCATGCAAGATGGATTTTATCATCCAAACTGTAAAGATAGCCACAGTACTTATTTTCCTATGCTTGATGATAATTCCGAGACTAGGTTTTCAAGAAGAGAACTAAAAGAGATTGAGGAAGATTACAGGCAAGAACAACTTGTAAACTATGCTGATAGGCAAGTAAAGAAGTATACAAGACTTGCTGGAAATTCACTGGATGAGGGTAATGCATATAAATATGAGAGAAAATTAAATGAATGGAATCAAGTTGTTGTAAATCGTATTAAAAATGCTATAATAGATGACACAGAAGGTTCTTTCCTACCTATGGATTTGCAATTATTTGCTGAAAAAGATCTTAAAAATCAAAGTTCGAATTCATTGAGAAGATCTATAAGAAATTTTGAAAAGAGAATAGCAGAGCATGAGCATTATATCGAAAATCCAATCAGTCACTGTCCGGATTGGGAAACAAAAGACCCGAGGAGACAGCAAGGACTAATAAAGCATTGGCAAAAAGAAATCTCGAATTTCAAAGAGTCAATTCAAAATAGGATTGATGAATTAAAAGAAAGGGGAGAAGTATTATGACAAACCAAATTAGCGTTGAAGGAATTGGGTACATAGTTACAAGAATAGTTGAGAGAGCTAAAGAAGCAGCAGGTGAAGCAAAAGAAGACAAGACTGACAGCTTCAAGGACGGAAGAGCGTTGGCTTATTATGAAGTTTTAGATATTTTAAGAACTGAATTAGAAGCAAGAGATTTAGACTTAAAAGATATCGGTCTTGATTTTGATTTGGAAAAAGAATTATTGTAAATGAAAAGAAGAAAAGAAGCTACAAAAAAGGAATACGAAGAATACAGGAAAGCATTGGTTGAAGAGAAAATTGGCATCAGAATGTTAACACCTGAAGAAGTTGAACAATTAAAAAAAGAAGGTCGTCTTAAAGCACTTTATGAAGTATAAGGTGCTTTTTTAATACATAGAAAGGGGTGATTACTATAAAAGTAAAGGTCATAAGTAGATTTTACGACTCTACAGCCGATAACATTCTAAGAAGTGTCGGAGATATATTGGAAGTTACAGAGGAAAGATTTAAGGTGCTTAATGAGTATAAAGTTGTAGAAAAAATAGAGACCAAACAGCCTAAGGACGCATAAGCGTTCTTTTTTAATGCCCAAACACGATAAGGCTCTAAAAGGTGCGTGGCAGGCGACACCTATGAAAACGGAAGTATCAAGTGGGACACACTGAAAATGGAAAGGAGCAATAAATAATGGAAAATAATCAAAACAATAACCAGAGCCAACAGCAAACATCTAATAGCCAAGCTCAAAATCAAAGCAACGCAGCACAAAACAGTCAGACACCGACTATTGATTATGACAAGATACAGCAGATGTTAAACGGTACCTTGGCAGCTAAAGAAGATACAGCCTTAAAAGCTTACTTTAAGCAACAGGGACTTAGTCAGGAAGAGCTTGATCAGGCTATAACGGCATTTAAGCAGCAAAAGGCAGCAAACCAACCGGATGTAACGGCTCTTAAGGGGGAACTGGATACATATAAGCAGCAGGCATTAAAAGCTGAAATAGAAAAAACAGCTTTATTTGAGGTATTAGGCTTAGGAGTTGATATTAAGACCGCACCTTATGTAATCAAGATGGCTGACTTATCAAGTGTGTTAGGTCAGGACGGTAAGATAAATCAGGAAACAGTTAAAGCAGCCATATCAAAGGTTCTTGAGGATATACCGGGATTAAAACCCTCACAGGCTCAAGCCGGCGGATTTATACAGGTTGGTACCGGAAGTACAGGAGACGGTCAAGCAGATGATGCAGCTTTAAGAGCGGCATTCGGGCTTAAGTAAAAACAGAAAGGAATAAATTAAATGGCAGTTTACAATTACGCAGAAACATTTTCAAACTTGTTACAGGAAGTTTATAAAAAGGAACTTTGCTCAGATGAGCTTACTCAAAGTAATCAGGGAGTAACATTTATAAATGCACAAACTATAAAGCTTCCCAGAATGAGTGTATCAGGTTATAAAGACCACACAAGAAACATAGGGTTTAATGCAGGTACGCTCAGTAATGATTGGGAGGCTAAGAAGCTTACCCATGACAGGGATATAGAGCTTTTTATAGATCCTATGGATATAGAAGAGACAAACCTTACCTTGTCTGTAGCAAACATACAGCATACTTTTGAAACAGAGCAGGCAATACCGGAAAAGGACAGTTACAGGTTTTCAAAGCTTTTTTCAGAACTTACTACCTATTCCGGAAGAATAGACCATACAGTTATTACTGTGGCTAACTTCCTTGAGGCATTTGATGAGGAGATGTCAAGAATGGATGAGGCATCCGTTCCAGAAGAGGGCAGAATACTTTATGTAACACCTGCTATGGCTAAGATAATCAAGGAAGCGGAAGGAATACAAAGAGTAATGTCCGTATCCGCTCCTAATAAGATAGTCAGAACCGTACATTCTTTAGATGATGTACGGATAAAGAAGGTACCATCTTCAAGAATGAAGACGGTTTATGATTTTACAGACGGATGTAAGCCGGGAAGTGCCGCAAAGCAAATCAATTTTATACTTATACATCCTTCTTGTGTTATTGCAAGAGATAAGTATAGCTATATCAAGCTCTTTACTCCGGGCACTGACTCAAGAACCGCTGACGGCTACATCTATCAGAACAGAAACTATGGAGATTTGTTCCTGCTGGAAAAGAAAGTGGCAGGTTGTGCCATGAATACACAGGCATAGGAGGTGGAGTAAGTGAAGGCAATAAAAGATAATAAAGAGTATACCGTTACTAACGAGTCAAAGCAGCATTACATAGATACCGGCTTTGATATCGTTGATGAAAATGGTGATATCATAGAGTATGGCAGAGGTAAAATGGTGAGTCTTGAGGAGCATAACCAAGCACTTGAAAGAATTAAAGAGCTTGAAGCTCAGCTTAAATCAAGTATAAAACAGGAAGATAAGTCTGAAAAAGAAGAGGTCAAGCCTGACAAGGAAGGCAAGAAGTAAGTATGGCTTATGCAGGGTATGTTGATAAAGAATTTTATAAAACAGTATACGAAGGTAGCGGCATACCCGATGAAGCCTTAAAGGGTATGCTGATACAAGCTTCAAGACACATAGATTCACTTACTTTCAACCGCATTATGTCTAAAGGATTTGATAACCTGACAGTATTTCAGCAGGATATTATAAAAGAAGTTATATGCAGACAGGCGGACTTTGAATATGAAAATGCCGATATTATAGATACAGTTTTGCAAGGATACAGCATAAACGGAGTATCAATGCAGTTTAGCGGCAGTAGCTGGAATGTATATGCTGATAAAGGCGTGGCTATAAAAAAGGACTTATATAGCTTGCTAAGTCAAACAGGTTTGACAAGCAGATTGGTGGGAGTATGAGATATCCGGTATTAGTCGATAAGCGTTTTTGCAAAACAGATATAAAAGTTACTTTAGAGAGGGAAGGGCTTACCAAATACGGTGAGCCGCTTCCTTCTATTACTTTAAATCTTAAATGCAATTATCAGGATAGTGCAAAGACTGTACTAACCGCAGAAAAGAAGCTGGTACAACTATCGGGAAGTGCTTTATTTGTTGGCGATATTTATCCTGAACTTCCTACATTTTCAGGTGGAAGTGTGGAAGTGTTAGGAGTAAAAAGGAGGATATTTCAAGGATTTAAGGCTAGAAATCCTGACGGTACTGTTAATTATACAAGATTGGATTTGGTGTAAGTATGGGTGTTAATGTAAAAATGAACCATATAAGAATTAAACAGCTAAGTGAATCGGCTGTAAAAGCATTGGAAATGACTATGGAAGCTGTGCATACCGATATTGGGCAAGCTGAAACGGTACCAATGCGTACAGGTGCTTTATCGGGAGAACAATTTTTTACAGATTATGAGGATTCAAGAAGAGGTTTGGTGAGTTTGGTAAACAGTACTCCGTACGCAAGAAGGCTTTATTATCATCCGGAATATAATTTTAATAAAGCTTTTCATGCTAATGCAGGTGCAGCCTGGTTTGAACCTTACCTTACAGGAGATAAAAAAGATTTTGCAAGAAAGGCATTCGCAAGGCTTTATAGATCTATAGGAGGTACATAATGGTACTTTTATCAGATGTAAGAGATTTTGTAGCCTCTTTAGGTTTTGTTGTAGATGAGTATGTATATAGCGGAAAGCTTGAAGATAAAAAGGATAAGTCAATAGGAGTATATAACCGTAAAGTAAACACAGCTCAATCAATTCCTTTGGGCGGTTTGAAATTAAAGAGTTTCGGAATTAAACAGATATCAATACTTGTCCACTGGAATAAAAGCCCAAGGGATACAGAGAAAGCAGCAATAAAGCTTTTTAATCTTTTACAAAATCAAAGAGATTTTAATATAGGCACACTAAAAGGTAAGTTTATACTGATGGGTATGAATGAGCCGCAAAGTGTAGATACAGACGACAACGGCATCTATGAATATGTCATATGGTGCGATATTTACTATGAAAGAGAGGAATAAGAAATGGCACAAACAGGAGTATATCCGGTTTATGAAAATCAGTTCAAAGTAGGTGCTGAAAAGTCAAGTGCCACAACCATAGCCGATATGGAGACCTTTTCAGTGTCTTTCAGTAACGGTGTGGAAAACTGGACACCTATGGAACATAAAGGATGGCAGAGGGCATTAATGACCGCAAAGGCTGTCACAATTACTATAAACGGTAAGAGAAACAAAGGGGATACAGGTAATGACTTTATAGCTAAGAAGGCATTTACCAACGGCAGAGACTCAGAAGGGTATTTTTGCTGGATATTTCCGGACGGTACTACAGTGGAATGGGATATGGCAGTATTTGATGTCAAGAACATGGGTGCAGGAGACTCAACAAATGTCGCACCACTTGAGTTTGATGTAATAAGTAACGGCAAGCCTACAGTAACACCGTCAGTATAGGAGGAACTAAATGAGCAAAACAATAGATATTACAGATAAACTGAGTTTTGAGGGAAATCCCAAACTTATCGTAAGGGGCGTAGAGATAGAAGTTAATACAGACGCTCCTACAGTACTTAAGTTTATGAAAGTTATCAACGATGAAGAAAGTTCAGAATCATTGACTATATTAAAGTCCTATGAGCTGCTGTTTTCAGAAGAAAACAGAGAAAAAATAGAGTCATTAAATCTTGATTTTAGTGATTTCTTAATCGTTGTAAAGTCTGCTATGTCATTCATAAAGGGAAATAGTAATAAAGAGGGGGAAGAGTAGACCCCTATTATGATTTATTCGAGGACTACGATTTAATCGTGTCCTCTTTTTTATCACAATACGGGGTCAGATTAATGCATAAAGAATTTAAAGATATGCAATGGGATGAATTTAGAGCGCTATTAGCAGGTATATCTTCGGAAACGGCTTTAGGTAGAGTTGTGGCTATAAGAGCTGAAAATGATAAAAACATACTGAAAAACTTTACACCTGAACAACACAGGATAAGAAATAATTGGAAAAAGAGGCAAGCACAGACCAGGACTGATGAGGATATGAAGAGTGTGCTGGACGGTTTCAAGGAGGCTTTTATTGCAATGGCAGGAGGTGAGTAAATGGCAGGAAGCAGCGCAGGTTCAATACAGCTTGATTTAGAACTTAACAGATCAGGCTTTGACAAACAATTAAGCGGTATAGGTGATATGGCTAAAAAAGCCGGTCTTGCTATAGCTGCAGCTTTTTCAGTAAAAGCCTTGGTTGACTTTGGTAAGTCATGTATAAACTTAGGCTCAGACCTTGCAGAAGTACAGAATGTTGTGGATGTTACTTTTACATCCATGTCTGCACAGGTGGATAAGTTTGCAAAGGAAGCCGCCATAAATCTGGGACTGTCTGAAACAATGGCTAAAAAGTATATGGGTACTATAGGAGCCATGTCAAAGTCCTTGGGCTTTTCTGAAAAGGCGGCGTATGACATGAGTGAGGGAATTGCGTCTCTTGCCGGGGATGTGGCATCTTTCTATAACATATCCCAAGATAGTGCTTTTGATAAACTTCAATCTATTTTTACCGGAACACTTCTTCCACTTCGAGAGTTTGGTATTAATATGTCTCAGGCTGCTTTGCAAGAATACGCACTGAGAAATGGAATTACCCAATCTATAGATGCTATGTCAGAGCAGGAAAAAGTAATGCTCAGATATAGATTTGTAATGGATGGATTAAAAGATACCCAAGGTGACTTTGCGAGAACATCTGGAAGTTGGGCGAATCAAATTAGGATATTAAAGCTCCAATTCGATTCCCTTAAAGCCACGATAGGTCAAGGACTTATAAATGTATTATTACCTGTAGTAAAAATGATAAACGGTCTTATAGGCAGAGTAATGTCTCTTGCCAATGCTTTTAAGGCTTTCACAGATTTACTTTCAGGAGGAGGTAAGTCTTCGGCAAGTGCAAGTGTGTCTAAAGCGGCAGGCGATATGGGAAAGATGGAGCAGGCG
>ERZ773075.862-NODE-862-length-19491-cov-7.60589_pt1 | contig 19491 bp, 17 predicted proteins | sample MGYA00580614_ERZ773075 | MGnify/ENA primary metagenome ERZ773075 (study PRJEB29015, sample SAMEA2738021) | human oral metagenome | biome: human oral; feature: human-associated habitat; material: dental | place: China | collected 2043 ... | reverse complement strand
ACTTGTATGCTGTCGGCGCCGTATTCTTCGTGTTTTTGGTCAGTCATGGTCTTTTTCTTACTGAATTTCAAGAGGATTTTTATGATGCCGTCTGAAAAGTTTTTTGCAGGCCGGTAATGCGGGTTCAGAAGGCGAAATAGGGAAGTATTATACCCGATTTTGCTGAATTATTCAGCATTCGGAATGTGAAAGGCCGTCTGAAAACCGTGTGGGCGGTATGTTTTGGGCATTTGCTTTAAGGCGGCTTGTAAGAGACTTGGATTGTTAGGCTGCCAACCATAAAAGGCAGGCGGCGGAATGCCAAAGTTTTACTACCGGTTTCCCAAACTATTCTCCATATTTCCTATCTAATCCGAATACAGGTTAAAAAACAAAGCCGTCCGGACGGCCCAGCTTGTCGTTTCTCTTTAATGACGGTACTATGCGCTGTTATCGGCCGATTTCCGCCCGGATGGTGCGTTTCAGACGGCCTGTGGATTTATCTGTTTGATTTTTTAATGGATCGAGAGTGAAGAATGATTAGTGATATTCAAAAAACTGCCGAAGGTAAAATGCAGCGTTCGCTGGAAGTGTTGAAGGAGAATCTGTCCAAGGTGCGTACCGGCCGTGCGCATACCGGCCTGCTGGATCAGGTGGAAGTAGAATACTGGGGCAGTATGGTGCCGGTAAGCCAAGTGGCGAACATCACGTTGGTTGACGCACGTACCATCGGTGTGAAACCGTTTGAAAGCAATATGGCGGCCAAGGTGGAGAAAGCAATTCGCGATTCGAATCTGGGCTTGAATCCGGCTTCGGTGGGCGATTTGATTCGCGTTCCAATGCCGATGCTGACGGAAGAGCGCCGCAAGGATTTGATTAAAGTGGTGCGCAATGAGGCGGAAGAGGGGCGCGTATCCATCCGCAATGTGCGCCGCGATGCCAACGACCATATCAAAAAACTTCTGAAAGACAAGGAAGTATCCGAAGATGAGGCACGCCGTGGTGAAGAGGCCGTGCAGAAGCTGACCGATAAATATATTTCCGAAGCGGATAAGATTCTGGCAGCCAAAGAAGAAGATTTGATGGCGGTTTAACCCCCTGACGGACAGACTTTTCAGACGGCCTCTGGAACGTTTGTCCACGGAAGGCAGACATGAAGAGCAGCACGCAAACGGTTCTGGCGCATACGCAGATTCCGCGCCATATCGCCGTGATTATGGACGGCAACGGCCGCTGGGCGAAAAAGCGGTTTCTGCCCCGCGTGATGGGGCACAAGCGCGGGTTGGACGCGCTTGAGGAAATGGTGAAAAACTGTGCGCAGGCCGGTGTGGAATACCTGACGGTGTTTGCTTTTTCCACTGAAAACTGGCGCCGTCCCGAAGACGAAGTGTCTTTTTTGATGGGGCTGTTTTTACAGGCGTTGCAAAAACAGGTTCAGCGCCTGCATGAGAATAATATGCGGCTGAAGGTTATCGGCAGCCGCGAGCGGTTCAGCACGGAAATATTACAAGGCATCGAAGCGGCGGAAGTGCTGACCGCGGGGAATACGGGTCTGACTTTGTGCATCGCCGCCGATTACGGCGGCCGCTGGGATATTTTGCAGGCGGCCAACAGGGTGGTGGCGGAAGGTTCGGGCGAGATTACCGAGGATTCGTTGAGCCGCTATCTGATGCTGGGCGATGCGCCCGAACCGGATTTGTTTATCCGCACGGGCGGCGAAACGCGTATCAGCAATTTTTTATTGTGGCAGATGGCTTATGCCGAACTTTATTTCACCGATACTTTGTGGCCGGACTTCGATAAAAAGTCTTTCGATGATGCGGTGGCTTCGTACCAGAAGCGCGAACGCCGTTTCGGGCGCACTTCCGAGCAGCTCCCGCCCGACCAGCAGCGGAGTTGATAAATGTTGAAACAACGGGTGATAACCGCACTGTGGCTGCTGCCGCTGATGCTGGGTATGCTGTTTTACGCGCCGCAATGGTTGTGGGCGGCTTTCAGCGGCCTGATTGCGCTGATTGCTTTGTGGGAATATGCCCGCATGGGCGGTTTGGACAAGGTCAAGACCAATCACTACCTTGCCGCTACCCTGTTGTTCGGCATTGTGGCTTATGCGGGTGGCTGGGAGCTGCCGGATTTGGTCTGGTATGCGGTGCTGGCGTTTTGGCTGGTTGTGATGCCGCTTTGGCTGAACCGGAAATGGAAACTCAGCGGAGGCTGGCAGGCTTACGCGGCGGGTTGGATGCTGATGGTGCCGTTTTGGTTCGCGCTGGTTTCGCTGCGATCCGATTCCGACGAGGCTCTGCCGCTGCTGGCGGTGATGGGTTTGGTGTGGGTGGCCGATATTTTTGCATATTTCAGCGGTAAGGCTTTCGGCAAGCACAAACTTGCGCCCGCCATCAGTCCGGGCAAAAGTTGGGAAGGGGCGGCAGGCGGAGCATTGTGTGTGGCAGTGTATATCACATTGGTGCGGGATGCCCGCTGGCTGTCGTTTGAAACAGGTTGGCTTGCCACAGTTGGCGTCGGGCTGATACTGACTGTAGTCAGCGTGTGCGGCGATTTGCTGGAAAGCTGGCTGAAGCGTTCGGCAGGCATAAAAGACAGCAGCAACCTGCTGCCCGGCCACGGCGGAGTGTTCGACCGCGTGGACAGCCTGATTGCCGTATTAAGCGTATATGCGGCTTTTATCCATTTGTTTTAAAATAATTCGTCGTCTTTTTTAAATTTGCGGGAGTCTACTTGATTATGTCGGAAAAAAACCAAACTTCATCATTGCCCGTTTTGGGCGTGCTGCTGGCGCTCGGTCTGATGGCTGCGGCGTTCATTCTCGGCGTGCAGTTTAAAAACCTGCGCCAGCCGGGTACGATTACTGTGAAAGGGTTGGCGGAGAAAAACTTTAAGTCAGACAGCGCGACTTGGAATACGGGCGTCGAAGCTCATGCCGACAGTTATCAGGAAGTGCTGGACTTGTTAAACGCCAGACGCAAGAAACTGTCCAAATTCCTGCGGGAGCAGGGTTTTGAAACGGCGGAAATGCAAATCGGCCTGCCGTCGGTGGAGCGTGTTTATAACGAAGTCCGCGACGAACAAGGAAATGTTACCCGCACGCCCAACGGCTACGACGGCAGCTTGGACATCACCGTCAATACCAAAAAACTGGATAAAGTCCAAGCCGCGCAGCAGGCGATTTTGAACCTGCGTGCGCAAAACGAATTTATCCGTTTCAGCAGTCCGCAGTATCTGCTCGGCAATCTGGAAAACATCAAGCGCGATTTGATTACGCAGGCGACGGAGGATGCGCAGAAACGCGCCGTCGAATTTGCCAAAACGGGCGGCGGCAAAGTCGGGGCCATGCGTTCCGCCTCGCAGGGTTCGTTCAATATCTATGCGGACAGCGGCAGCAGCGAGGACGACGAATACGGCGGGTCCTACGACAAAACCACAGTCGGCAAACAGGTGCGGCTGGTGGTTACGATAGAATACGGTATCGAATGACGTGTCCGACCGGGCAGGCCGTCTGAAACCTTGCGGCGGCAAACGGGATCCTTTGAAAAATAAGAAACGCGGCCTTTCAGACGGCCTGATAAAGAAAACAGCCATGACACAGCAAGTCCTGACCATTTTAGGCAGCACCGGCAGCATAGGTGTGAATACCTTGGACGTTATCTCGCGCCATCCTGAGAAATTCCGCGTTTTCGCGCTGGCGGGGCACAGGCAGGTTGAAAAGCTGGCGGCGCAATGTGCGCGGTTTGCACCCGAATATGCCGTGGTTGCCGATGCCGAACACGCCGTCCGGCTGGAGGCTTTATTGAAAGCGCAAAACAGCGGGACCCGCGTATTGCACGGTGCGCAGGCCCTGATTGACGTTGCTTCGGCAGACGAAGTCGACGGCGTGATGTGCGCCATTGTCGGAGCGGCCGGACTGCCTTCGGCACTGGCGGCCGCGCAGAAGGGTAAAACCATTTATCTGGCCAACAAAGAAACGCTGGTCGTATCCGGCGCGCTGTTTATGGAAACCGCCCGAATCAACGGTGCCAGAGTCCTGCCCGTCGACAGTGAGCACAACGCCATTTTCCAAGTCCTGCCGCACAATTACACAGGCCGTCTGAACGGGCACGGCATCCGTTCGATTATCCTGACCGCCTCTGGCGGCCCGTTCCTTGATGCCGATTTGGCCGGATTCGAACACATCACGCCCGCTCAGGCCGTAAAACATCCGAATTGGAGTATGGGCAGGAAAATCTCGGTCGATTCGGCTACCATGATGAACAAAGGTTTGGAACTGATTGAGGCGCACTGGCTGTTCAACTGCCCGCCCGATAATCTGGAAGTGGTCATCCATCCCCAGTCGGTGGTGCACAGCATGGTGCGCTATCTTGACGGTTCGGTATTGGCGCAGCTCGGCAATCCCGATATGCGCACGCCGATTGCCTATTGCCTGGGGCTGCCGGAGCGGATTGAATCGGGGGTGGGCGCTCTAGATTTTGACACTCTGTCCGCCCTCACTTTCAGACGGCCTGATTTCGGACGTTTCCCATGCCTAAAATTGGCCTACGACGCCATGTACGCCGGCGGTTCCGCGCCTTGCGTATTGAACGCGGCAAACGAAATGGCCGTCGCCGCATTTTTAGATGGGAAAATCCGCTTTACCGACATCGCCCGCGTCGTGGCGCATTGCTTGGACGCCGGTTTTTCAGACGGCCTGAACGACATCGAAAGCCTGCTGGTCTTAGACGCCCAAACGCGCGTCCGTGCGCAGGAATATGCAGAAAACCTGAATTAACAACGTTTCAGACGGCCTGTCGTCTATCACAGGCCGTCTGAAACGAAACCAACCCGCAGGGGGCAATATTGTTAACCATAGTTTCTTTTATCGTAGCGATTCTGATTCTGGTCAGCCTGCACGAATTGGGCCACTTCCTCGTGGCGCGTTGGTGCGGGGTAAAGGTCGTACGCTTTTCCGTAGGCTTCGGCAAGCCGTTCTTTACTAAAAAGCGCGGCGATACCGAATGGTGTCTTGCTCCGATTCCGCTGGGCGGCTATGTGAAAATGGTCGATACCCGCGAAGGCAATGTCGCCGAAGCGGATTTGCCGTTCGCCTTCGACCGCCAGCATCCGGCCAAACGTATCGCCATTGTTGCCGCGGGACCATTGACTAACCTGATTCTGGCGGTTGTGCTGTACGGCCTGAGTTTTTCCTTCGGCGTTACCGAAATCCGTCCGTATGTCGGCACGGTCGAACCGGCGAGTATCGCCGCCAAAGCGGGTTTTGTGCCCGAAGATAAAATTCTGTCGGTCAACGGCAAAGCCGTTAAAGACTGGAGCGACGTACAGACCGAAATCCTGCTGGAGGTAGAATCCCGCAGGGTTGACGTAGCCGTTCAGACGGCCTCGGGACAGCAAGCCGTGCGCGTTATCGACGCGGCGGGGACGCCCGAAGCAGGTAAAGTTGCGAAAAACAGCGGCAATATCGGGCTGTGGCCTTTTAAAATGACCACCCGTCTCGGTCTTGTCATGAAAAACAGCCCGATGGAGAGGGCAGGGCTGAAAGTGGGCGACCGCCTGCTGACTGCCGACGGCAAACCGATTGAACAATGGTTGGAATGGGCCGATTTGTTCCGCCGCAATCCCGGCAACCGGATAACCATCGGCTACGAGCGCGGCGGCAAAGTTTATGAGGCCAACGTCCGCCCCGATGCCGAAAAACTTCCCGACGGTACATTGGTCGGCAAAGTCGGTACGGCGCCGCAACGCGACGAAGCGTGGGACAAACGGGTGCGTTACCAATATACGCCGTCCGTTCCCGAAGCCTTCAGAATGGGTTGGGACAAAATGACCAGTTATTCGCTGATGACTGCAGAGTTCTTCGGCAAGCTCATTACTGGCAAAGCTTCCCTGAGCCATGTCTCCGGCCCGCTGACGATTGCCGACGTGGCAGGCCGGTCGGCGGCCTTGGGTATACAGAGCTATTTGGAATTTTTGGCATTGGTCAGCGTCAGCTTGGGTGTCATGAACCTGCTGCCCGTGCCTGTTTTAGACGGCGGACACTTAGTGTATTATACCGCCGAGTGGATACGCGGGAAGCCGTTGAGCGAGCGCATTCAGGCAATCGGCCTGCGCTTCGGGCTTGCAGCCATGCTGATGCTGATGCTGGTGGCCTTCTTTAATGATATTAACCGTTTGTTTGGATAATTGTATGAAATTAAAACAGATTGCTTCAACTTTGATGGTATTGGGCCTGTCTCCGCTGGCGATGGCGGACTTTATCATCCAAGATATCCGCGTCGAAGGTTTGCAGCGTACCGAACCAAGTACGGTGTTCAACTATCTGCCCGTCAAAGTAGGCGACAATTTCAGCGACGCACGCAGCGAAGAAATCATTAAAAACCTGTACGCCACCGGATTTTTCGACGATGTGCGCGTGGAGACGATGGGCAACCAGGTGCTGCTGACCGTGGTCGAACGCCCGACCATCGCCACGCTGAACATCACCGGCGCGAAAATGCTGCAAAACGACGCCATCAAGAAAAATCTGGAATCTTTCGGGTTGGCGCAATCGCAATATTTCAATCAGGCGACCCTGAACCAGGCGGTTGTCGCCCTGCGCGACGAATATGTCGGCCGCGGCAAACAGTCGGTTAAAATTACCCCGACCGTCAAAAAACTGGCACGTAACCGCGTTTCCATCGATATAGCCATCGATGAAGGCAAATCTACCAAAATCGCCGACATCGAATTTGAAGGCAACCACGTTTATTCCGACCGCAAGCTGATGAAACAAATGTCGTTGAGCGAGGGCGGTATGTGGACGTGGCTGACCAAAAGCAACCAGTTCAACGAGCAGAAATTCTCGCAAGACTTGGAACGTGTCAGCGAGTTTTATCAAAACAACGGCTATTTCGGCTTCCGCATCGTGGATACCGACGTTCAGACCAACGAAGACAAAACCAAACAGACCATCAAAATCACGGTGGATGAGGGCGAACGTTACCGTTGGGGCAAGGTAACCATTGACGGCGACACCCGCGAAGTGCCGAAAGAAGAGTTGTACAAAATGCTGACCATGAAGGAAGGCAAATGGTACGAACGCCAGAAGATGGTGAAATCGCTTGAAGCGATGCAGAACCGTATGGGCAGCGCAGGCTATGCGTTCAGCGAAATCAACGTGCAGCCTGTACCGAATCCCCAAACCAAAACCGTGGATTTCGTGCTGCATGTAGAGCCGGGCCGCAAGGTATACGTTAACCAAATCAATATCACCGGCAATAACAAAACCCGCGACGAAGTGGTACGGCGCGAATTGCGCCAGATGGAGGCCGCTCCGTATGACACTTCCAAGCTGCAACGTTCCAAAGAACGTGTGGAGCTGCTGGGCTATTTCGACAACGTGCAGTTTGATGCCAAACCCGTGGAAGGTTCGCCCGACCAAGTGGACGTCAATATGAGCGTTCAGGAACGTTCGACCGGTTCGCTCGATTTGAGTGCGGGCTGGGTGCAGGATACGGGTATGGTGCTGTCGGCAGGCGTATCGCAGGACAACCTGTTCGGTACGGGTAAGTCAGCGTCCGCCCGCGTATCGCGCAGTAAAACCACCGTCAACGGTTCGCTGTCGTTTACCGACCCGTATTTCACCCCCGACGGTGTGAGCCTCGGCTACGACGTTTACGGTAAATCCTACGATCCGCGCAAAGCCTCGTCCAGCGCGAAACAATATAAAACCACCACCGCCGGCGCGGGTATCCGCATGGGTATCCCCGTTACCGAATACGACCGCGTGAATTTCGGTTTGGCGGCGGAACATCTGACCGTGAACACCTATACCGGCGCCCCCAAACGTTACCGCGACTTTATCAACCGTTACGGTAAGGGCAGCGACGGCGTGGGCAGTTTCAAAGGCTGGCTGTACAAAGGTACCATTGGCTGGGGCCGCAACAAAACCGACAACGCCCTGTGGCCGACGCGCGGCTACCAGACCGGTATCAACGGCGAGGTGGCATTGCCGGGCAGCGACCTGAAATACTACACGCTGACCCATAACCAAACGTGGTTCTTCCCGCTGAACAAAAGCCTGACGCTGATGCTCGGCGGCGAAGTCGGTTACGGCAACGGCTACGGCAAAACCAAAGAAATGCCGTTCTTCGAAAACTTCTACGGCGGCGGTTTGGGTTCGGTGCGCGGCTTCGAAAGCGGCACGTTGGGTCCGAAAGTGTATGACGAATACGGCGAGAAAATCAGCTACGGCGGCAACAAAAAAGCCAACGTATCGGCCGAATTGTTGTTCCCGATGCCGGGCATCAAAGACGCGCGTACCGTCCGCCTGAGCCTGTTTGCCGATGCCGGCAGCGTATGGGACGGCAAAACCTATACCGACAAAGACAACGATGAATACTACAATGGCCGTGCGAAACAGAACGTTTACGGCCTAGGCACCAGCCACAAATCGACCTTCAAGGAAGAGTTGCGTGCTTCGGCAGGTGCGGCGGTAACATGGCTGTCGCCTTTGGGTCCGATGAAGTTCAGCTACGCCTATCCGTTCAAGAAAAAAGAGGGCGACGAAATCCAACGCTTCCAGTTCCAACTGGGTACGACATTCTGATTGGGAACGGACAAACCGAACCGGCCGTCCCGAAGGTGTTCCGACGGGAAGGCCGGTATGCTGTTTTCAGACGGCCTGATGCGGAGGAAAACAGGCGGGCCGTCTGAAAATTACAGACAGTACCATTTGCAAAAGAATACAGAGGATTTGATATGGAATATTCTTTGAAAGCGAAAGCCGTCCGCGCGGGTTGCGCGGCTTTGCTGGGCTGTGCACTGAGTACGCAGGTTGCGGCAGCCGAAGCGGTGCAGAAACTGGGCTTTATCAATACCGAACGCGTATATCAGGAATCCAAACAGGCGCAGGCGATTCAGAAGACTCTGGAAAAAGAATTCAGCAAGCGTCAGGCTGCATTGCAGAAATTGCAGCAGGAAGGGCTGAAACTGGAAAAACAACTGGCCGAAAACAAAATGCAAGGTGCCGAGCGCGAAGCCGCCACCCGCAAATGGAGCGATTTGGTACAAAAATTCCGTAAACAGCAGGCGCAGTTTGCCGAAGACTACAACCTGCGCCGCAATGAGGAATTTGCCGCCCTGCAGAACAATGCCAACCGCGTTATCGTCCAGTTGGCGAAAAAAGAAGGATACGACGTGATTTTGCAGGATGTGATTTACGTCAACAGCAAATTCGACATTACCGACAGCGTGATCAAAGCGATGAACGCTCGCTGATTTTTCAGACGGCCTCCGCATACGGCAGGCCGTCTGAAAAACTTTAAAGGCCGTCCGGCCCGCAATCCGCCTGCGGATTCGCATACAACATTCCCTCGAACCCCCGATTCCGCTGCAAACGGCGAAAACCATGACAGTCAAACAATATACCTTATCCCAAATCACCGCCGAACTCGGCGGCGAGGTGCGCGGCGAAGACGTCAGCGTCTGCGCCGTGCGGCCTTTGGCTCAGGCCGGTGTGGAACACATCAGCTTTCTGGCCAATCCGAAATACAAACACGAAGTACACGACAGCAAAGCGGGCGCAGTCATCGTATCCGACAAAGCCGCTGGAGAATTTACCGGCCGCAGCCTGATTGTCGCCGCCGACCCGTACCTCTATTTTGCCAAAGTCGCCCGCCTGTTCTCACCGGTTGTCAAAGCACGCGGCGGCGTACATCCGACCGCCGTTGTCGAACCGAGCGCCACCGTGCCCGACAGCTGCGAAATCGGCGCGAACGCCTACATCGGCGCCAATACCGTATTGGGCGAAGGCTGCCTTATCTTGGCGAATGCCGTCGTCCAACACGATTGCAAATTGGGCAGCGAAGTCGTTTTGCACCCTAACGCTGTGGTTTATTACGGCTGTACGCTCGGCAACCGCGTCGAAATCCACAGCGGCGCGGTCATCGGCGCGGACGGTTTCGGCCTTGCCTTTGCCGGCGACTCGTGGTTCAAAATCCCGCAAACCGGCGCGGTAACGCTGGGCGATGACGTGGAAATCGGCTCGAACAGCAACATCGACCGCGGCGCCATGAGCGACACTACTGTCGGCAACGGCACCAAAATCGACAACCAGGTCCAAATCGGCCACAACTGTAAAATCGGTTCCCATACTGTCATCGCCGCCAAAACCGGCATTTCCGGCAGCGTGACCGTCGGCAATTACTGCATCATCGGCGGCGGCGTCGGCACGGTCGGCCACATTGAAATCGCCGACAAAACCACCATCGGCGGCGGCACGTCCGTTACCCACAGCATCACCGAAAGCGGGCAGCACGTCGCCGGCATCTTCCCGATGTCGTCTTACAAAGAGTGGGCGCGCAATGCTGTCCACATCCACCGCCTGAACGAAACCGGCAAACGCATCAAACAGCTCGAACAGGAATTGGCCGAGCTGAAAAACGGCAAACAGGCCGTCTGAAACTCATCCGAACCAACAAGGACAATAACAATGGAAATCAAATTACCCATCGAAGTACGCGAAATACAGGAAATCCTGCCGCACCGCTTCCCCTTCCTGCTCATTGACCGTGTAACCGCCGCCGAACCGGGCAAGTCGCTGACCGCCATCAAAAACGTAACCTTCAACGAACAGTTTTTCCAAGGCCACTTTCCCGAATCGCCCGTCATGCCGGGCGTATTAATCGTCGAAGCGATGGCGCAGGCCTGCGGCGTGTTGGCCGTTTTGTCCCAAGGCAGCACCAAACGGCGCGAAGGCGAAATCACCCTGTTTGCCGGACTGGATAACGTGCGTTTCAAACGTCAGGTCGTCCCGGGCGACCAGCTCGTGTTTGACGTCGAACTGCTGGCACACCGCCGCGGCATCGGCAAATTCAACGCCACCGCCAAAGTAAACGGCGAACTGGCCTGCGAAGCCACCATCATGTGCGCGCAGCGCATCGTCGAAAAAGGCTGACTTTCAGACGGCCTGCCGGATAGAGGCCGTCTGAAAACCGAATACGGGGCGTATTGGCGGATTGCCTGAAACGGCGCGGCCGCCGGAACGCCTCCAGACATGAAAGGAAACCTGTGTCCCTCATCCACCCGACCGCCGTCATCGACCCCAAGGCAGAGCTGGATTCCAGCGTCAAAGTCGGCGCATACACCGTCATCGGCCCGAACGTGCGAATCGGCGCGAATACCGAAATCGGCCCGCATGCCGTGATTAACGGCCACACCACCATAGGCGAAAACAACCGCATCTTCCAATTCGCCAGTCTGGGCGAAATCCCGCAGGACAAAAAATACGGCGGAGAACCGACCAAACTCACCATCGGCAACGGCAACACCATCCGCGAGTTCACCACCTTCAACCTCGGCACGGTGACCGGCATAGGCGAAACCCGCATCGGCGACGACAACTGGATTATGGCCTACTGCCACCTTGCCCACGACTGCGTCATCGGTAACCATACCGTTTTCGCCAACAACGCTTCTTTGGCCGGACACGTTACCATCGGCGACTATGTCATTCTCGGCGGTTACACGCTGGTGTTCCAGTTCTGCCGCATCGGCGACTACGCCATGACCGCCTTTGCCGCGGGCGTGCACAAAGACGTGCCGCCGTACTTTATGGCCGCGGGCTACCGCGCCGAACCGGCCGGCCTCAACAGCGAAGGAATGCGCCGCAACGGTTTCAGCGCCGAACAAATCGCCGCCGTCAAAGACGTATACAAAACCATCTACCACCGCGGCATCCCGTTTGAAGAAGCGCGCGCGGATATTTTGCAGCGCGCCGAAACCCGCCCCGAACTGGCGGTGTTCAAAGACTTCTTCGCCGCCTCGACGCGCGGCATCATCCGCTGAACCGGCGGGGTTCGGTTAGGATGAAGAGGCCGTCTGAGAAAACGTTTCAGACGGCCTCTTCATGCCCGCCGTTCAAGCCCCGCCTGTTTTTTTGTTAAAATACCCCGTCCCTTTACCCGAACATTTCTTATATGAACCATTCCCCCGTTATCGCCATCAGCGTCGGCGAAGCCTCCGGCGACCTGCTCGGCGCGCACCTTATCCGCGCCATCAAACAACGCCGCTCCGATGCGAAATTCATCGGCATCGGCGGTGAACGCATGAAGGCGGAAGGGTTTGAGAGCCTGTACGATCAGGAAAAACTGGCGGTGCGCGGCTTTGTTGAAGTGGTCAAACGCCTGCCCGAAATCCTGAAAATCCGCAAAGGGCTGGTGAACGACCTTATCCGCATCAAACCTGATGTCTTTGTCGGCATCGACGCACCCGATTTCAATCTGGGCGTGGCGGAAAAACTCAAAAAGGCGGGCATCCCCACCGTCCATTATGTCAGCCCGTCGGTGTGGGCGTGGCGGCGCGAACGGGTAAACAAAATCGTGCATCAGGTCAACTGCGTGCTGTGCCTGTTCCCAATGGAGCCGAAGCTTTACCTCGATGCGGGCGGCAAAGCCGAGTTTGTCGGTCATCCTATGGCGCAAACCATGCCGCTGGACGACGACCGTGCCGCCGCGCGCGCCAAGTTGGGCGTGGCCGACGAAGCTGTCGTGTTCGCCCTGCTGCCCGGCAGCCGTGTCAGCGAAATCGACTATATGGCTCCTTTGTTTTTTCAGACGGCCTTATTGCTGCTCAAACGCTATCCGCAGGCGCAATTCCTGCTCCCCGCCGCCACTGCCGCTACCTGCAGGCGCATCGGTGAAATTCTGGCGCAGCCCGAATTTTCCGCCATTCCCGTTACCATCACCGACAAACAGTCCGATACCGTCTGCACCGCCGCCGATGTTGTTTTGGTAACCAGCGGCACCGCCACCCTTGAAGTCGCCTTGTGCAAACGGCCGATGGTCATCAGCTACAAAATTTCGCCGCTGACCTATTTTTATGTGAAACGTAAAGTCAAAGTGCCGCATGTCGGCCTGCCCAATATCCTGTTGGACAAAGCCGCCGTGCCGGAGCTTCTGCAACACGATGCCGAGCCGGAAAAACTCGCCGCCGCCGTTGCTTATTGGTACGATCACCCCGAAGCCGCCGCTGCCCTGAAACAGGATTTTCGCGAACTGCATTTGCTGCTGCGCAAGGATACCGATGCGTTGGCAGCCGAAGCCGTGTTATCCGAAGCAGGCTTTTAGCGAAACCCGCTGCACCCGTTTTCACTCCGTTGAAGCAGCGTTTTCAGACAACCTCTGATACTTATTGCCTGATAAAGAGCATGCCCGGCCTGTGGGATGAATCTGATGGTTTTGCAGTAAATTCAAGTCAGAAAACCAAGCGCCGTCATTCCCGCACAGGCGGGAATCCAAAAATTTGAAATGATGACAATTTCTAAATAATCCTGAAAAGTTGAGGACTGGATTCCCGCCTGTGCGGGAATGACGGCGGGCGATAGGTGCCGCATCAAAAATGAAGTGAATCGGCCATATGGCTTGTCGGGTATGAATGCCCGACCGGAACTGACAGGTTCATTTTTGTAGCGTGGGCTTTGTCCGCGAAAATCGTTTCACAGCATAAAAAATAGGGCAGGGCGGGCTTGAACCACCCTACAAGACCGACGCTGCTTCCACGCAGGTGGAAATGACAACGGCACCCGCCATATCATTCAAAAGGCCGTCTGAAAACCTTTTCAGACGACCTCTCCCTTTAACCGAACCGTATCACTGAAACTCTATGTCCCTCATCCTTACCGCGGGCGTGGACGAAGCAGGGCGCGGGCCGCTGGTCGGCAGCGTGTTCGCCGCCGCCGTTATCCTGCCCGAACGTTACGACCTGCCCGGCCTGACCGATTCGAAAAAACTCAGCGAGAAAAAGCGCGATACTTTGGCGGTGTGGATCAAAGAACAAGCCGTTTCGTGGAGCGTCGCCTCCGCGTCGCCCGAAGAAATCGCCGAACTCAACATCCTGCACGCCACCATGCTGGCGATGGCCCGCGCCGTCCAGGGTTTGGCGGTCGTGCCGGATAAGGTATTGATAGACGGCAACCGCATTCCGAAAGATTTGGGCGTTCCCGCCGAAGCCGTCGTCAAGGGCGACAGCAAAATCATCGAAATCTCCGCCGCTTCCGTCCTCGCCAAAACCGCGCGCGATGCCGAAATGTATGCGCTTGCCGAACGTTATCCGCAATACGGTTTCGACAAACACAAAGGCTACGGCACGGCGCAACACCTCGCCGCCCTGCAAAAATACGGCGTGCTGCCCGAACACCGCCAAGATTTCGCACCCGTGAAGGCATTGCTGGCGCAGGGCAGGTTGTTCGGTTAGGCATAAAGAGACCGGAGGCCGTCTGAAAATCTGTTTTCAGACGGCCTCCGGCTAACAATGGCACGACTCTGGGGCAGCATCAATTTGCCTTGCCCTGCGAAATTTTGAAAATCAGGCCGGACGGTTCAGCCGCCCGAGCAGCTCGTCGGCCAGTTCCAGATACGCCCTCGCGCCTTTGGCGGAAGCATCGTAGGCCAGCGCGGGCATACCGTGGCTGGGGGCTTCGGCGAGGCGGATGTTGCGCGGGATGGTGGTGTCGAACAGCAGGCCGCCGAAATGCTGCTGGAGCTGGTCGCTGACTTCGGCGACCAGGCGGCTGCGGGCGTCGTACATGGTGCGCACGATGCCCAGCACCTCCAAGTTCGGATTGATGGCCTGACGGATTTTGCGCACGGTGGCAATCAGGTCGGAAATGCCTTCGAGCGCGTAGTATTCGCACAGCATCGGCACGACGACGCCGTTGGCGGCGACCAATCCGTTGAGCGTGAGCAGGGTCAGCGAGGGCGGGCAGTCGATGAGGATGAAATCGTAGTCGTTTTCCACGGCTTTGAGCGCGTTTTTCAACCGCACTTCGCGGGCGATTTCCTGCACCAGTTCGACTTCGGCTCCTGCCAGCGCGCGGTTGGCCGCAAGCACATCGAAGCGGCCGCTGTCGCTGCGGATAACGGCGTCTTTGATTTCCGCCTCGCCCAGAACGACCTGATACACGCCGCAGCCGATGGAGGCTTTGTCTATGCCGCTGCCGGTGGTGGCGTTGCCCTGCGGGTCGAGGTCGATAACCAGCACGCGCTTGTTCCGCGCGGCCAGCGAGGCGGCCAGATTGACGGTGGTGGTGGTTTTGCCGACGCCGCCTTTCTGGTTGGCGACGGCGATGATGTTTGCGCTCATGTGTTTTGCCGGATGGAAATTTTACATTGCTGGGAATTGTACCGTTATTTGCCTGAAATGGGTATAAAGGCCGTCTGAAGCTTTCAGACGGCCTTTGTTTATTTTTTCCGCAGAATCACCATGTGCCGCTCGGCGTTCAGTTGCGGCACGCGGATTTTGTCCACGCGCTCGACGCAGACGGAATCGGGCAGCCTGTCGATTTCTGCGGCGGGATACACGCCCTTCATGGCAGCCCAGCAGCCGCCGTCTTGGAGCAGGTGCGCCGTCCAGTTGACGAAATCGGCGAGTTCGGCGAAGGCGCGGCTGGTAATCACGTCGGCCCGCAAGCCTTGGACGGCTTCGACGCGGCCGCTGACGACGCGCACGTTTTCCAGTTCCAGTTCAATCGCGGCCTGTTGTAGAAACGAAGTTTTTTTAGTGTTGGCATCCAAAAGCGTAATCTGCAAATCGGGGCGGCAGACGGCGGCGGGAATGCCCGGCTGCCCGCCGCCGGAACCGACGTCGAGCATGGTCTGCGCGCCTTCGAGATAGGGCGGCAGGGTCAGGCTGTCGAGCAGGTGGTGGCTGATGATTTGCGACTCGTCGCGCAGGGCGGTGAGGTTGTAGGTTTTATTCCATTTTTTCAGCATCTCGACATAGGCAAGCAGCTTGTCTTGCTGTTCGCCGCTTAAATCGAGGCCCATTTCTTTGAGGCCGCTTTGCAGTTTTTGCCGGTTGTCCATGATTTGCCGTCCGCAGTCTGTAAAACCGATATGTTAACGGAAATCTGAGCGGCGGTGTCTTTGCAATCTGCCGTAAGGCCGTCTGAACGGTATAAAAATCCGACGACCGTGTCCAAATTGAACAATTTCCGTCAGTTTTGGATGATTTTCTGAAGTCGGTTCGGACGGAATTGCCGTTTCAGGTCAAATTTTCAGACGGCAAGAAAAGGGCGGGGATTTGTTTCCCTAAAATTATCTGGTTGATTTAAAAAGATAAATCTTGTTAAATAGGGAGGCTTTTCGAAAAAATACAAAAAACAAAGAAACTTTAAGAAATTGGCACGCCGTATGCTAGGTATACGGTAAGCAGGCGGAAGGCGGTTCGGCTCCCTCAGCGAAACGCCCGACACAAAAAGCCTGCGGTGCAGTGCAATAAAATGCAGCGGTTGTTTCTGCGGCGGCGGCAAAGCGATTTGCCGCCGGCCGGAGGAGCCGCCGGTCGGGGAAACCGGCAGACTGCTGCGGAAAATGTCTTACTCGACTCAGGGAAAACGAAGAAACATCAATCACGGTAAGCAGCGAAGTTCCAAATATTAGGAGCGGCTGCAAAGACGGCAGAATATTTTGGGGAACGCTGCGGCCCGGCGGGTTGCAGCAGATAGGACGCCTCGGACCGGAAGATAGGTTTCACTAAAAACACCGCACATTCAGAGGAAAACAGGCAACGGGCAGTACGCCTTCGGGGCAACCCGCGCAGCCGTTGCCGCGAAACACGAAAAAATACATTGTGGGAACCGTCTGCGCAAGCAGATCCAAACAGTCGTTACGGTAGTATGACTGGCATTCAGAGACAAAAAGGGGCTTTCTAAACGAAGCCCTTTTTTTGTTTCCGCCAAACAGGAAACGTCGCAGACCGAGGCCGTCCGAAAAGCCGCATCGCTTTTCAGACGGCCTTTTTATTATAATAAGCGGACGAAAGCCGAACCCGCAGGACCCATCATGTATATTCAGGAAAAACCCTATATCCCGTTTGCCGCCGCCATGATTTTCGCCGCGCTGCCGCTGGCCTTGCTGATGCACGAGCTGGCGGCGCTGCTGTCTGGCGCGCGCGGGCTGCTGCTGGCGGAGCAGGGCGGGCATTACGCATTGGCGGGATATTGGCGCGACTCGACCGTATGGTTCGTCTGCGGCGTGTTCGGATTTCTGAATATCCCGCTGTCGGCGGGGCTGGCGAAAATCGCCCATCGGAAAATGATGCGCCGCCGCTGGCGTTATGCGCTGTTTTTGGCGGGCATCGGTGCGTGCGCGTCGGCGTTTGCCGCCTTCATTATCGAAAGCGTGGTCGGCAGCGGAGCCTTGGGCGGAATGCGCGGCACCGGCGTTTTTTATTACACCCTGAGCGTGTTCGTACTGGCGATGTGTTTCCTGCCCAAACAGCTCACCCGCGCGCCCGTGCAGACGGTCGTGTTCTACAAACCGAAAAAATAACGCAAAGGTCGTCTGAAAAATGGTTTTCAGACGGCCTTTGCGTTTATTGGGGCGTTTGTTCAAGGCTGAGGACTTGGAAGGTTTCTTTTAGAATAGGTAAAACAGTATTTTTTTGATTGTAATTTGTTGTGTTCTCAAAAAATTTTTTATTTATATATTCTTGCCAATCGTACCTACTATGAGATTCTGGAAAGTTAAAACGTTCGTCTATAGTATTGCTGTCCATAATTAGCATCATAGCAATTACATCTGTCCAATTAAGCTTATCTGTTGGAATGTTAGACAAAGACTGAAGATTAAATAATTGAGCAAAATCTTTGGCATTAGCACGATTTTTATTAATATCATCGATTAAATTCGGATGAAAGCAGAAGATAAACACACCTGTAATACGCAACAATGATACATATTTCAACTTATGATTATGTGGCTCTCTACTTAAAGAATAGTATATCTCTAAAAATCGGACTAATCGTTCTGTTTCCCTAAGCGATATATCGTTCCGTTCTATCATATCGCAGATGAAATTCATGATTATTACAATTTGTTTAATTGAACCTTTTAGCTCATAAAACATACGGCTGTTTCGTATTAATTGTTTGAAATATTGAATCGAAACCCAAGCTTGTCCCTCCTCATTCTGAACCACAACCTTATCCGGCAACGCAAATCTATACTTCAAAAACTTATCCAAATATTTTTGCGCATCCACTTCCATCCCATACCGATGATTAATCGCCGCGCGCAGTTGCTTGGTGTTCGTCACCAGCACGACTTTGACGTTTTCGACATCAAAGACATGCTTGATGACTTCCAGCATATCGACGGCGTAATCGGGGCGGCAGCGGTCGAGTTCGTCGATAAACAGGATAATCGGTTTCTCCGCTGCCAATTCTTTCAGGCAGGCTTTGAGCGTTTCCAGATTTTTTTCCGCTTCGATTTGCTCTTTCAACAAGGCTTCGACGGTTGCATCGATGGTATGGCTGGCGATTGTGGCAGCGGCATCGGTTACGGTTTCGGCCAAACTGTCTGCATCTTGGCCGTCATTCATTATCTGTTGTAATCCTTCTGCCAAATCGTCTGTATTTTGCTTTAGAACATGATCAACCGCTGCCTTAGCAACGGTTTTCATCACGAATCCTGCGGCTTTCGCGACTTTCCTCGTAATATTTTTGCGTTGTTCAGACGGCTGCTCGCCAGTATCTTCAGGCGTACAGGTTTTGATGATTTCGGCAAGCAATGCCAGCAGAGGCTCTCCGCTGTGGTCTGAACGGAAGGCGTCGATATAGACGGGTTGATAATCGGGATGTTGCTGCTGCATGAGCCGAATCAGCTTTTGGCAAAATTCGGTTTTGCCCGTTCCCCAGCCGCCGTCGATGACCATAGGGGAAAGGTCGATATCTGAGGTAAGCAGCCTGATGATGTTTTCGGCTATCGGCTTACGCTTGAATTCGTCTTGTGTATCGAAAGTGGGGTTTTCTAAAGTTTGGGTTTCCATGTCATCCCTTTGTTTAATCATAAATTTAAGTAAGAATACCTGCATCGTCATTCCCGCGCAGGCAGGAATCCAGACCGCAATTATTTAATCGTAAGTCGGATACTTGTATCCGACACAGCCGTCCAAGATGTCGGATTCCAGAATCCGACCTACGACTACTGAAAAAATTAAATTGAAAAAAAAATCTAAATCTATAAAATATAGAAACGGAAATAAAAGTCCGTGTATCTGAAAACTTGAGTATAGAATGGAGCAATAATGGCAAATAATCAGACAGGCAACAGTAACCCAAACTGGCCAAGCAAAACAGATAATCCGTCAGGCGGCGGACGTGGTAACAATCCCCCGTCAGGTAGCGGAAAATCTGGTGGTGGCAAAAAATAAACAATTTCTTTAAGCCCTACTTTTTTAAGTAGGGCTTTATTTTATCTGTTGTTTGTATCACATAGTTTTCAGGCAGCCTGAAACTACTCTTTCGCCCCCTTAAACCCGCGCTTCAAATGCACCATCAACAGCGCCACTGCCGCAGGGGTTACGCCGGAAATGCGGCTTGCTTGTCCGACGGTTTCGGGTTTGTGCTGGTTGAGCTTTTGCTGCACTTCGGCGGATAAGCCTTTGACTTTGCTGTAATCGATGTCGTCGGACAGCTTTAAGGTTTCGATGTCGCGGCGGCTGTCGATTTCTTCGTTTTGGCGGTCG
>ERZ773075.860-NODE-860-length-19510-cov-4.68342_pt1 | contig 19510 bp, 17 predicted proteins | sample MGYA00580614_ERZ773075 | MGnify/ENA primary metagenome ERZ773075 (study PRJEB29015, sample SAMEA2738021) | human oral metagenome | biome: human oral; feature: human-associated habitat; material: dental | place: China | collected 2043 ... | reverse complement strand
CGCTGCGGTCCGGGTGCGGGGCGCCCTGGGCCACGCGCGCGATCGGGCCGGTGCGCACGAGGCGGACGTCCCCGTCGCGGGTGACCAGGCGTCCAGCCAGGCCGAGATCGCGGTCGAGGAAGGAGTTGAGCAGTGGCCCGCCGTAGATCTCGACGTCGAGAACCTGGATGCCGTCGCGCACCATGGCGGCCCGCGGCTTGAGCTTCAGGGCCGGGGAGTCGGTGTGGGCGCCGACGATCCTGAAGCCCGCCCGCTCCGCGCACCGCTCGGGCAGGATCCAGGCGATGATCGCGCCGTCGCGCACGGCGTATCCGCACCGCTGCAGCCCGGGTCCCCACGGCTGCGTCTCATCGGCGCTGGAGAAGCCGACGGCGTTCAGGCGCGCAGCCATCTCGGCGGCCGCGTGGTAGCTGGTCGGGGAGGCGGTGATGAAGTCGGCGAGGCCGACGGTGTAGGCGTCATCGTCGCTCAGGACGGCGTGCGCGGCGGCGGAGCGGGGCGATTCGGTCGGCATGGGTCCAGTGTGGCACCCGAGCCGGCGGACCCGAACGGCTTGCGCATCCGGGACGTGTCCGGGCGCAGTCGGGTCCGGAGTTCCCCGCCGTGGACGGACTGCACGCGGCCCCGCCAGATGTGTCACAATCGCCCGCGGACACGGGGTGCGCCCGCCGGCGCTGAGATCACACCCGTGGAACCTGATCTAGCTCGTACTAGCGAAGGGATGTCCTCATGACACTATTGCGCCCCGCCCTGCCCAGAGTCCTATCCATCGCAGGCACCGACCCGTCCGGGGGCGCCGGAACGGCCGCCGACACCAAGTCGATCAGCGCCGCCGGCGGATTCGCGATGACCGCAGTGACCTGCCTGGTCGCCCAGAACACCACCGGGGTCCAGGCCATCCACACTCCGCCTTCCGATTTCCTGAGCCGGCAGCTGCGCTCGGTGTCCGACGATGTCGAGCTCGACGCCGTCAAGACCGGCATGCTGGGCACCACGGAGATCATCGCGGCGGTCGGCGCCTGGCTCGATGAGAACCCGCCGGCCGTGCTCGTCGTGGACCCCGTCATGGTGGCCACCTCGGGCGACCGCCTCCTGGAGCCCGAAGCAGAGGAGGCGATGCGCCACTTCTGCGAGCGCGCCACCGTCATCACCCCCAATATCCCCGAGCTGGCCGTGCTGCTGGGCACCGTTCCGGCCCGCACCTGGCAGGAGGCAGTCGACCAGGCCCGGCGATGGGCGCGACGCACCCGCGTACCGGTCGTGGTCAAGACCGGCCACCTGGGAGGTGAGGACGGTAAGTCCGGTGAGGTGCTCAATATCTGGGTGGACGACGCCGGCGTGCGGACAACCGCGAGCGCGCCCCGGGTAAAGACCTCCTCCACTCACGGAACCGGATGCTCCCTGGCCTCGGCCCTGGCCACCCGCCTGGGCGCCGGAGACGCTCCCGAGGCCGCCCTGGCGTGGACCACGCAGTGGCTCCACGAGGCCGTCGCCCACGGGGCCGCCCTGCGGGTCGGCACCGGGCACGGCCCGGTCGACCACTTCCACCGCACCCGTCGTCTGGCCGACGCCGGCCTGGCCGACCCCTGGGCCGAAGGCGACGGGGTACCGGCCGAGCTGTCCCGCCCAGAAGACCTGGCTCCCGAGATCGCCCCCGCACCGCTGAGCATTGCCGCCGCCGGACCCTGGACCCGGGCCCTGTGGCGGGCCTCCAGCGATATCGCCCGGGAGATCAGCACCGGCGACTTCGTGGCCGGACTAGTGGAAGGCACTCTGCCGGTGGCCGCGTTCGACCACTACTTGGCGCAGGACGCCCTCTATCTGGAGGAGTACTCGCGCGCCCTGGCCCTGCTGGCCGCACGTGCACCGCGCACGCGCGACGCGATCTTCTGGGCCCGCGCCGCCGACACGGTCCTGAGCGCGGAGAGCGAGCTGCACCGCACCTGGCTGGCCGGGCGCCCCCGCGCCCAGGCGAGCCCGGTCACCCGCGCCTACACCGACTTCCTCATCGCCCGGGCGGCCGTGTCCCCCTATGCGGTGGGCGCGGGCGCGGCGCTTCCCTGTCATTGGCTGTACGCCGAGATCGGGGCGGCGGTGCCGCAGGTGGACCCCGATCACCGGTTTGCGGCCTGGTTGTCGACCTACCACGACCCCGCTTTCGCCGCGGCCGCAGCCCAGGCCGTCGCAGCGGTGGAGGAGGCGATGAAGACCGCTACACCTGCCGAGCGCGCGCAGGCGGCTCGGGCCTACCTGTTGGCGAGCCGACACGAACTGGAGTTCTTCGACCAGGCACTGCGCCTGAGGGCGGGCGGTTCGCGTTGAGCGCTCGGATACTCGACAGGGCCGGCAACGCCGGCAGTGCCGACAGGGCCAACAGAGCCGGCTCTGCCGATAGTGCCCCCGGGGTCGCTTCCAGCTCGCCCCCGGCGCAGCTGCCGCCCGCTGGACGCGCCGCCCTGCGGGCGGGCGTGGTGGGCAACTGGATCGACAACATCCATGTCTTCCTGCCTTTGATCGCCCTGTCCCCGGCCCTGGCGACGGTGGCGGGTCCGACGGCGAGCGCCTCCGCAGAAGCACTTGTGGTCATCGCCATGCTCCTGGGGCGCCCCGTGGGCGGGGTGGTACTGGGGAGGGTGGCCGACCGGCTGGGGCGCACCCGTACCACTCGCCTGGCCATCGCGGGAACGGCCGGGTGCAGTCTGGCCATCGCATGCATGCCCACCCATCGGGTGCTCGGCACCGCTACCCTGGTCCTCATTCTGCTGCTGCGCCTGGCGGGCGGTGTGTTCGTGGCCGGGGAGTACTCGGCAGCAATCCCCCTGGCCATGGAGTGGTCTGCGCCCCGACGCCGGGGCCTGATGAGTGGGCTCATCCTGTCCATGGCTCCCCTGGCCCAGGCATCCATCGCCTTCGGCACCGCGGGGCTGCTGATCCTGCTGGGGCCTGAGCGCTACGCCGCCTGGGGCTGGCGGGCGATGTTCGTCCTCGGGGCGCTGCTGTCGGCGGGCATGCTCGGCTATTACTCCCGCCGGGTGATCGACGCCCCCTGCTTCCACCGACGCCGGGCCGACCAGCGGAGTCCGCGCCTGCGCGCGCTGCTGGCGGGGACCTGGCGGCGCTCCTTCTGGCAGGCCTTCGCCCTCATGAGCGGGCTTTGGCTGCTGACCAGCTCCACCGTCCTCATCCTCACCGCACGCCTCGTCTCCGACGTCGGCCTGTCCGCCGGCACGGTCGGACTGGTCATGGGAGTGGCCTCCCTGGCGCAGGCGGGGGCCATGGCCGGGGCCGGTCACCTGTCCACGACGGTGGGACGACGTCGGCTTCTGATCGTATGGGGACTGGTGGCGGCCCTGATCGCCCCCTGGGTGTGGCGGGCCACGATCAGCGCCACCGACGTCGGCCGCGCGGCGATGCTGGCCGCGACGCTCCAGGTGATCACGGTGGCCGCCTACGGACCGGTAGCGGCCTACCTGTCCGAACGCTTTCCCGTACAGGTGCGCTCGACCGGCTACGGCAGCGCCTACAGCCTGTCGCTGGTGACGCCCGCCCTCTACCCCTTCTACCTGCCGCTTCTGGAGCCCTCGGCGGGCCGGACCGGCTCGGTGCTGATCCTCATCGTGCTCGGCGGTTTCCTGATGGTCGTGGGGGCGGCTCTCGGCCCGGCTCTGGGGCCGGGGGATGTTGCCCGAGAGCTGGACGACGTGGCCGGAGACGCCCAGTGAGCATCCTCGTACGCGATCCGGATCTGAAGCGGGTGCGCCCTGTTCTCACCGCCGTGCGGGAGCGCGCACCGCTGGTGCACTGCCTGAGCGCGGCGGTATCCATGGGAATCGTGGCCGACGGACTGCTGGCGGCCGGCGCCCGCCCGATGATGACCGAGACCCTCGACGAGGCCCCCCACATGGTGACCTTGGCCAACGCCCTGCTGATCAACCTGGGCACCCTGTCCACCGACGGCTCGGAGGGCATACCGGCAACTGTCGAAGCTGCGCAGGGGCTGGGACTGCCGTGGGTGCTGGACCCGGCTGCGGTCGGGATCGCACCAGTGCGCACCGCCATGGCGCGCCGGCTGCTGAAGCGGCATCCCGCCGTCGTGCGCGCCAACGCCTCGGAGGTCCTGGCGCTGACCGGTGAAGCCGGTGGACGCGGGGCGGACTCGACGGCCGTCCCAGACGAGGCGGTGCGGGCGGCGCGTCAGGTGAGCGCCCTCACCGGAGGGGTTGTGGCCATCTCGGGGGTCGAGGATCTGCTGATCGACGCCCGGCGCGAGCTGCGGGTGGCGCGCGGCACGCCGCTGCTGACGCGGGTGACCGGGACCGGATGCCTGCTGGGCGCATTGACGGCCGCCTGCCTGGGGGCCGGGGCGGCGCCCCTGGAGGCCGCCGACGCCGCCCCCGTGTGGATTGCGGTGGCCGGGGAACTGGCCGAGACCCGAGCACCGCGCCCGGGCAGTTTCCGGACGGCGCTTCTGGACTCCCTGGACGAGGTGGCGCTATGAATCCCGCACGTCCCGCGCGCACGGCGATTCGGCAGCTGAACCCGACCTGCTACCTGGTGACCTCCGGGAGCTCGCGCCGCACGGCCGAGGTGGCGGCGGCGGCTGCCCGTGCCGGGGCGGGAATCGTGCAGGTGCGGGCCAAGGATCTCAGCGCCGCCGGCCTCCTGGAGCTGACCCTTGCGGTGGCGGGGGCGGTCGAGCGGGCGAACACGGCCACGCGCGTCGTCGTGAATGACCGTTGCGATATCGCCTTCGCGGCTATGAGGGTCGGTGCTCATGTTCATGGGGTGCACCTGGGCCAGGAGGACCTGCCGGTGGCCGATGCCCGGGCCCTGCTCGGCCCTCAGGCGGTGATCGGGCTGACCACCGGGACGCTGGAGCTCGTGCGCGGCGCGCAGGCGGTCGCGGACCTCATTGACTACGTGGGCGCCGGCCCCTTCCGCCCTACTCCGACGAAGGACTCGGGCCGTCCGGCTCTGGGAGTGGAGGGCTACCGGCCGCTGGTAGGGGCCACGAACCTGCCCGTGGTGGCCATCGGGGACGTCAGGCCCGAGGATGCCAGGGCTCTGGCGGGTACCGGCGTCGCCGGGGTGGCGCTGGTGCGGGGCATCATGGACGCACCGGACCCGACCGCGGCGGTCCGCGAGGTCCTCCGGGGTTTCGCCGTTCGCCCCTGAGCTTCTGCCGCCTGGCGGCCCCGGGGCGCTGCACGCCGGCCGATTCCCTCGTCGCCGCGCCGTGGGAAGGCAACCGACTCCGGGCAGTCCGCTGAGGCAGGATGGATTCGTGACCACCGCCGCGCCACCGCCCGCACCATCTCCACCACCGCTGCCGCCGCTCGGAACCACGCCTGTGCGCGCCGTCCTCCTGGACGCCGACGGCGTCCTCCAGCTCATCGGCACGCCCTGGTATCAGGCGCTGTCCGACGGGGGCGGCGAGCCCTTCGCGAAGGCTCTCTTATCGGGAGAGGGCGATGCGCTGGCGGGCAGGGAGAGTCTGCGGGACCTGCTGGACAGGCTGATCGTCGAACTGGGGCTGGCCGGGAACGCCGACGAGCTGATGGACCTGTGGCGCCGGGCGACGCCCGATCCGCTCGCCTGGGAGCTGGTCCGCGAGCTGAGAGCATCGGGTTACCTCACCGTCCTGGCCACCAACCAGCAGCGGGAGCGCCGCGAATGGATGCGCACCGCCCTGGGCTACGACGGCCTGTGCGACATCGACGCCTACTCCTGCCTGCTGGGCGTGGCCAAGCCCGATCCGGACTACTTCCGCGCCGTCCTGACAATGGCTCGGGTCGATGCCGATGAGGCCCTGTTCGTGGATGACAGCGCCGAGAACATAGCGGCGGCCAGTGCGTTGGGCCTGCGCACGCTGCACCACCCCAGCGATTCGGGCGGCCGAGTATTGCGCCGGGAGCTGATTGAGGCTTTGAGCGCCTGACCGGGCCGCCCGCCGCGCAGGAGCGCGACGCCCCCGAGCCCGCCCTACTCGGATGCGACAATTACTGATTATCACAACGATTCTGAGGATCTTTCAACGACATAGGGCACGACGTACGACGCAGCGGCCCCTTCTAAGGGAGGAGGGCGAAGCGACGACTTTCTCATCCTGAAGAGCTTGTACAGCAGGTCTTGTCGCGAAAGACTCACTCATAGGCAAAATTGCCACACGTCGACGCCGACGCCTCGAGAGGACGATATGACGACACGGGATGCAGCCGGGCCCGCGGCCCGATTCTGCGCATCGGAGCGCAGGACGCCACTATCCGCGCACTCGACCGCGTCCAACACGTCCAACGCCTCCGCTCGAGAACGCATCTCCGGCAAGCTCGACGAGCGTCTCAACGATCCCTCGCGCCGCGCCCCGCGCGTCTTCCTTCACGTCATCAGCCGCATTCACCGCCTCATCCCCAGCAGGCTGCGCAAGCGCGTGCCCGTGACCTTCATCGGCTATGCGCTCATCAACGGCTCCGCCTTCCTGATCGACATCAGCTTCCTGTGGCTCTTCTTCGACAAGCTCCACTGGCTCTACCCGCTGGCCGTCACCCTGGGGTACATGATCGCGGGCGCCTATTCGCTGCTGCTCAATCGGTGGCTGAACTTCCAGTCCCGAGGCCACCTGGTCTCGCAGGGCTCGCGCTACGCGGTCGGGCTCGCAAGCCAGTACGTCATCTTCATCCTCGGCCTGACCTCCTTCCTGTACTGGATCGGGGTGCACGCAGAACTGGCCCGGCTCATCTCGGCCTGCTGCGAGGGCGCCTACCTCTACACGCTGATGAAGCTCTGGGTGTTCCGGGGCACTCCCGAGCCCGATGACGACGACGGGCCCGGTACGCCGGTGGCCGCCTAGCGGCGCATCCCGCGGACTGGCAGGCGCGGTCCGCAGAACCGATCTCGATGCGGGTTATGACCGATCTCGAGCCGGAAGCGGACCGATCTCGAGCCGGAAGCGGACCGATCTCGATGCGGGTTACGACCGATCTCGGTGAACTCAGTGAATTCGGCGAGCTCGCCGGCCGGACCCGCACCGCCCCGAAGCACGCATCACCATCGGGCCCGCGCCGTCTCCCGCGGGCCGTCGAGTTCCGTGAAGCCGGCATCCACGACGCGGACGGGCCGTGAGGCAGCCCCCCAGACCTCCGGCGACGGGAAGACCACCCGCACCCGATAGTCCTGAGCCGCCCAGGCGGAGCGGCATGCGTCCGCCATCGCCGGGCTCTGCCAGGCGAGCTGGGCGGCGTGGGCGACCTGTGCGCACAGCTTGCCGCTGGTCATCTCCTCCAGGGGGGTGACCTCGATCTCCACCGGCGCACCGGAGGAGACGGACGCATCCGTCAGATCGATGCCCGCCACCGCCTCGGGATCACGCGCGACGGCCTCGGCGATGGCGGCGGGCGGGGGCGGCAGCTCATCCCCGTGGGGGAAGTGGGTGCCCTCGACCTGCGTCTTGGCCAGCGCCGGAGGCAGCGGTCGGACCGGACCGGGCACGAAGGCCCGGGCCGAGGCCAGCCCCCAGCCGGCGGGACCGTCTTGTCCGACAGTGACTCCCGGAAGGTCCTGGACCTCCTCCCAGCGCCGCCCTCGAGCGCGGCGCACGAGCTTGCGAATGCGCCCATTCCTCCAGTGCTCGACGGCGTCGTGCCAGGCCCCGCCCGGAGCGGCCTGCGGCGAGGCGAGCAGGGCGACGACGGCGCGGGCCGCGGCCTCAGCGACGTCGATGCGCCGCGGCGGGTGAACCTTGTCATAGTGGACGGCGATCTGCATGCCCCAGGGGATCTCGTGGTCGGTCACGCCCCGACCCTACCGACCCATCCAACCCGGCGATCGCCCCGGAGCGGGAGTCGGAGCGGCACCGCGCCTCCATCCCGTACGCGGGGCGGCGCCGGGAACCCGCATCCCGGCACAGGCACCTCTCAGGGCGCCCGCCATCCACGACGCGCTCTAAGGTCGGGGCATGACGTTCTCACTGCCCGCACAGGCGGTCCGGCCCACGCGCCCCCGTCCGCTCAACGGCGCCACCGTCCACGGTCCGGCCGGTATCCGCCGGCTTCGCCACCGCGCCGAGATGCCGCTGGTGTGGACGAGTGCGGCTGTCAGCGTCGTGGCGATCGCGGCCTGGGCGGCGCTGGTGGTGTGGCTCGTTACCGTGCCCTCCCCCACTGGACTTGCCGGGGACGTGCGCGACTTCTTCGTCGGCGACGGCGCGACGACGGGCGCCCAGATCCTCCTGACCGTCCCGCTGCTGCCGCTGATCCTCTGGGGCGCGCGTGCGCTCCTGTACGCGAAGATGCGCGCCTCCGCGGTGCAGATGAGCCCTACCCAGTTCCCCGAGGGCTACCGGATGGTGGTGGAGGCCGCCGAGCGCTTCGGGCTGCGGCGCGTCCCCGACGCCTATGTGCTCCTGGGCAACGGCAAGGTCAACGCCTTCGCCGCGGGGCACGGCTTCCGCCGCTTCGTCGTCATCCACTCCGACCTGTTCGAGGTCGGCGGCTCGGCACGCGATCCCGAGGCCCTGCGGTTCATCATCTCCCACGAAGTCGGCCACCTCGCCGCCGGGCACGTCTCCTTCTGGCGACTCCTCGTCTCCCAGGCCGCGTCCTCGGTGCCCCTGCTCGGCAAGGCCCTATCGCGGTCCCAGGAGTACACGGCGGACAATCATGGCTATGACGTCTCCCCCACCGGTGTGCCGGGCGTTGTGGGGCTGCTCGGCGCGGGCAAGTACCTGGGTGCGCAGGTCGGCCTGCACGCGACCGCGGACCGCGCCGCGCACGAGCGGGGATTCTGGGTGCACATCGTGCAGTGGACATCGACTCACCCGATCCTGACCTGGAGGGCGCACGCGCTGAGGGATCGCAGCCGTCCGGGACGTCTCATGATGCGCCCCAAGACCGCCTGGTACCCGCCGGTGAGCCCTGCGGGCGGAGTCGGCAGCGAGGCATGGCCGACTCCCGCGGACGTGCTCGCCCGTATGGACCGCAGCGCGCCGAGAGTGCCGGGGGCGGAGGAGCAGTTCGGCCGCTATCCGGGCATGTTCTACGCCGTGGGCCGCGACGAGCTGCGCCTGTCGGATCCGACCCCGTTATTCACCCCGCCCGACGCAGCAGGACGCCCTGCCCATCCTCGAACGTGACGGCGCCGAAGCCGCCCAGTCGTGCGAGCCTTTCGAAACCGACCAGCAGATGCAGGCCGACGGAGGCGTGGTTGGTGGCATTGACGACGCTGTAGAGGTCCGCGGCGGGCCTGAGGGCGTTCACGGCCTCGGCGACCGCGGTCAGGAGCACTCTCCCGACGCCGCCGCGGCGCGCCACCGGGTCGATGACGAGCCCTGAGACCATCCAGGCGTCCTCGGCACCGGAGCCCGGCTCGGGCAGCGAGGCGCGCATCCGTTCGGGAAGCGGGAAGGCGCCCGACAGCGCGACGGGCGCGAGCAGAGCGTCATCAGTATCACTATCGTCGGCACCGTCGGCACCGTCGGCATGCCGGTCAGTATGACGGTCATCGTGGCGGTCATTGCTGTCCTCGCCAAGGTCGCCACCGTGGCCGCCATTGCTGGCATTGCTGGCATGGCTGGCATGGCTGCCATGGCCGCTATCGCGGCCTGCAGGCGACTCACCGGCGGTCGCGGTCCGGTGCTCGCCGGCTGCGGACATCAGAGCCAGGAGGAGCACCGGGAGGGTGTCGATCATGCGGGGCGCCTGTTGGAGGGCGTCATCGACCGAGGCGCCTCTGAGCGTCAGGAGCCGCGCCACACGCGGGGCGTCATCCGGCTCGGCCGCGCGGACGAGGATCCTCCCGGCGGACGTGCTGTGCGGCTGGGGTGCGGAGGACTCGTTCACCGGTTCAGTCTTGCGCATGTGCGCTGGCACACGCACGCCCTGAGAGGAGCCGGGCCATCAGTATCAGCCGGTGGTGGACAGGATTGACAGGACTGACAGCACCGACAACACCGACCTGCCCGTCCTGTCATGCCATGGGGCGCCCCATGGCATGACAGGACGGGCGGGGCGGGCGGGGGCGCTCCGATCAGCGGCGCCGCCGCAGGAAGAGCAGCACCAGCCCGGCGATGACGGCGATGAGGGCGACCACGCCGATGGCCAGGGTGGTACCGGTGACCGGCAGCGAGGACTTGCCCGAATTATCGGCGGACGCCGCCGCAGCAGCGGGGTCCCCGCTGGGCGTCGCGTTCTCAGCGGCGGTCGCCGGCTCCTTGGCCGATGTGGCGGCGGCCGGGGCGGACTCAGAGGGCGCGGAAGGCATGGTTGAAGATCCTGCAGCCACCGCAGCCCCCGTAGCACCTGGAGTCTCAGCGCCCGTCTCCTGCGCGGCCCGGGACCCTGAGGCGGAGTCGTCGGTGGCGGTCGGCGCTGCGGAGGCCGGGTCGGGGAGGGCCGGCGCAGATGCCGAGGGCGCCGCCGACGCCGACGACCCCGACGACTCAGCAGCCCCCGAAGACCCCGAAGAGTCGGTACTGGTCGATGCGGACTCGTTCGATCCCGACGAGTCGGCGGTCGGGGTCAAGCCGACGGCGTGCGGGTCGGAGTAGGCGGCGAAGTTCTGGGTGGCGTACCAGGTGTCGGTCGACTGGTCGTAGATGATGCCGATGCCCACGGCGTTGGCCTCGGGCGCAACCATGTTGGCGTAGTGGCCCGGGGAGTTGTACCACTGGTCGAACAGCTGCGCACCGACGTCGTCACTGCTGGAGCCGTACCGCATGGCGACGTTCTCCGAGGCCCCCGTCCATCCGCTCGGGTACTGATCGGCGAAAGAGGGGTTGTGGCCCATGGATCGCTGCACGACCATCTGCTCGGACCACCCCTGGGCGACCGAGTCGAGCTGGGTGTAGCGAGTCACGGATCCCAGGCCCTGCTGGGCCCGCAGCTCATTGACCTTGCGGAGGATGGTGTCCGCGTGACCGGCCCCTTCCGCCGTGATCGCCGCCGGCTCGATCGCGGTGGAGCCCTGCTGCGAGGACGGCCCGGATATCGGAACGGCCGGGGTTGCCTGGGCCGCCGGCACGGCGGCGAAGGCGACGGCGGCGAGCAGCACGGAGGAGAGGATGCGGGTGGTCTTCATGGGCTGTCTCCTGACAGTCAGAGGCGCGGCAACGCGGCCCAGCCCATCACGGCATCCGATATTGCGACTAGGTAACAGCGCCCTTTTTCACTCAAAGCATGCATGTCGCATTCTGACTGGACATCTGGGCGCAAGGGCGTTCTCAGGACTCCCTACCGACGTCGGAGCGACTATTCGGGCGGGCATGCAGCAGGTCTGCCAGCTCGATGAGCAGGCGAACCGACCACCAGGCCCAGTCATGCCCGCCGCTGACGGGCGTGACCCTCACGTCGCGTCCGCTCAAGGCGCGCGCGAGGTCGCGCGCATGCATCAGCATCGGCCCCTCGAAGGTCCCGCTCAGGATCCGCGCCGTCAGCCAGTGCGGGCAGGCCGCCAGGGCCTCCGCCACGTCGAAGCGCCACAGCGAGGGGGACTGCGCGATGGCGTGGCCGATCTCGCCATCGGCGAGAGCGAGCGCCCACAGGGAGGCGATTCCGCCATAGCTCTGCCCCGACACGATCGTGTCGGCGCCGTGCGGGCTCACCGCGAATCGACTCCGCAGGAGCGGAAGGATCCTGTCGATGACGAGGTCGACGTGTCCCCCGGGCACGCCCACATGCTCGGCGCGGTACTCCCCCTGATCGCGCGAGTCGATCATGGCCACATGCACGGGCGGGAGGAGCCCGGAGTCGATGAGCGCGTCGAGGACTGACACGATGCCCATCTGCTCCAGCCATATCTGACCGTCGAACAGGATCAGCACAGGGCCGGCGGCAGGCGCATGCGCGGGCTCGTAGACCCAGACGCGCTCAGAGTTCTCAGAACTTTCAGAGCCTTCCGAGTTCTCACAGCCCCCGCCCGAGCCGGCTGCGCCCGGCGCATCCGCTGCGCCCGCCGCGCCCGTTGCGGGCGGTGCTGACGGCGCCCCCGTTGCATCCGCCGCCCGCCTCGATCGAGCCGGATCCCCGGAGCGGCTGTCGGCCTCCGTCGAGGACGCCGCCAGGGCTGTCGGTGCCGGCAGGGCGGTCAGGACGGACGGGTCCGACGGCGCAGGCAGCGGGACTGCGAACTCGTGCACCCTGCCGCACCTGCGCGGCCGCGCCAGGCCCTCCCAGGGCGGCGCGGGGGCGGACGGCGCCGAGGCCACGGACCGGGGCACCCCGAAGGAACTGCCGATCGTCCGCGAGGCGCGCGGATCCGGCTCGGCGGCGAGCATCGCCGCCAGACGCGCCGAGCGGCCGCTCATGGCGCGCCATGGCGGAACGCTCTCGTCCTTCCAGATGGCGAAGCCATAACTGGCGCTCCAGTCCTCCGGCACGGACCAGGTGCAGGTCCACACCTCGGTGCCGGGAAGCCTGGTCATCTCGAGGGCATCGGCGCCGCCGAACGCGACGAGCCCGTTGGCCTCCAGGAGGACCGACGTGGCCCTCGGCGCCCGCACGGTCCACGTCATCAGCACCCGTGCGGGGTCGTCGGGGTCGGGAGCGATCTTCGGGCTGGGCCCCGCCAGGGCGTCGTCGAGCACGAGGCGCCGCTCATCCGCGGTGCCGGCCGCCTCCCAGTCCCTCTCGACCGGGCCGCGGAGCCGTGATGCGGGCACGTCGCCCTCCGCGGCGGTGAAGCCGCGCGCTCGCTCCCGGTGCTCACGGCCCCGCCGGTCGGTCCATACCCGCGCCTCTCCCCCGTCTCCGCCGTCACCGCCGGCCCGCCCGAGCTCGGGCGCCGGGCCACCGGCCGTCATGCGCCCTCCTCCTGCGAAGAGCTGTCCAGGGGCACGATCATCGGGGCTCCCGTGGCCGGGCACGGCAGGCACAGGCAGCTGATGCCGTACACCTCCTCGATGAGCTCGGCGGTGACGACGTCGCCGGGAGCGCCCTGGGCCACGATCCTCCCGTCCTTCATCACAATCAGATTGGTCGCGTAGCGGAAGGCGAGGTTGAGGTCGTGCAGGACGACGACGAGCGTGTAGTCGCCCCGAGCGTGCAGATCGCGGCAGAGGTTGAGGACCTCGAGCTGGTAGGTGATGTCCAGGAAGGTGGTGGGCTCGTCGAGGAGAAGCAGCGGGGTCTGCTGAGCCAGGACGAGGGCGAGCCAGGCGCGCTGGCGCTGACCGCCGGAGAGCTCGTTCATCCGGCGATGGGCGAGACCCGTGATCCCGGTGGCGCTCATGGCCGTCTCGATGGCGGCGTCGTCCTCCTCCGACCACTGCCGGAGCATGCCCTGATAGGGGAATCTCCCCCGGCTGACGAGGTCGCGCACGGTGATGCCCTCCGGGCTCACCGAGCTCTGCGGAAGCAGGCCGAGTCGTCGTGCGACCGCCTTCGAGGAGTAGGTCGCGATGTCGCGGCCATCCAGAAGCACTCTGCCGCGCCGTGGGGGCAGAAGTCTGGCCAGCGAGCGCAGCAGAGTGGATTTGCCGCAGGCGTTCGGGCCGATGATGACGGTGAATGAGCCGTCTGGGATCGTGACGTCCAGATGCTCGCTGACGACGCGCTCACCGTAGGCGAGCGTGACGTCATCGGCCTCCATGGGCGGCTGCGGCGCCTCGACGGCGGGCATGTCCGCCCTCTTCTCCTCAGGTGCGCGCCCGGACGGCCCGGCCCCCTCAGTCGTGTCTTTCATACATTCTCCTTGGCGGACAGGACCCACAGCAGGTAGACGCCGCCGATGACCCCGGTCACGAGCCCCACGGGCATGGTCAGGCGGCTGGGCAGGACCATGGACAGCAGGTCCGCGGCGACCAGGAGGAGGGCCCCGATCAGCGCGGAGGTGAGGACCTGGACGCTCGCAACCTCGGTCAGGCGCCGCACGATCTGGGGCGCGGCCAGCGCCACGAAGGCGATGGGCCCGGCGGCGGCGACCGCGGATGCGGCCAGGACGACGCCGACCACCATGACGATCAGCCGGGTCCTCTCGGTGCCGACGCCGAGCCCCTCGGCCTGATCGTCGCCCATCTCCATCACGGACAGACGGCGGGCGAAGGCCACCAGAACCGGCAGGAGCACGAGGACGCCTGCGGCGCTGATGCCCGCATGCTCCCACGTGCGAGCGCTGAGCGACCCGGCCAGCCACACCTGCGCCCGGGAGGCGAGGTCCAGATCGGAGCGCGCCAGCAGAATGCTGGTCATTGCCGAGAGCATCCCGCTGACGCCGATGCCGATGAGCACCAGGCGATAGCCGCCGGTCCGTCCCCGCTGCCGCGCCAAGAGGTAGACGGCGATGGCCGTGGCCAGTCCGGCCCCCACGGCGGCCAGTGAGGTCGCGAGTCCGCCCTTGCCGATGAGGACGATCTGCGCGGTGGCCCCCGTGGCCGCTCCGGTGGTGAACCCGATGACGTCGGGGGATCCGAGCGCGTTCCTGGACACCGACTGGAATACGCAGCCGGACGCCCCCAGTGCCGCCCCCACGCAGACGGCGGTCAGGAGCCGCGGCAGGCGGATGCCCCACACGACGCGCTCGGCCTTGCTCGGGCCTCCTCCCACCAGGGCGCCGACGACATCGCCGACGGAGAGTCTGACGGTGCCGATCATGAGGACGGCGCATCCCGTGACGAGCAGCAGCAGCACCGCGACGGCCACGACGATGGCCGTCGATGCGCTCAGAGACAGCCGCATGGGGCCCAGCGCGAACCGCATGGTCCTGCCGGTGGCCCGACCGGCCTGCGGACCGGCGGCGGCATCGGCGCGCTCGCGCTCAACGGCATCGGAAGCGTGCATCGTCATATGCCCACCACTCTCCCCCGCCGCACGAGGTGGATGAAGAAGGGCGAGCCGATGAGTGCCGTCATCACGCCGGCGCCGATCTCACCGGGGAAGACCACGATGCGTCCGATCACGTCGGCGAGCAGGAGGAGGACCGCGGCCAGGAGCGCCGAGACCGGCAGGAGCAGCCGGTGGTTCGGCCCGCTGACGGCGCGGGCGATGTGGGGCGAGGCCAGGCCGATGAAGGCGATGGGGCCGCAGGCGGCCGTGGCACCGCCCGCGAGCACCACGATGGCGGCGTTGGCCAGGGTCCAGGTCAGCCGGATGTTGACGCCCAGCGCCGTCGCCATATCAGTGCCCAGACTCACCGAGTCGAGGGGGCCGGCGAGCGCCAGGGAGATGAGCAGGCCGACGACGAGGCAGGTCCCGACCACGGGCAGGGACTCCCAGCCGCGCCCCTGGAGGGAGCCGGTCGCCCAGCTGCGGAACGACTCGTACACCGTCGCATCGGCGGACAGGATCAGCGCCCTGGTGAGCGCGCTGAGCACGACGGACAGAGCGGCGCCCGCCAGCACGAGCCGAGCGGGATCGACACCGGACCGGCCCGTGCGCCCCAGCCGGTGGACGAGGACGGAGGTGAGCGCCGCCCCGGCGAAGGCGAACCACACGTACACCATGATGCTCGCTCCGCCCGTGGCGATGAGCCCGATGATCACGCCCACCGCCGCTCCCGCGTTGACGCCGAGGGTGCCCGGCTCCGCGAGCGCATTCCTGGTCAACGACTGGGTGAGCACACCGGCCAGTCCCAGAGCGGCGCCCGCCAGGACGCCGATGAGGGTGCGCGGCAGCCGGGAGAAGCGGATGACGAGCTGGTCATCGCTGCCCGGATCGAAATTCGTCAGTGCATCCATGACCGTGCCGGTGGGAATGAGGCGCGAGCCGATGGCGAGGCTGGCGACCAAGAGGACGACCAGCGCCGCCATCAGCAGCGCGACCACCAGGACGAGACGTCGTGTCCGGGCCATCAGCGGGCCATCAGGACATCCGGACCACTGCGGCGGACTGCAGGGGTCATGCGCGTCAGCTCGCCCCCAGCTGCTCGACGACTGCGTCAGCCACGAGCTTTCCGGAGTAGAAGTCGATGCGGAAGGAGGTGGGCCCGAGGTAGTAGACCTGGTTATTGGTCACCGCGGGAAGGTTCGCGAGCGTCTCATCATCGAGGAATTTCTGGACCTGGTCCTGACCCGTGCTGATGAGGAACACGCTCTCGCCCGTGATGGCTTTGCTGAGGTTCTCGTAGCTGACGAACATGAAGTCATTTCGCTGCCTGTTCCCGCTGTCGAGCGAGGCATCGGCCTCGACGACCTCGAGGCCGAGCGAGGTGAGCAGGTCGGCGTGAGCCGAGTCCTTCTTCGCGATGGCCTGGTCCTTGTCCTTGCCGTTGTAGGAGACGATGCTGGCCCCGCCCTCGGGCGGGGTGATCTTGCCCTTGGCCTCCTTGATGTAGCTGTCGAACTCGGTGCCCGCGGCCGTCGCCTTGTCCTCCAGCCCGAGCGCCTTGCCGAGCTGCGTGGCCAGGTCCTGCCAGCTCTGCTTGCCGTAGTCGACGACGAGCACCGGGAACTGCTGCTTGATGGTCTCGACCTGGTCCGCCACCGAGTCCTTGCCCGAGCTGGCGACGACGACGAGATCGGGATCGAAGCTGATGACCGCTTCAAGATCGAACTCGAGGTTGCTGTAGAGGACCTCGACCCCGCGCTCGTCGGCGACGGAGGCCCACTGCGTGAAGAAGCCCTTGTCGTCCGTCAGCGGCGAAGGAGAGGTCGCCGCGGAGGCCACCACGGGGGCGTCGATGGCCAGGAGCGTGCCGGTGACACTCGGCGAGGTGGAGACGATCTTGGTGGGCTGCTTGTCGATGGTGACCTCGCCCTGCTCGTCCGTGACGGTGCGGGGCCAGTCGCCGGAGCCCGCTCCGCTCGAGTCAGAGCCGCCCGTTGCGGAGTCCGACGGGTTCTTCTGCGAGGCGCAGGCGCCGAGCGCGGCGAGGCCGGCGACACCGAGGCCGGCGCTTCCGAATCCGAGCAACGAGCGACGACTCAGGTTGTTCATGGGGTGTCCTTCGTGTGATCGGGTGGGTCAAACACGACGCCCGCACCGGCGCTGGTGCACTTCTCACCATGATGTCGCCAATGTCGATGCGTGTTAGGAAAGGCTAACTACTAGGATCGCGTCGCGCCAGAGACTCGCGGGCACCGCCGAGGAGACAAAATCGTTACTTTTGGAATTCTCGCGGTACGCTCAAGTCGTGACAACCGTGACTTGAGGATAGGCACAAGGCCCCCGGCAGCACCCTGGCGCCGATCGGATCGCCGCTTGCCCGATCTTCACCGCCGCGCCGTCGCAGCACAGATCTTTGGTGCCACTGAGCCCATTTGGACCATTTTGACCATTTGGCCCATTGGGACCATTTGAGCCCATCGCCCATCTACATCACGCGCTCACCGGTAGCGCTCGCCACGAAGGACACGCACATGAGCACCGCAACAGAATGGCCTCAGGCTGAGGTCCTGCTGAGCGCCGAGGGCCACGCGCACGTCATTTTCGAAGGCGTCGAGGCGGACTTGAGCAAATCGACTCCGAAAGAGGCCCGCGCCGCGGTCGTCACCCACCTGTCGCACCGCGCCCGAGCACTCGGGCACCCGATCTCGACCACCATCACCGAGCCCGCGGGAAGCTGGCGCATAGCCGTTTACCCGGACGGCACCATCATCACCGAGGGCGCCCTGACGCCGAGCACACCGAGCACACCGAGTAGAGCGAGCAGGCTGAGCAGGCCGGGCACGACTCGCGGCACTGCAACGCCCCGCACGCGGACCAGGCCATCTGTACCGACTCAGCCAACTCAGCCGGCTGAGCCGACTCAGCCGACGCGCTCCACACCCCTGCCTCAGACCCGCCGTCGGCAGCGAACCGCGCCCGCCCCGAACTCCGATACCCCCCAGACCGCCGGCATCCGACTGCCACCGGGCCTTCTGCCCCGGACCGACGCCGCCGAGGGCCGCACCGCACCGCGGAGGCATCGCGCAGAGCCGGCGCCGGCACCATCGCCCGCCTCAGCAGCATCGCCCGCAGCCCCGGCTCCGCCGTACGCCTCATCAGCCGCACCGCACTCAGCGCCATCGGCTCCAGCACCAGCACCAGCCGCACCGCAAGTACGGCGTTCCTCACTGATCGCGCCGCGCTCGGCGTCGTCGGCAGCAGCGGCCGAAGCACCATCGGCACCGACATCACCACCATCACCGGCGTCACCAGCATCGCCGGCATCACCAACAAGGCCGGCGGCACAGGCAGGGCAGGCAGCACAGACAGCAGCGCCCGACGCACCCGGGGCATCGCACGCGATGCTGGACACGCCGTACTCCCCGTCAGACGGAGCGCCTCCCCCGACAGCAGCGCTGGCCTCACCAGCGGCCACCCAGCAGGCGACGTCGGCCCTCTCACCGGCGGCGCTGGCCACGCCGTACTCGCCTTCACCCAAGCAGCCCCCGACGGCGTCCACCCCGCCCTCTCCGGGGAATATGCCGCCGGACCCGCGCGAGCAGGCGCGCTCCACATCGCTGCTCACGGAGATCACCAACGAGGCGCCCGCGGCCACCGGCCTGCGCGGGGCCCTGAACCAGTTCGGCCTGCACCTGGGGCCCACCGAGCGGGAGCGCGCCGAACGGGCCGACGCCGCCGCCGTCTCCCAGCACTGGGCGGGGCCGCGCACCATCGCGGTCGTCAACGGCAAGGGCGGGGCCACCAAGACGCCCACGGCGATCCTCCTGTCCGCCGTCTTCGCGCGCTACGGCGGGGCGGGCGTCATCGCCTACGACAACAACTCGACGCGCGGCACGCTGGGGTGGCGCACCCAGCAGGGACCGCACGACGCCACGGTCATCGACCTGCTGCCGCACGTGAACCACCTCCTGTCCCCGCAGGCGCAGGCCGCCGAGATATCCGGGTTCGTCCACCATCAGCGCGAGGACCGCTACGACGTCCTGCGCAGCCGCCCCGAGGTGCTCGCGGATGCGAAGCCCGGCGACGCGGACAGCTTCGACGCCATCCACTCCGTCCTGACCAAGTACTACCGCCTCGTGGTCATCGACTCCGGCAACGACGAGTCCAGCCCCCAGTGGCGCGCCATGATCGCCCGGGCGGACGCCATCGTCGTGCCCACGACGACGCGGCCCGACCATGCCGAGTCCGCGCGCCTCCTCCTGGCCGAGCTCGCCGGCGCCGACTCACACGCCGCGCGCCTGGCCGAGAACGCCCTCGTGGTCGTCTCCCAGGGTTCCAAGGCGGAGCCCGCCCCCACCCAGCTGGTCTCCACATTCCAGGGGATCACCCGCGCCGCCGTCGGCATCCCCTACGACCCCGCCATGGCCGGACGACCCCTGATCCTCGACTCGCTGGCCCTGTCCACGCGGCGCGCCTGGCTCAGGGCCGGTACCGCCCTGGCCATGGGGCTCGCCTAGCAGTCGGCCGGGACCAGCCGGTGGACGGGCCACCGCGCGCACGTCCCCTGAACCGTCCCGAGTGATCGGTCCGAGCGCCGGCGGCACCGGGACGCCGGATATGTGGCGGGAGGCATCCCGCGGGGCTCCACAACAGCAACTCCGCAGCCATTGTCCACAGGGTTCGACCCTCCGCCTCGCACGCCGAGAGAGCCTGGCCCTAGCGTGCGAGGACACACTCACCTACTCGCTGCGCCCCCTCGA
>ERZ773075.857-NODE-857-length-19563-cov-86.4428_pt1 | contig 19563 bp, 15 predicted proteins | sample MGYA00580614_ERZ773075 | MGnify/ENA primary metagenome ERZ773075 (study PRJEB29015, sample SAMEA2738021) | human oral metagenome | biome: human oral; feature: human-associated habitat; material: dental | place: China | collected 2043 ... | reverse complement strand
TCTCCGACTCCTGGAAGCTCCTGGCCAACTTCGTGTCCGTCCACGCCCGCGACTGACGATCGCCGCGTCGTCGGCATATCCGCCCTCGGCTCGGGGAACGCACTGAATGACCCTCAGCCCGTCCTGGCTGAGGGTCAGCCGCACTCCACGACCCCTCACCGTCGTTGGAGTGCGGCTGACTGTCCTGTAGTGCCGTCTCGCCATCGTGCAACAGGTCCCTGTCAAGCGGAGTGGTAGCCTCACTATGCCAAAAGGTCAAAGTACTTCGACGCTTCGACGAAAGGTCGCCGATGTCCACCACACGCTCCGTCCTCGCCGAACCGCTCACCCTGCCCTGCGGGGTGACTGTGAAGAACCGCTTCTTCAAGGCGCCCATGCACGAGGCCCTGGGAACCCCTGACCTGGCTCCCTCGCAGAACATCGTGGATCTCTACGGGCGCTGGGCCGCCGGCGGTGCCGGGATCCTCGTGACCGGCAACGTCGCGGTCGACTCCCGTCACCTGGGGGAGCCGGGCAATATCGTCGTCGAGGACGAGACCCACCTGGAGATGCTGCGGCACTGGGCGCAGGCGGGAACCGCCCACGGCACCCAGCTGTGGATGCAGATCAACCACCCCGGCAGGCAGTCGCCGCGCTCGGTCAACCGTCGCCCGGTCGCCCCCAGCGAGGTGCCGGATGATGGCGGCTACGGACAGTTCTTCGAGCCGCCCCGCGAGCTCAGCCGCGAGGAGATCGGTGACATTGTGCGCCGCTTCGTCACCACCGCCCGCGTCGCCAAGAAGGCGGGGTTCACCGGCGTTCAGATCCACGCCGCCCACGGCTACCTCGTCAGCCAGTTCCTCTCCCCGGTGGACAACCACCGCACCGACGAGTACGGCGGGTCTCTCGAGGGGCGCATGCGCTTCCTCGTCGAGGTCTACCAGGGCATGCGCGAGACCCTGGGGCCGGACTTCCCCATCTCCGTCAAGCTCAACTCCTCCGACGGCGAGCCCGGCGGCATGACCCAGGAGGACTCACTGCGGGTCGCGGCCCGCCTGTCCGAGCTCGGCGTGGATGTCCTCGAGGTCTCCGGCGGCACCTACCGCAAGCCGGTCTTCGAGGAGACCGACAGCAGCGCCGAGGACCACCGTCGCGGCGTCTACTTCGTCGACTACGCACGCCGCCTCAAAGAGCTCGTCTCCATGCCGGTGGCGCTCACCGGTGGCTTCCGCTCGGCGGCGGACATGGAGGAGGCCGTCGCCGAGGGACTGACCGACCTCGTGGGCATCGGGCGGCCACTGGCCCTCATCCCGGACCTACCGCAGCGCATTCTTCACGGCGCCGGCCGACGTCGGATCGACCTTCCTCGCGTCTCCACGGGCGTCAAGGCACTCGATGAGGCGCTCGGCGGCGTCCTGGTCATCGGCTGGTACGAGATGCAGATGCACCGCCTCGCCCGGGGCGGGTACGCCTCGGCCCACGGCAACGGGCTCGCGGCGCTGGCCTTCACGGTGCGCCGCCACGGGCTCGGTGCGCTCATGCCCCGCCGGACGGCTCGGCGTGGCTGACAGCAGCAAGGTGACAAGGGTGAGGATCCGGAGCTCGGCCCGTGACTGACCGGAGCGAGCAGCCGGACAGCCGGTGCAGCATCGATATCCTCAACGACTGCATCCCCATGTTCGAGGCGCTCAAGGACCCCACGCGCCAGCAGATCGTCGCCCACCTGCTGCAGCACGGCCCGCAGACGGTCGGAGAGATCGCACAGACCTCACCGTTGTCGCGCACCGCCGTCTCCCACCACGTCAAGCTGCTGGAGCAGGCGGGGCTGCTGTCGGTCACGAAGGCCGCGACCCGGCGCATCTGCCAGGTCCGCAGTCAGGAGGCCCTCGACATGCTCAGGGCACTTGTGGCGGCGCTGGAGTCCGACCTCGGAGCGCATACCTGTGAGCGGGACTAAGAGCCGTCGGCACTATGTCCCCGTTCGCCCAGCGCGGGAGGGGGTGCGTGCGGTACGGGCGGGGTGAATGCTGGAACCACGCAAGACCGATCAGCCGGTCGGCTCAGGCTCGTAGGAAAGGGCGCACAGGATGTCCCGCATCGTTATCATCGGAGGCCACGGCAAGGTCGCGCTGCTGGCGGCCCCACTGCTCGTGGAGGCCGGCCACGAGGTCGTCTCCCTCATCCGCAATCCCGATCAGGCCGACGACGTCGCCGCCACCGGCGCCACCCCGCTGGTCCTGTCCATTGAGGAGGCCGACGTCGCCGAGCTCACCCGAGCCTTCGCCGGCGCCGACGCGATCGTCTGGTCCGCCGGGGCCGGAGGCAAGGGCGGCCCGGAGCGCACCGACGCCGTCGACCGCGCCGCCGCCGTCCGCTCCATGGAGGCCGCCGCCGCAGCCGGGGTCAAACGCTACGTCATGGTCTCCTTCCTCACCGCCTACGGGGAGGTGCCCGTGGACCACCCGCTGCGTGCCTACGCCATCGCCAAGATCGCGGCCGACCGCCACCTGCAGACCACCGACCTGGACTGGACGATCCTGGGGCCGGGCCTGCTGACCCTGGATGATCCCACCGGTGCCATCACCGTGGCGCGCGTCCTCAAGGGCACCCCGTCCTCGAAGGCGCCGACGTCGCGTGGCAACGTGGCTCGCGTCATCGCCGCCGTGCTCGCCGAGCCGGCCAGTATCGGCAAGGTCATCCCCTTCTACGACGGTGATACCCCCATAGCCCAGGCTGTTGCTGACGTACCGCAGGAGTACGCTGACCTGTCATGATCGCCGCCTTCGTGGGGCAGGCATCAGAAAGGCTCCGGTCCGCGCTCATCGAGTGAGTGCGGACCGGAGCCCGTTCGGGTCATGGTGAGGTCTACTTGCCGTCGCTCATGGAGCCGGAGGTGGGGCTGTCGGACATCTTGCCGTCTGACATGCTGTCGGAGGTGGGGCTGTCGGACATCTTGTCATCCGACATCTTCCCGTCCCCGGTCTTGTCGTCGCTCATTTTTCCATCGGACATCTTGCCGTCGCTCATGGTGCCGTTCGGGGTGGAGGTCTGCTCCATCTTGTCCTTGTTGGTGTCCGTGGAGCCGCAGGCGGCGGTTCCTACGGCGAGGGCGGCGACGAGCAGGGCGGCGGATACGATCTTACGAGTACGCATGGGAGAGCTCCTTGGTGGCGTGGGTAGGCGACGTGGCCAGGTGAGTAGTGGCTCACCGCAAGGGTGTGCCGTCACCAGGAGTTCGGAGACGAGCGGGAAGCAGATGGGACTAAATGAGTGACTCCACTCACTTTTCGTGGAGGTGGGTGGAGAGGCCTACCGCGTGTAGGGGCGGTAGCTCTGGCGCAGGGGCGGCTGCACGGTCGCAGCCACCGGTATGACCTGGCCCGTCTCGCGTCTCCTGGCGGATGCGCGCCGGTGCAGCAGCACAGTCTCACCGACGGCGAAGACGCCCAGCAGGATCGACGTGCCCCACGCCCGGAAGTAGATGTAGGGGAACTCTTTGCCGATGCTGGTCAGGCCGAGCGTGGAGCCGATGGAGGTGGCGGAGAGGCCGTGTGCGAGGAGGATGTACACGTTCGTGAGAGCCATGATTAATGGAGCGAGGCCGACGAGGCGCGCGAATGCCATTGTGTGACGGTGCTGGGAGCCCAGGTAAAGGCAGGTGGCAGCGATCACGGCTGTAACGATCATCAGAATGATGCCGCCGATCAGAGGGGCTCCTCGATACTCCGGGCCGGACGCGGGCGTCATCCAGAGGTTGATCGTGCGCTCACTCAGGTTGGCGCCGTTCAGTGCGTAGCGAAGAGAGCTCGTCAGCTGGTGAAGCGCTGCCACGAGAATGAACAGGTTGGCCGCCAATCCGAGCGTGACCAGCCGTGATCGCGCGGTGGGCGTGTGCTGACTCATGATGGTCGCGGCGATCGCGGCACCGCCGGTCGCCAGAAGGCACAGGATCGGCAGCGGGGTGCCAGTGATGCTGTCGTTGAACATCAGGACGTCGATGAGCAGTACCTGGAGTGTCGCGGCCACCATGACCGGGGTCGGGCGATTCTCGTAGATGGCTTTGATGGATGAGAACTGCAGGAACAGCCACCAGGCGCCCGGGGTGAGGAGGATGTAGAAGACCAGCTGGATGACGAAGTCCAGCGTGAAGCCCGGGGCGGCGCGGAAGGATGGTTGTCTGGAGCCGTCGATGAGGGTCCACACGACCTGAGTCCCGCACGCGATCAGAGTCGTGATGAGAGCGATGACCCGATCGCGCCTCCAGGGAGCGGGTGGGGAGAAGACGGCCTCGTGGGTGACGCCGGGCGGGGCTGCGCCGGCAACCGATGGCTGGGCGGGCTGCCGCGGGGTCGTGGGGGCAGGGCTGGGGGAGAGGCTGGGGACGAACCTGGGAAAGCTGGCGGTGGGGCCCGTCGAGTAGGGATCGGCGCCGGTCCTGTCGGTGACGATCCTGCTGGCGGGTTGTCCGACGGCGGAGAGGTGCTGAGCCACCGGTTGTGTGGGAACGGCGGTCTGTCCGTGGTGCAGATAGGGGTAGTCGGCCTGTTGTCCGCTCCGGGGCGAGGCTCCTGGCGCGAAGGCCGCATACGGTGACGGCGAGGAGGATGCCTGCCTGTCAGGTACGACGCCGTACGGCGTGGCCGGGCCGTTTCCGGCAGAGCCCGACGATGTCGGGGCGGAGCTGCCCTGAGGTGGTTGAGGTGGCTGCCGCATAGTGGCATTGTGCTCGACCCGGCGGTACGTGTCGATGAGAGGGGTCAACCTGTGTATCTGCCGTACGGTACCTGGTGGTCAGTACCCGCCTCCCATGGGCGACTGAGGCTGGTGATACTGGTTGAAGTGGTTCTGCATGTTCTGTGCGTTGGGTGCGTTCGAGGCGTCGATGCGGTACCGGCCGTGGCCGGCCGGGGACGTGGCGACGGGGCGACGTCCTGCGGCCAGCGTCGCCCCAATGAGCATCGCGCCCATGACGATGATGACCGCCACCACTATTCCTGCGTCGGAGGGACGATAGGCGTACTCGCCGCGTGTGGGCAATCCGTAGGCGAGGACGATGACGAGGTTGCAGAGCGTCAGGAGCGAGACGGCGCTCGTGGACGTGATTCGGAAGGCTCTGCTGGAGGGCGACCGCATTCCCAGGAAAAAACCTGCGGCAGCCAGGGAGGTGATAGCCGCCAGGATGAGCATTCCTGGCGCCATGGGCAAACCGACCCCTCCTGAGTCAGACCATGCGAACCATGCGTTGGCCGTGTACTGGCTGATTTTCTTTCCGTTCGATGATGCTGAGTAGGCCGATATGCCGAGGTATGAAAGGCGCACGGCGCTGTTGATCAGCACGAACTGGCAAGCGCCCAGGGCCAGGGTGATGGTCCATGGTCGTGGGCTCCTCAAGCGTTGGTTGAGCCGTGCGGTGAGGACGGCCCCTACCGCGGTGACGATGAACAGGAGGACGAAGGCGACGTTCTGCAGACCGGCATACTGGTCCTTGTCGGAGACGCCGGCGGGCATGGCAAGTACCCCGTAACCGAACCATAGTGCGAGGCCCACCATTTCGGTCACTGGCTGATTGCGAGACAGGTGGCGCAATCCGAAGTAAAGCCACCAGATCAACGGTGTGGCGACAATGAACATTATCGTGGTCAACACGATATTGAGCCAGCCGCCTCGTGCGAAGTTGAGGACGAAGGTAATGTAGATGACGAACTCAAGGGCGTAGGCAACGAGCATCATGACCAGCGCCGCCGCCTTCTCACCGCGCCACGGCACATGGTGCCCTGCGCCAATGGTCTGAGGCGAGGCCGCCCCCGCGTGCGAGTAGCCCGGTTGCAGGAGCCTGTCCCCGGCGGAGTAGCCCGGTGCGGTGACGACTGCTCCGCTCAGGTACATGGACCCGGCGTTCGCACCCTGCTGATAGTGCTGCTGATATGACTGGTACGGCTGATACTGCGGCGCGGAGGCCTGCGCGGACGGAGACGGGTAGGGGTGATCCGGGCGGACGGAGGCCCCGGGCGAGCGATGCACCGACTGCGTCGGGATCGCGAGCTGCTCGGGGGGCATGTAGGCGCCGTGACCGGCCGGCGTCGGCGCCTGCCCGTACGGTGCTCCGGCCTGCGGAGCGCTCACCGGAGGCTGACCGTACGCGACCCGCGGAGCATACGGCGAGCTCTGAGGGCCGCCCGGGTCCTGTGGCGGCCCCGGATAGGGAGACGGGTAAGTCATGGCAAGGTCCTGATCGTTGTGGCTCTCAGCTCCAGAGCTGCGCCCCTGTCCCTGAGTCTCTCAGGGCGTCCGGCCCCGAGCGGTGGGTGGCTCAGCTGCGTGCGAAGTGCGAGACGAAGTTGCGGATGATCTGACCGGCGTCGTGAGCCTCGGAGGAGCGGGCCTGGGTGAGGATGTCCTCGCTCATGTCCGGGTCGCCGTATCCAGCCTCGTCGTAGATGCTGACGCGCTGCTCGAACCGGACGGCGTCGAGCTCGGGGTTGAACTGGCAGGCATAGACGTTCCTGCCCACGCGCAGCATCTGGACGGGGCAGTCGGGCGAGCTGGCCAGCAGAGTCGCGTGTGCGGGCACCTCTCCGACGCCCTCGTAGTGGCCGGCGAACACGGTGACGGCCTGCGGCAGTCCCGCCAGGACCGGGTCCTCACGGCCCTCCGCCGTCAGGAACAGGTCAACGGCGCCCAGCCCTTCGCCGAACTCCTCGTGCGTCCCCGTTCCCAGGTAGGCGGCCAGGACCTGGAGTGCGACGCCGGTGGCCAGGAGCGGGATCCCCTCCTTGAGAATCATCGCCAGCAGCTCACGGATCTGCTCCTCGACGTACTGCTGGCTGCGGGTCTTGTCCGCCGCCGGTGTGTCCGCGTGGTAGGGGCTGGCGCCGATGAGCACCCCTGAGACGTCGGCTGCGGTGAAGGATGCGAGGAAGTCGACCTCCTCCAGGGCGATGTGCTGCAGATCGCCGCGCGGCAGTTCGCTCTGGGCCAGGAAGGACTCGTACTCGTCCTGCGCCGCCTCGTGCTCGGGGCGCGTCGTCACCATGATGAAAGGCTTCACGGGACCACTGTAGGGGACCGGCCGGAGGTGCGGGGCTCCTAGATCACGAACAGCATGAGTATGAGAATGAGGAGCCAGATGAGGGTGGAGGCGGCTCCGAGGATGAGCCCCAGCCAGGCCATACCCTCGCCGGAGTCGTAACTGTGTCGCAGGCGGCGCAGCGCACTGGCGCCCAGGATGATCGCGGCGATACCGATGAGGGGGATGAAGATCAGTAGCCCGCAGACCATGGCGGTTGTGGCCCCCGAGTCCGCGCGAGGGCGGGGTGCCGTGTAGCCGGGGCCGGAGAAGATCTCCGCAGGGTTGAGATTCTCGGTCCCGGGGAAGACGAACCCGGGCGGGAGCCCGTCGACGTACTGATCCGAGCCCGGGGAGAAGGTCGGTGCGCTCTGTCCTGGAGGTGCGGGCCGGGCGGTGCTCATATCCTCATCATGCCCTCCGACGCCGGATGTGGCATCGTCCCGGCGGAGGAGCCGAGCGGCGGCGGCCGGTGGCCGGCCCCGGGGAGGCCGATCGGCACGGCCCCCGGCTGGAGGCTATGCTGAAGTTCCGGCAGGCTCTGCCGGAACCTGCCGAGCGTCCCGCGGGTCGCCCGCGAGTGGAGCCTCCCACGGGACACAGTCACTTCCCCATTGCTCAGGCAGGAGACCCCCGTGTCCTCTTCTCCTTCTCGCGGCTGGCGCCTTCACGGCGACGGCCGGTCGATCGCTCCGGGCGAGGTCGTCGCCCCCGGTGAACGCCTCACCTGGCCCCGCACGATCGGTATCGGCATCCAGCACGTCGTCGCCATGTTCGGCGCCACCTTCCTGGTGCCGCTTCTGACCGGCTTCGACCCGGCGACGACGCTGTTCTTCACCGGCGCGGGCACCCTGCTGTTCCTGGGCATCACCTCCGGGCGCCTGCCCAGCTACCTGGGCTCGTCCTTCGCACTCATCGCCCCCATCGGAGCCGTCACCGGCTACATGGCCGACGGCGCGGGCCCCATCGACGCCCACAAGGCCTCCCTGGCCCAGGGCGGGATCATCGCGGCGGGACTGTCACTGCTGCTCGTGGGCGTCGTCGTCCACCTGGCCGGGGCCGGCTGGATCGACCGTCTCATGCCCCCGATCGTCACCGGTGCGATCGTCTCCCTCATCGGCTTCAACCTGGCGCCCTCGGCCTGGAACAACGTCAAGCAGGCCCCGGTGACGGCGGTCGTCACGATCGTGTCGATCCTGGTCATCACCGTCATGTTCAAGGGCATCGTCGGGCGCCTGGCGATCCTCATCGGTGTGCTCATCGGCTACGCCACCGCTGTGGTGCGCGGCGAGGTCGAGTTCTCCAAGGTCATCGACGCCCCGGTCCTGGGCCTGCCGCACTTCCACCCGCCGGCCTTCGACGTCAGCTACCTGGGCCTGTTCATTCCCGTGGTGCTCGTCCTGGTCGCTGAGAACATCGGTCACGTCAAGTCCGTCTCCGCGATGACGGGGGAGGACCTCGACGACGTCACCGGGCGCGCCCTGTTCGCCGACGGACTGTCCACCATGCTCGCCGGTGCCGGCGGCGGCTCGGGCACCACCACCTACGCGGAGAACATCGGCGTCATGGCCGCCACTCGCGTCTACTCCACCGCCGCCTACGTCGTGGCGGCGCTGACCGCCCTGAGCCTGTCCCTGCTGCCGAAGTTCGGCGAGATCATCGCGACCATCCCTGCCGGTGTCCTGGGCGGTGCGGCCACGGTCCTCTACGGGATGATCGGCATGCTGGGCGTGCGCATCTGGGTGCAGAACCGGGTCGACTTCTCCGATCCGGTCAACCTCAACACGGCGGCCGTCTCCATGGTGGTGGCCATCGCCAACTACACCCTGGCCTGGGACGGCATGACCTTCGAGGGCATCGCCCTGGGGTCGCTGGCCGCGATCGGCATCTACCACGCCATGCGCTGGATCTCGAAGGTGCGCGGCACCAACCTGGAGCAGGCCTCCCCGGCCTCAGCGCCCGCCGGCACCGAACTGGAGGGACCGGCCTACTCCAGCCGCGCCGCCCACTCCCCGTCGGCCGCCTCCCCGGAGACGGGTTCGACGCCGTCGAGCGCCCCGGACGATGGCGGTATCGATGACAAGGACGGGGACTGAGGTCACCGATCCCCTCGGACGGCGTCCCGGGGCTCAGCTGGACTTCTTCTTGGCGCTCTTGTCCGCCGGGACGCAGTCGCTGGGGGCGGTGATCGGCTTGTCGGAGCCGAGCAGCTTGATCTCGTCGGCGTTCAGCGCGTTCTGCAGGTACTCCTTGCCCAGGACCACCGAGACCGTGGCGTCGTCGTCGGACAGGCTCTCATCGATCTTCACCGTGGAGTTGGGGAAGACCTGAGCCAGGGAGTAGGCGTTGGTCAGACTGCCCTTGGAGGACAGGATCTGGACCTCGCCGTTGTAGATGCCCCCCGGCCAGTCGCTCGCAGAGGCGACGGTCAGGCCCGCCTCTTCCAGCTCCTGCTGGACGGTGGTGGCCAGGCCCACTGACTCCGAGCCGTTGTAGACGTTGATCGTGAGCGTGGTGACGTCGACGGTCTTGGCGCCGTCGGGCGGGCAGGGCGGGGGCGCGTAGGTGGAGGTGCTCTTGGGCTGCGAGAAGCCCGGGTTGTAGGCGGGCAGAATGCCCAGCGACACCAGGAGGCTCACGGCGACGGCGATGACCATGAAGGCCAGGATGGAGCCGATGACAGTGGCCTGGCGGTGCTGCATGTGCCGCCGGTACTCGGTGCGCGGATCTGCGGGACTACTCACGCGATCCAGGGTAATGGACGACGGCGCTCGCCGGGCGGTGGTGGGCCCGATGTGACATGGGACCGAGCTGAGGCCCTGGCTCCTGAGGAGGTGCGTCTGTGGGTGTCAGGAGCTCGGTGGCGCCGGAGCGAGTCGCGGTATCCCGTCCTCAGTGACCTCCAGGATGCGGGCGTGGATCGCGGTGCGCCCCTGCAGAGCGGCGCGCAGGGCCCGGTGCAGCCCGGTCTCCAGGTAGAGATCCCCCTTGAAGGAGACGACATGGGCGAACAGGTCCCCGTAGAAGGTGGAGTCGTCATCCAGGAGGCTGCGCAGGTCGAGAGTCGCGCGGGTCGTGGTGAGATCGGCGAGGCGGATCTGTCGGGGAGCGATGACGGCCCACTCGCGCTGAGTGGTGACCCCGTGGTCGGGGTAGGGGGGCCTCTCTCGCACTGCCTTGAAGATCACGTGAGCATCCTAGTGAATGAACTGGCCCAAGGCGCACGGGAGCGCCGTGGGCGGTCCAACATCGCCGTCGCCCGAGGTGCCGGCGGAGAGTCCCGTCCCTTCGGAGAAGCTGGGTGCCGAGCCGGTTGCCGATCCGTTATCTGTCTCACTAGTTGGAATGTGGCCCGCAGAACGATTGGCTCGTCATCTTGTTGTGATTGGCGTTATCGCTACGAAATCTAATGGTTCGCTGGGAACGTGGGACATCTGACGCCCGGAATCGGCGCGATGCCTGATTTCCAGACTGTTCCCATGCTCTTCAAGGCTCTAGTACCGTGTTGGCTGCACCGACGTCGACCGAAAGGATGCCGCAGTCATGACCGCCACGGTCCGCCGAAGCGGCTTCACCATCCCCCTGTCCCTCGTTGTCCTCACCTCGACCGCCATGCTCCTGGCCGGTTGTCAGTCAGGTGGTGCCTCCAACGCCAACCAGCAGGGCACCGCGGGCTCGTCGTCCGCGAAGGCGCAGTCGACGGCCAGCGCCAAGCCCACATCCGGGCAGAAGTCCGGCAACGCCTCCCCCCGTATCCCGAGCCCCACGGGGAAGGGCTCCGGCGAGTCGGCCGCGCCGCAGTCCTCCTCCGGTTCAGGCGCCCGTCCCTCGAGCCCGCGTGCCAGTGAGCCCCGGCCCGCCGCCAGCGGGAATGGTGCCAGCAAGGCCGCCACCCCCGGCAAGACCGACTCCCCGAACCAGCACAACGGTGGGGCCTCCAAGTCTCCGGAGGCGAGTACGAGTAGCAGCGCGAGCCAGTCCAGTGGGCCCCAGGCCGAGGCTGGTCAGCAGGCGCGGACTGCGGCGCCCGAGGCTCAGGCTGTGCCCGCGCCGGCCCCGGCAGCCTCTGCGCCCACGGACAGCGCTGACGGCTCCGGTGGCAGTGCCGACAAGACCATGCCCGCGCCGGCACCCACCGAGCCCGCAGCGCCCGCCGAGCCGCAGGCCGGCCAGGCCACCTCCTTCGTCGCGGACAACCTCGTCACGGAGAAGACGGCCATGATCGTCTCGCCGTCGGGCAACATCGGTTGCGACCTGTCCGCCCACTTCGCGGGCTGCGGCGTGCTGTCCTACCGTTCCGACGGCACCTTCGGCCAGGATGCGATGGGCTCGCCCAACTGGTGGTTCGATCTCAGTAGCGGTGCAACGCCTCAGCTCGGCGGCCGCGGTGAGGGTGCCTTCTCCCTCGATGAGGCCTTCCGCGGCCCCGGATCCTCCTCGCCCCAGGTGGTCGAGTACGGCCAGTCCGTCACCTTCGGCTCCTGGGTGTGCAGCTCCGAGGAGACCGGCATGACCTGCCGCAACACCGAGACCGGCCACGGCGTCTTCCTCAGCTCCGCGCGCTACGAGACGTTCTGAGCCGAACCTGACTGTATTCCGATCGCGTGCATGTTCGCCCCGGTTCCCAACCGGGGCGAACATGCTTCCATGTCCAGAAAGAAGACCCCTGTGTCCGAGTCTCTTGAAGCTCCTGGCGCGTCGAGCGGTACTGGCCACTACGGCTACATGCCCCCGGCGCCGGGCTTCGACGGGGCCTACGGCTACCAGCAGCCACCCGTCTCCATGGTCCCCATGCGGCCTCCGGTGCCGCGGATCGAGGTGGGCGATGCCTTGAAGTGGGCCTGGGCCAAGACCTTCGCCAATCCCCTCATCATCGCCTGGATCCCGCTGAGCCTCCTGGCAGTGGCGCTGGTGGTGTCCGGACTCGTCAGCGTGGTCGGTGAGGACAATGGCGCGCTCATTGCCGCGATCGGGATTCCGATGGCGCTGCTCTGGGGGCTGATGGTGGTGCTGGGTCTCTATACCGCCGCGCTTCGGATCGCCCGCGGGGAGAAGGTGACGTTCCGCTCCCTCGTCGTGCCTCCTCATGGCTTCGACGCGGCTGCCGCGCTCGTGCTCGTCGGTCTTGCGGGCTTCATCGCCTCCCTCTTCCCCCTCGGGGGCCTGGTGGTCGGCTACTTCTGCTGGGTGGCGGTGGTCGTGGTCATGAACGAGGGATGCTCCTGCTTCAAGGCGATTAGTCGCTCATACCGTCTCATGAGGCAAGGCGGTAACGCGCCGCTGCTGGCGCTCACCATCATCCCCGTCTACTTCGGCGGGCTGCTGACCGTCATAGGGCTGCTCGTGGCCATCCCGATGATCTTCCTCATGACGGTCTATGTCTACATGCGCATGTCCGGTGGTGACGTAGCGCGTTGACTGTGGTGGCCGGGCTGACTGGGGTGATCACGCTGATGGTAGCCGCTGCGCCTCGGTCCGGGTGGCTCACCTGGGACGCAGCGGGCCGGTGAGGTAGTGCTGGATCGTCGGCCCGACGACCTCCACCAGATGGTCGACGCCGGTGCTTGCGACGGGTTCCAGGCGCAGCACGTAGCGGATCATGGCCAGTCCCACCAGCTGGGACCCGGCCAGGGTGGCCCTCTCTCGTGCCGATATCCCCGACAGACCCGACTGCTTGAGGGCCTCGGCCATGGGCGTGGCGATCTGCTCGGTCGCGTAGCTCTGGATCGCCTCCGGGGAGCTGACGTCCGTGGCCATCCACCGCAGCAAGGTGCGGAAGGTCGCCCCACCGGCGGCATCGTCCCAGGCGGTCAGTGACAGCCTCACCAGGCGGGGGCCGGCTGAGCGCAGGTCCCCGCTGACGGCGGCCGCGATCTCCTCGCTCGCCCGTACCCTCAGGTTGACGGCCGCCCCGAACAGATCGCCCTTGGAACCGAAGTAGTACGACACGAGTGCCGGGTCCACCCCGGCCGTGCGGGCCACTGCCCGGATCGTCGTGCTCTCGTAGCCCTGGGCCAGGAACGACTCGCGCGCGGCGGTCAGGATCGCCTCCCGCGTGGAGGGTGTCTGGGTGCTGCCGGTCGTCGGTCGACGGCGGGGTCCTCGGCGTCGTGTGTGACCAGGGCGGGGGTGATCGAGCCTCACCTCCTCGGGCGAGGCGCTCGGCTGCGGAGCGCTGAGGGCGTCATTGGTCACTCCAGGAGATTACGAGTATCGCTGCTGCCCGTGGTGACCAGCCCTGCAGAAACCGGAGAAGTTCCGGGAGAACACAGCACTTGATCGGGGTCAGTGAACCTGAGAGGGTGTGACGGTCGCCCTATTTTTAGGGAAGTCTATCGGTGCGATATTCAACGTTGTTCAGATTCTCGGAGTGGGCGTCACATAACCGCAGGGGCTTCTGACCGTCATTGCGCCAAGAAGTCGAGGCGGCGGAGGGCGGGTCGCACGGTCATTTCAACACCGTTGAGACTGATGGTTCGCCTCGATACGGTGGGGTCCAGCCCACATCGTCGTCGGCTCACAGGGGGTCGGCGTAGGCGCGCGCCGAGGTGAAGCATGTCCGTTCCCGATCCTGTCTCCATCTCGCGGAGGTCTGCCTCCTCCGCGACCACGGGGCCGGCTGCGCAGCCGGTGTACCCGGGCTGCGACGGTCGTGCCCCGGCAGACGGCACCACGGTCCTGCGGATGGGGCTGGACGTCGGCTCGACCACCATCAAGCTGGTCCTTCTCCCCGAGCGTCTGCCCGAGGCGCCTGCGGGTGCCCGGCCCGACCCGATGTCGGGGAGTCCGGTGTCGCCGGTGTTTGCTGAGTACCGGCGCCACAACGCGGACGTGCGCGGTGAGCTGACCCGGCTGCTGGGCGAGGTCACTCGGGCCTATCCGGGCGCCGTCGTGCGCGGGGCGGTCACCGGCAGTGCCGGGCTGTCCCTGGCCACGCTCATGGGTCTGCCCTTCGTCCAGGAGGTCATTGCCGAGACCGAGACGGTGCGCGTATGCGATCCGCAGGCCGACGTCGTCATCGAGCTCGGTGGTGAGGACGCCAAGATCACCTACCTCCATCCCACCCCTGAGCAGCGCATGAACGGCACCTGTGCGGGCGGTACCGGTGCCTTCATCGACCAGATGGCCCAGCTCCTTCACACCGATGCCGCCGGTCTGGACGACCTGGCCTCGCGCTACGCGACGCTCTACCCCATCGCCTCGCGCTGCGGTGTCTTCGCCAAGTCCGACATCCAGCCGCTCATCAACCAGGGTGCCGCGGGGGAGGACCTAGCCGCCTCCGTCCTTCAGGCCGTCGTCACCCAGACCATTGCGGGCCTGGCCTGCGGGCGCCCCATCCGCGGCCACGTCATGTTCCTGGGTGGGCCGTTGCACTTCCTGCCCCAGCTGCGCGCCGCCTTCGAGCGGACCCTGGCGGACCAGGTCGACTCCTTCACCTGCCCCGACAACGCCCAGCTCTACGTCGCCATCGGTGCCGCCCTGCTCTCCTCGGGTGAGCCGACGCCGATCTCGGAGCTGTCCACCCGTCTGGCCACCCGCAAGGCCCTGTCCCTGGGCACCTCCCGGATGCGCCCGCTGTTCAAGGACACCGCCGAGTTGGAGGCCTTCCGCGAGCGTCACGCCCGCGCGCACATCGAGCGGGCCCACTGGCCGGTTCCCGATGAGCCTGCTGAGAAAGAGCCGGGCGGCCAGGATGACGAGCTCGACGACGGGGCGCCCGGGACGGCGTCGGCGCCGGGGACGAGCGGGGCCGCAGAGCACGGGGAAGGCGACTGCTTCCTGGGGATCGATGCCGGCTCGACGACGATCAAGGCCGTCGTCCTGGACGGGCGCGGGCGCATCGTGTGGGAGCACTACGCCGGCAACGAGGGCGATCCGGTGACGGCCGCCGTGGAGATCCTGCGCCGCATCCATCGAGAGATGCCCGGTGGCGTGCGGATCGTGCGCTCCTGCGTCACCGGCTACGGGGAGTCCCTGGTCAAGGCGGCGCTGCGCATCGACGAGGGCGTGGTCGAGACGATGGCGCACTACCGGGCGGCGGCCTATCTCAACCCCGGGGTCACCTCGGTCATCGACATCGGCGGCCAGGACATGAAGTACCTGCGCATCAAGGGCGACGCCATCGACTCCATCAGCGTCAACGAGGCCTGCTCGGCCGGCTGCGGCTCCTTCCTGCAGACCTTCGCCCAGTCCATGGGCCGCTCCGTGCAGGACTTCGCCGCCTCGGCCCTGGACGCCGCCCACCCCGTGGACCTGGGCAGCCGCTGCACCGTGTTCATGAACTCCTCGGTCAAGCAGGCCCAGCGCGAGTCGGCCACGGTGGGGGAGATCAGTGCGGGCCTGTCCTACTCGGTGGTGCGCAACGCCCTGTACAAGGTCATCAAGCTCAAGGACGCCGACCAGCTCGGCGAGCGGGTCTCGGTCCAGGGCGGCACCTTCCTCAATGACGCGGTGCTGCGGGCCTTCGAGCTGCTCACCGGCCGCGAGGTGGTGCGTCCCGACGTCGCCGGTCTTATGGGTTGCTTCGGCGCGGCCCTGAGCGCCCGGGCCACCTACGACGGCGTGCCCTCCGGTCTCATGAGCCTGGGCGAGCTCTCCCGCTTCAGCCTGACCACCGAGACCGCCACCTGCAAGCTGTGCCAGAACCACTGCCAGCTGACCATCACCACCTTCAACGACGGACAGCGCCACATCTCCGGCAACCGCTGCGAGCGGGGCGCCACCCAGGAGCGGCGCGCCACCAAGTCCGACCTGCCCAACCTCTACGACTACAAGTACAAGCGGGCCTTCTCCTACCGGCGCCTGCTCGAGGGCGCGGCCACGCGCGGGGACATCGGCATCCCCAGGGTGCTGGGCATGTACGAGAACTACCCCCTGTGGTTCACGGTGCTCACCTCGCTGGGCTTCCGCGTCATGATCTCGGGGCGCTCCAACCATGAGCTCTTCGAGTCCGGCATGGACACGATCCCCTCGGAGAACGTCTGCTACCCGGCCAAGCTCGCCCACGGGCACATCGAGGCCCTCATCGCCAAGGACATCAAGACGATCTGGTTCCCCTGCGTCTTCTACGAGCGCGAGCTGGTCAAGGGCGCTGCCGACCACTTCAACTGCCCGATCGTGGCCACCTACCCCGAGGTCATCCGCAACAACGTCGAGGCCGTGCGCGATGGGCAGCAGGAAGGACCCGACGGCGCCGAGGGGGGCACGGGTCCCGGGGGCTCGGGCGTGCGGATGCTCTCCCCCTTCCTCAACCTGGCCGACCCTGCGACGCTCGCTGAGCGGCTCGTCGAGGTCTTCGCCGACTGGGACGTCACCCTGCCCGAGGCCCGCCGGGCCGTGGCCGCCGGCTTCGCCGAGGACGCCGCCTTCAAGGCCGACGTGCGCGCCGAGGGCCGCCGCGCCCTGAAGTGGATGGAGGACAACGACCGCAAGGGAATCGTCCTGGCCGGACGGCCCTACCACATCGACCCCGAGATCAACCACGGCGTCCCCGACGTCATCAACACCCTGGGACTGGCCGTCCTGTCCGAGGACTCCCTCCTGCCCGAGCCCGACACCGCAGCCACCGAGGCGCCGGAACCGGGCGTCTCCGAGGCCGGCACCGGGCCGGTCGCCGGCGGATCCGACGTCGCGACCACCACGACCGCAGGGCGGGCCGGGAAGCCCGGGACCTCCGAGGAGACCGGGGATGCCGGTAAGCCCGGCCGGCCCGGGAAGGCTGAGTCGGGAGGGCGTCCCGCCAGGCCGGCCAGACCCAAGAAGCCCAGGAAGACCGACTGGGCCGCCATCGCCCGCCAGGCCGACTCGTCACCCGGTACGGACCAGGCCCCCGACCCCGGTGACGGCGCCGAGCACGCCGTCGCCACCGGGGCGCTCAGCCGGGCCGTGGCCGCGCTGCGCCGTCGGGTGGACGAATTCCGTCCCGACCCGCAGGCGCCCGCCGACTGGTCCGATGTCACCGGCGTCGGCCTGCCCACGCCCAAGCCCGTGGCCACCCAGGGCGTCACCGGGCGCCTGCGGGTGCGCGACCAGTGGGCCTACCACTCACGCCTCTACCAGGCCGCCGAGCTCGTCACCACCCGCGACGACCTCGAGCTCGTCCAGCTCAACTCCTTCGGCTGCGGCGTCGACGCCCTGACCACCGACCAGGTCCAGGAGATCCTGGAGTCCGCCGGAGGGGTCTACACGAGCCTCAAGATCGATGAGGTCTCCAACCTCGGCGCCGCCACCATCCGCCTGCGCTCCCTGGCCGCCGCCTCCCAGGCCCGTGCCGCGGAGAAGACGGCTCACGCCGAGGAGGCCGTCAGGGAGACTGGCGACGAGGCCGACGGCACTGTCGAGATCGACACGACCGCTCCCGCCGAAAGATCTACTGCGATGACTGGCCGGGCTGCTGAGGAGACGGCCGACCGGAGCGAGGCGAGCGGCGCCGTCGAAGGGCGGGAGCTGCCGGGGGCCACCGGCCCCGTCTTCACTGAGGCCATGCGCGCCACCCACACCATTCTTATGCCCCAGATGAGCCCCGTGCACTTCCGCCCCCTCGAGCCACTCATGCGGCGCCTGGGCTACCAGGTCGAGCTGCTGGAGTCCGCCACCCGTGACGACCTCGAGGTGGGGCTGCGCTACGTCAACAACGACGCCTGCTTCCCCGCCATTATGGTCATCGGCCAGCTCATCGGCGCCTTCACCGACGGCAGCCACGACCCCGACTCCTGCGTCGTGGCCATCTCCCAGACCGGCGGCATCTGCCGGGCCACCAACTACGCCGCCATGCTGCGCAAGGGCCTGCGCGAGGCCGGCTACCCGCAGGTGCCGGTCGTGGCGATCTCCCTGCAGGGCATCGAGTCCAACCCCGGATTCGAGCTGACCGCCACCATGGGCCTCAAGATGCTCCAGGGCATCATCATCGGCGACACCCTCAACACCTGCCTGCTGCGGATTCGCCCCTACGAGGTGGTCGAAGGCTCCACCCAGGAGCTCGTCGATCGCTGGAACCGCATCATCGCCGAGTACTTCGAGCACAAGGGCCGCTCGGCCACCTGGGGCGGGCGCATCGGCTACCGCCGCCTCCTGCGCGAGATGGTCCGCGAGTTCAACGACCTGCCCCGGCGCGACGAGCCCCGGCGCCCACGCGTCGGCGTCGTCGGCGAGATCCTGGTGAAGTTCCAGCCCGACGCCAACAACCACGTCATCGACGTCATCGAGGCCGAGGGCTGCGAGGCCACCGTCCCCGGACTCCTGCCCTTCTTCCTGTCCGGGCTGGTGACCGCCCAGTGGGAGGCGGAGGCCTATGGCATCGGCAAGGAGTCCGTGGCCAAGAAGAAGGCGGCCGTGTGGTTCATCGAGCAGCTCCAGGCCCCGGCCCGCGCCGCCCTGCGCGCCGCCGGCGGCACCTTCGACGTCGAGGTCTCCACGGCCGAACTAGCCCGCAAGGCCTCGAAGGTGCTCTCCCTGGGCAACCAGGCCGGTGAGGGCTGGCTGCTCACCGGCGAGATGATCGAGCTCATCGAGCACGGCGTGCCCAACATCGTGTGCTGCCAGCCCTTCGCCTGCCTGCCCAACCACGTGGTGGGCAAGGGCATGTTCCGCGAGGTCCGACGCCGCTACCCCCAGGCCAATATCGTGGCCATCGACTACGACCCCGGCGCCAGCGAGGTCAACCAGCTCAACCGCATCAAGCTCATGATCTCCACCGCCCTCATGGCGCAGGAGAGCACTGGGGCCGATGCCTCAGTGGTCGGAGGCGAGCAGCAGACCCACGCGACCGGTCGCGCTGTAGGTGAGGAGCTGCTGGCGGGACTCGGGCCGGCGGGCGACGGGACGCCGTCGTCCCCGGATGTTGCCGGGGCGGAACGCCGCCGTCAACGGAGCTGGGCCCGCAGCCGCTGAGGGAACCGGTGGGGCTACTTCTTGGAGTCCTTGGCCGAGCCCTTGACCTGTGACTTGTCCCCCTGGGTGACGACGCAGCTGATCTTGCGGTCGCCCGTGGCCCAGGTGTCGTCGCTGGGGGAGAGGTACTCGATCTGGTAGCTGGAGCTGCCGGCGTCGACCCCGACGTACTTGGTGAAGTCCTCGCCCTGGCAGAAGCCCTGTCCCAGGGACTTGATCGAGTCCGCGCTGGGGAGCTTGTCGACGTCCTTGGGGAAGGTGGTCTGTGCGACAACCTCGTAGGTGTGGGCCTTGGCGCAGTCCACCACGGTGACCTCGCCGACGGGGTGGTCCCCACCGGCCTTGTCACTCACGGTGTTGTAGCACTTTCCGACCTCAAGGTCCTTGGTGGCGATAGTGGTGCCCGAGGAGAACAGGCTGCAGGAGGACAGCCCCATGGTGAGGGCGGCGGCGACTGGGAGAGCAAGGAGCGTGGTCAGGGTGCGCATGTACCGAACCGTAACAGTCGGAATGGCGGGATTGTGCCGGTTTTCCGAGGGGTTCTGGTCGCAGGCGGGGAGGCTGCTGAAAAAAACTGGGATAAGGACCGGGTGGCGACATGAGACGGAGAGACGGAGAGTCGCCACCCG
>ERZ773075.856-NODE-856-length-19566-cov-2.7279_pt1 | contig 19566 bp, 16 predicted proteins | sample MGYA00580614_ERZ773075 | MGnify/ENA primary metagenome ERZ773075 (study PRJEB29015, sample SAMEA2738021) | human oral metagenome | biome: human oral; feature: human-associated habitat; material: dental | place: China | collected 2043 ... | reverse complement strand
ACCACAGCCAGCAGGGGCAGCCAGACCAGCGCCAGCCGCCTGCGCCGCGCCGGATCGGCACCATCAGTCACCATCGGGTGATGCCCCTCAGCCTGACCGAAAGTTAGCTCCTGCATAAAGTCCAGAACATAATGCAGAGCAATCGCACCCAAGCCGCTGAACACGCCCGTGACCAGCGCGGCAATGGTCAGCCCCAGCAGGAGGCGAAACGAAAAAGAACGGAAACCCGCAGGGCTCTGCGGGCTATTCGGGGAAGAATTCGAGGAAGAACCAGTATGAGAAGACATAGAAAAATTTGTGTGTTGCGTGCTGTGTGGTGTTGGAGGCTTCATGCCCGGCACAAACTGCCACGGGTGAAGCTGCTTTTATTCTACGCCGCGCTTTTTACGCCTCATGGGCGGGCCACAAGATGAGAAGCGGAGCCCAGCGCATTGGGGCGCGGAGCATGAGGTGAAGCCGCCGCCCAGAAAACGCGGAAGAAACACGAGCCAGGTCACATGCCCGTAGCCGCACCCGCTATGCTGGAAGGGTACGCCTCCACGCGCCCGCCGCGCACCGAACAGTAACCCCCGGAACACACCGGCGGCACACCTGCCGGCACCCGGCGCAGGCACCCCATTAGGAAGGATCAACGATGACCGCAACTATTGCTTTTCTCGGCACCGGCTCCATGAACGGCTCCATCGCCGCAGGTCTGCTCGCTGCAGGCCACGACCCCGCCCACATCCGCGCCACCGTGCGTAGCGAAGAATCTCGTGCCGCCCTCGCCCAGCGCCTCGGCGACAAGGTCGAAATTATCACCACCGGCGGCGAAGCTGACGGCAACCACAAGGCAACCGCCCACGCAGACGTCGTGCTGCTCGGCGTGAAGCCCTACGGCATCGTTGAGCTTGCCCGCGATATCGCACCCGCTCTCGCGCCGAACGCCGTTGTGGTGTCCGTTGCTGCCGGCGTGACCCTCGAAACCCTCGCCGAGTGCCTTCCTGCAGGTCAGCCCATTGTTCGCTGCATGCCGAACACCCCCTCCTCCGTGGGTAAGGGCGTGCTCGCCATCTCCACCACCGACACCGTGAAGGACGAGCAGAAGAAGCTCGTCGAAGAGGTCCTGGGCACCGTCGGTCTGGTCGTTGAGGTTCGCGAGGACCAGATGGATGCGGTCACCGCTGTCTCCGGTTCTGGCCCGGCATACGCGTTCCTGCTTGCGGAGGCGATGGCCGCCGCCGGCGAGAAGCTCGGCCTGGATGCAGACACCGCGCTCAAGCTTGCCAGCGCAACCGTTGCAGGTGCCGGCTTCCTGCTCGATACCAACCCGGATGCGCCCGCCCTGCGCCGCGCCGTGACCAGTCCGAACGGCACCACCGAGCGTGCACTGAACACCTTCGTGGACGGTGGCCTCTTCCAGCTGACCGAGGACGCGATGCGCGCCTGCGCAGCCCGTTCGGCGGAAATGAGCCAGCTGTACACCGCTGACGAGGACTAGTCATTATGGACTAGCCAATGCGGACTAATGCCGCTCAGTAGCGCCGCTCTGACTAGGTGAAACTGCAGAAAACTGGGTAAAACTACAGAAAAACAGCCTCTTCCCGGCAGAACGGGAAGAGGCTGTTTTTCTATGTCTATGCGCGGGCTCATCAAACGCTAGGCTCCTCAAGGCAGCGAGGAAAACTGCGCTTAGGGGCGCGCCGCGAAACGCTCAATCAGGTCCACCTGACCGGACACAATCAGAATATCGCGCGAGTGAATGCGGGTAGTCGCGTCCGCGTAGGTGAAGTCCTCACCGGGGGACTTAATACCGACCACAGACACGCCGTACTTGGAGCGGATATCCGACTCGGCGAGGGTGAAGCCGTGAGTTTCCTTCGGCGGGCGCATCTTCGCAATCGCGAAGTCGTCATCAAACTCAATGTAGTCCAGCAGTCGACCCGAGACGAGGTGCGCAGCGCGGCGGCCGGCATCCGCCTCCGGGTAGACCACGTGGTGCGCGCCAATACGCTCCAGAATCTTGCCGTGCGCGGGGGTGATAGCCTTCGCCCAGATACGCTCCACGCCAATGTCTACGAGGTTCGCGGTAATCAGCACGGACGCCTCCACGGAGGTGCTCACACCCACCACAGCGGAGCCGAACTCGTCCGCACCCAACTGGTGCAGGGTGTCGATATCGGTCGCATCGGCGGAGACCACGTGGGTCAGCACGCCGGACCACTTCTGCACCAGCTCGGGGTCCTTCTCGATGGCGAGAACCTCTTTATTCTGCAGGCGCAACTGGGCAGCCACAGCCGAACCGAAGCGTCCCAAACCAATCACGAGGACGGGGGCGTTATGTGCACTAGCCAATGGTGGGCCTTTCTTCGGGGAACTTGTAGAGGCGGCGGCGTGAACGCATCGCCAAGCCGGTTGCGGCGGTTGTTGTGCCCACACGACCAATGAGCATGAGCACACTGAGCACGTACACGCCTGCCGGAGGTAGGCTCGCGGAGAGGCCGTTTGAGAGGCCGCAGGTCGCGAAGGCAGAGATGACCTCGAAGATGACTTCTTTGAGGTCTGCGCCGCTAATGATGAGAATCGATGCGGTGCCAACACCTACCACGGTAGCACCCATAACAATCACAGAGATGGCAATGCGCAGAGAGGATTCGGGGATGGTGCGATTGAACGCTACGACCTTCTGGTCACCTCGCGCCTCGGCAAGAATCGACAGGGCAATCACGGCGATGGTGGTGACCTTCACGCCGCCTGCGGTCGAGCCGGAGCCGCCACCAATGAACATGAGCGTGTCCGTCAGCAGGGTGGAGACGGGGGTGATGGCGTCCATGTCGACCAGGTTGAAGCCGCCCGAACGCATCATTACGGAGGCGAAGATGGCGTTGAGGATTTTATCGCCGGGAGAGTAGGAACCGATGGTTGCGGGGTTATTCCATTCGAAAAGACCCCAGAAGAAGGCACCAAAACCGAAGAAGAAGAGGGTGGTGACCACGGTCAGTTTTGCGGTGAGCTGCCAGTGTGAGGGACGGAAAGGGTTGCGCTGAATCGCAATGAACACGGGGAAGCCGAGCGAGCCAAGGAACACCGCGATGCAGATGGGTACGAGCAGGAAGAGATCGTGGCCGTAGGGTACGATGCCGTCCGAGTGCGGGGTGAATCCGGCGTTGTTGAATGCCGAAACCGAGTAGAAAATGCCGTGCCACAGAGCCTCGTGTGGTGCTTCGCCGAGCGCGAGGAAGCGCGGGGTGAGGAGCATTGCAATGAACGCTTCGATGGAGAAAGATGCGTACGCCACCGCTTTAACGATGCCGCCGACCTCGCCGAGTCGGCTGATGTTCAGGTCTTCCTGGGCGATGAGTTTGGTGCGCAGACCCATTTTGCGGCCGATAGCCAGCGCCAGCAGGGAGGTGATGGTCAGCGTGCCCAGGCCACCCACCTGGCAGGCGAGAAGAATCATTGCCTGACCGAAGGTTGACCACTGATCTGCTGTGGAGACGGTGGTCAGACCGGTCACGGTGACCGCGCTGGTTGAGGTGAAGACCGCGTGGTGTAGCGCGACGCGCTGCCCGTCTGCCGAAGAAATCGGCAGGGACAGCATGACGGTGAAGAAGATGATGACTAGAAAGAACGCGCTGATTGCGGTGCGTGAGGGGGACGCCAGAACCGAGGAATCAATGAAGTCGCGGAAGCGTTCGAGAGTCTTCTGGTTGAACTCTAGCGGGGTGCGTTTGCGCTGAGTCTCGCGGTCTTCGTGGTCACGTAGGGTAGGCAGTCGGTCAAGATCGATGCCGGGCACGCTGGTGAGGATGCTGAGGTTTTCAGCCTCGAGGCGGTCGCGTCGGCTTCGGCGAACCTGCTGCTTTTGGGGTTCGGAGGTGGCACCGCTGAGGGTGTCCCAGCGGCGGTTGAGCTGGCCCTGGGGGTGGTGGTGTCGGCGCCGGGTGCGGCGGATGATGCGTCCCATGCGCCTCCTTCAGCGAGTGTCTGGGTGTTGGTGTGTTGATGTGTTGGTCGGCTGTTTGAGCCTGTGTTTAACGCCTTCTAGTGTATCGCGCCGGGTGCCTGCTGAGGGGGTTGAGGCTCTGGTGGTTCGGGGGTAAATATGTGAGCTTGGAGAAGGCGTGCGGCTGGTTTTGTGGGTGCAACCACGAAAACTATATATTCTGAATTAGCTATATAAGTATTGAGGGGTTGGGCGGCTCGCATATGCCTAGGAAGAGATACAGGAAATCACCACGAGATGTGATAGACGCTTCATGCTTTTCTCCCTTTCAGGGCTCCATATTGAGCTAGCACTCAGTAGTCTTTCAGAATTTTTGAAGGTAATTTCTGTATCACCCTCATTCTAAGCTTGAGGCGCCACTTTATATGTCATAATCGCTATATGCATTCTGATGTTTTTTCTGTCATCGCGGATCCGACTCGCCGCCGAATTGTGCGTATTCTCGCTGAGCAAACCCACACGGTGGGCGCAGTGGTTGAAAAGCTGGGCATGAGCCAGCCGACCATTTCGAAGCACCTGAAAGTCCTTCGCGATGCAGATGTGGTCTCCGTGACCGTGGAGGGGCAGCGTCGCCTCTACTCCCTGAACCCGGATGTATTCGCCACCGTGACCGAGTGGATTAACGAGACCGTTCAGATTGCGCGCCAGTCCAATGAGGCGCACGCACCCGTGGCACTGCCCGGTGGCGTGAGTGCATCTGCCTCCGACAATGCGACGGCTGAGAAGCCGGTCGAGAAGACCTCCGAAAAGAGCGCTCCGAAGCCCGAGGCGACCGACTCTGAGACTCTCACCGTTGAGGCACCCACCCCCGAGGAAATCGAGCAGGCTCGCATTCAGCGCGCCCGCGCACAGCACCTGACCCCCAGCGCGCGCATCTACTCGCGCCCTGCGGAGCATGCTGCTGATAGCACCGCTTCCGAAGCTATCGCTGAGAAGGTGGGAGCTGCTGAGCCCACCTCGCAGGAAGAGGCTGTGGATAGCACCCCGATGCGCCCCTTCACTCCCGCATCCTACGGTTACGATGCTGGGGTGACCCCCGCGGCGTCGGCAACCCCCGCTCAGCCCGCTACCCCTGCGGCACCTGCTGACGCTAAGCCTGTTGTAGTGCAGAAGCCGGTGGTATTCCCTCAGCCTGCGGCTGTGGTGCCTTATGGCATTGACCCCGCTGCGGTTGTGGGTGGCTCGATTCAGCCTATCCCTGTGATCCCCGAGGCTGTTGTGCTTGAAAAGATTGCCGAGGAAAAGGCTACCGACGAAAAGGGCGCAGCTGAGAAGCCTGTTGCACCCGCTGAATCCGTCAAGGAAGAAGCAACCCGCACGGAATTTGCAGCTGAGGATTCTGCAGCTGAAAAGTCTGTGATTGAGAAGAACGTAATGGATGAAGCCGCGGCAGAAGAGCCCGTGAAGGCTGAATCTGCTGAGGAAGTAGCTTCGCCTGCAGAAGCTATTGAGAAGGCTGAACTCGGTAAGGTCGAGCCTGCCAATGATGAGCTCACCAATGATGAGCCCACCAATGATGAGCCTGTTGAGGGTGAGCCTGCTAAGGCTGAAACCTCCGCTGAGGAGCTCGAGTATCAGACCATGCCCGCCTACGATTCGGTGTACCGACCCAACGCTGAGACGAACAGCGCTGAGGCGAAGGACAACCACCGTGGTGGCCTCTTCGGCTTCCTGCGTGGCCGCCGCCGCTAAGACGGGCGGCTAGGGTCTGCCCTGCCGATCACTTCCGGCATTAACTCTCTGTAAAACACACACACTCTCACTCACTTTTTGACCGAAAGACGCATTCACGTGGCTATTCATCGTAAAATTCTGCGCTGGCTCGAGAACGAACTGTTCGAGGGCAACATTCAGCTGGGTCAGGATCTGCCCAGCGATAGCGAAATTGCGCGCGCTATTGGTGTGGGTCGTTCCCGTACCCGCGAGGCTCTACGCACCCTGGAAGATATGGATCTGGTGCAGCTGTACAACGGCCGCGGCAAGGAAATGCTGGTGCACCTGAGCGATGAGCCGGCTTCCGCGGCGAGTGCCGCTCTGCGCCTGCACATGTCTAGCTCGCGTTACCCGACTCGTGACCTGGTGCAGACCCGTATTCTGCTGGAAAGCTGGGCGATTGCGCGTATTGACCCGAAGACCGCCTCCTTTGCGGAGCTGGACGAGGTCCTGGCGCAGATGGAAGATTTCGACCTGTCGATCCGTGATTTCCTGGAGCTTCTGCTGACGTTCCACCACCAGGTGATGCGTTGTGCGGGTAATGAGCTGCTGGTGGGTCTGCTCGCGTCGGTGCGTCAGCCGAGCTTTGAGTCGATGCTGTCGCTGGTGGGTCGTATGCCGCTGTGGAGTAGCGCTGTGGAGCGTCTGCGTGCTGAGAGCCGCGCTATTGCGGAGGCTTTGAAGGCGGGCGATCCGGCGACGGCTCGTGCCATGGTGCATGTATGCTGATGCCGGTATTGACCTGGAGCAGGAGGCGACCTCTGCGAACGGTCTGCCGGGTGAGCCGATTGCTTCTGAGTTTGCGCCGGTTGATGTGGATGAGTTTGCCGCCGATGACTTTGACGATTTGATGCAGGATGATGCGTCCTTCGCTGATATGGGGGCGCTGCCCGCCGCGGATGCGCCTGAGCCTGTAGTGGAGTCTGCTGTTGAGGCCCCGGCTGAGTCTGCGCAGTCTTCTGCCGTGGAATACAAGGTGCCTGAAGGCGATATCGTCTACATTGAGGAGACGGCTTCTGAGAGCCTTGCCGAGCGTGTTGAGGAGCCTGCCGAGATTCTTCCGGGTTCTGAGGTTTCTGATCGGGCAGAACGCGCTGTTCCGGTTGCGTCCCAGCCCGCACCTGCTGTAGCTTCCGCAGCTCCCACACAGCCTACCGCTCATCCGGTGAGCCCGGATGTGCCGCTGAGCTTTGGCACCCCGCGCCGCAGCACCCCGGTAGCGCAGGCTGCACCCGCCTCCCAGGCTCCTGCCGCGCAGAATTTTAGCTCGCAGACTCCCAGCGGTCAGTTGCCGAGCGTGCCTGCCGCGCACGCGCAGGAAGAGGCTGAGGGCCCCGCGAAGGTTCTGCGTGCTTCTACGGCGGCTCCGCGTCGTCGTAGCGGTCAGATTATTTCTCCGGTGCGTGCGACCATCATTAAACCGGTGGACCGTAGCAAGGTGCTGACTGCGCCTGACCGTACCGCGCGTCCTGCGGCTGTTGTGACTGCTGCGGCGCCCGCGGAGGCTGAGTCTTCTGAGAAGGTTCTGCGTGCTCCGGCGCGCCAGGAGGCGCCCGCTGTTCAGTCTGCTGAGCCTACCCGTCTTGAGGCGGCAGCGACCATCCACGACACCTATGAGAAGCTTCCGCATGATGAGCCGGTGCAGGAGCGCCGCGGTATCTTCTCGAAGATGAAGCGTTTCTTTGGCGTGGATGTGTACGAGCCTGAGGAAGCTCAGGAGAGCGCCGAAAAGGAAAGCCCTGAGAAGGCTCAGGCAGCGAAGGAACCGGCTGTGAACGCTGAAGCGAAGCCTGAGCCCCAGCCAGCTATTGATCAGGAGGCGCTGGCTCGTGCCGAGGCTGAGCGTGCTGAGCGTCTGAAGGCGCTGCACGCGGCGGCTGAGGAAAGCCCCGCTGAGAAGGTTTTTGCAGAAGAGCCGGTTGAAGAAACCGCTGAGGAATCTAACCCCGCGCAGGAATTGACGCAGGAATCAGCGGAGGAATCAGTAGAGGCCGCCTCCCAGGCTGAGGAGAGCACTTCTGAGGGTGCTGTAGCTTCTTCTGGTTCGGCTCTGTCCAAGGGACGGTCTAAGGGCTCGAAGAAGTCGAAGAAGAAGCGCCGTTAGGGCTGCCGAATCCCCGGTTTCACCCGGAAATACCCTCGATAAGCCTGCGGGAGAAGCGGAAATTCAGGGAAAAACTCCTGAAAAGCCGCTCTCGAATGGTGAAAATGGGGGTAAACCTAGTACTCTAGGTAGGTAGCGCTCTAAAACGCAAGGGTATTTCTGTGCCTAAAATGCGTTTTAGATCGGTTATACCGGTATAAATATCCCCGGGTAGCTACCGAGTCGAATGGCTCGGCCGGGTACGAGTAAAGTGAGGAAATCCTATGGGTTCCGTTATCAAGAAGCGCCGCAAGCGTATGTCCAAGAAGAAGCACCGCAAGCTGCTTCGTAAGACCCGCCACCAGCGCCGCAACAAGAAGTAAATAGACTTCTTTCGCCCCGCCCTCCGTACGGAGAGGCGGGGTTTTTGCGTTTCTGCAGTTTCGCGGGCGGGGTTTTATACGCGGGTTTTGTATTCGTAGAGGGTATGTGCGGGTCACCTGTTTGGGGTGCGGCGTGCTATCTGAGAGACTGGGATTATGACTGAAACTTCCACCATTAAAGTTCACCTCATGCGTCACGGCGAGGTGCACAACCCCGAGCGTATCGTGTACGGCCGTCTACCCGGCTACCGTCTGTCCGATAAGGGCCAGCAGATGGTGCGTCTGAGCGCTGAGGAGTTCGCGGCTCGTGCTGAGCGCGGCGCCCGTTTCGTGCATCTGGTCTGCTCGCCGTTGCAGCGTACTCGTGAGTCTGCCGCCCCGGTTGAGGATCTACTGGGTCTGACCGCGCAGCCGGATGAGCGCGTCATTGAGGCGGATAACTACTTTGAGGGTCTGCACGTGAACGCGCAGGAGCTGCTGAAGAACCCGCGTCACTGGACGAAGCTGTACAACCCGGCGCGCCCCTCCTGGGGTGAGTCGTATCTGGATCAGATTCGTCGTATGGCTGCGGCTGTTCAGGATGCGGCGCGTACCGCTTATGAGCTGGGCGGCGAGGGTGCGGAGGCGATTATTGTGTCGCATCAGCTGCCGATTTGGATTACTCGCCTGGGTGTTGAGGGCCGCATGCTGCAGCATGACCCACGTGCCCGTGAGTGCAACCTGGCGTCGATTACGACTCTGGCGTTTAGCACCACTGATTTTGAGCATGAGATGCCGCATTTTGTGGGATATGCGGAGCCTGCTGCGCCGCTGTACGGTGGCGTGATTCAGCTGCCCGGTAGCTAATAAACCCAGTAGCTAATTCCTCAAGCTGTTTCGAGCGTAGTAAGAGGCTGTGAACCCATCCGTTACGGATGTGCTCACAGCCTCTTTTTGTACACCCTGAGGGGCGTGAGCCTAGCTGTCCCGGCTAGTTCTGCCCGTTACCCTGATTCGGGGTGCCGTCCTCGGGATCTTTACGTTCGGAATCCTGCGTGTTGTGCGATTCTGCTTCGCGGCTGCGGCGTTCGCGTTCTGCTTTTGCTTTGAGCCAGCGCAGGTACTCTTCATCGTCGTCGGGGGAAGATACCGAGGGCGCCGGGGTGCTGCGTCGCTGACCGAAGCCGCGGCGAGCGCCTGCTGCGGGCTGTGCCTTGGGGCGGCCCAGGATAAGCCACATGAGCGGGCCCACCACGGGGAAGAGCAGGGTGACGAGAACCCACAGCCACTTGGGCAGGGTTCGCGCCTCGTGTGCGGGGGTGCGGACGGCGTCCAAGAGGGTGTAGAGGGTCAGCCCCACGATGAGGGCGGCGCCGCCAATAATCAGCATGGCTCGAATCATAAGCACTACTATGACATACCGCCGCGTTATCGCAGAACTATGAACAGGGCGCCCGCTAGCGGCGTAACGGCGCGGTAATCTGGCGCAGATTTGTAGGTCGGCTTAGTAGCCGGTGAATACCTGAACCTCGTGGCTAATAATATCCAGCGAACCCAGCCACACGGCGAGGGCTAGAATCACGGAGTACACGAGCGCCACAATACCCGCCTGCTTGAGCACGGGGATTAGCTCGCGGCCGCCGCGCGTCCACACGGTCACGCAGGAGTGGATGGTCGGGCCGACCAGCAGGAAGATCAGCAGGAACCAGGGGTTCTCATCGAGCAGGAGCACGCCCAGGCCCAGCGCCAGCGCCATCTCCACGATGTAGGTGATGCGCGACCAGCGTTCGCCCAGGCGGACCGCCATGGTCAGCTTGCCCGCTTCAATGTCGGTGGGAATGTCACGCACGTTATTCGCCATGAGCAGCGCACAGGAAATCAGACCAATGCCGATAGCACCCACCCAGCCGAGCAGGGTCAGGGTGTGCGCCTGCGTGTAGAGGGTGCCCAGGGTTGCAACCAGACCGAAGTAGACGAAGACGAATACGTCACCCAGGCCCATGTAGCCGTAGGGGTGCTTGCCGCCGGTGTAACCCCACGCCGCGAAGACGCTGGAGGCGCCAATCGCCAGGAACCACCACTGGTTCGCCAGAGCCACCAGAACAAGACCCGCAAGCATCGCTAGGCCAAAGCATGCGAAGGCGGCGAACTTGACGGAGCGGGGGCTTGCCACGCCGGAACCGACGAGGCGTAGCGGACCCACGCGGTCTTCGTCGGTGCCCTTGATGCCGTCGGAGTAGTCGTTGGCGTAGTTCACGCCGACCTGCAGGAAGAACGCGACGAGGAACGCTAAGAACGCGTAGAGCGGCTTGAATGCGTTGATCTCGTAGGCGGCAGCTGAGCCGGCAATAATGGGGGCGACGGCGAGCGGCAGGGTGCGCAGGCGAGCGCCTTCAATCCATTGGGCGGCAGTTGCCACGGGGGTTCCTTCCGGGTCTAAGTGCGTATGATGCGTGGGTGTTGTGCGTGAGGGGTTGTGACGGTAACGGTCAGGGCGTGCGGGCGGTTGCGTGTACGGGGTGAAAACCCGCGGATGAGCCTGCTTTAGCCCTGACGATAGTCTCTGTCCAGGATACTGTATATTTCTGCGCGGTCCGGCTTGCCGGTGCTGGTGAGCGGGAAATCCGGCAGGATGCTCAGCTGCTTGGGTGCGGCGGGGGCGCCGAGCTTTTCGGCGCAGCGGGCACGTAGCAGGGCGCAGAGTTCTTCGTTCAGTGCGGGGCTATTCTCGGTAGACGCAGCCGCGGTACCGGCAGAGGGTACCAGCGTGACCGCGGCGGCAATGGCGGTGCCCCAGCGTGCATCGGGTAGGCCGATTACGCAGGCTTCGCGTACGGCGGGGTGCTCTTCGAGGACGGTTGCCACGGCGCGGGCGGAGATTTTTACGCCTCCGCTGATGAGCACGTCGTCGCTACGACCGAGCGCTTGCAGGCGTTGCTCGCTACAACTCTTGTTGCTGTTGGGAGCTGCTGCAGAGCTCAGCAGCCCGTAGTCGTCGGTGCGGTACCAGCGGGTGCCGTCGGCGGCGGTGAAGAAGTGCTCGGCGGTGCGGGCGGCGTCGCCAATGTAGCCGCTGGCGAGGTGCGCGCCGCTGATCCAAATACGGCCCACCTGCACAGACTCTTCAATCGCCGACTTCCCCTCAATATCCGGCACGGCGGGCATACCTTCTTCGGGGACGAGTTTAACCTGCACGCCGGGCAGTACGGAGCCGGAGTAGACGCATCCGCCAGCGGTTTCGGCGCTACCGTAGGTGGTCACCGTGTTCAGCCCCAGGGCGGTGGCGGCGGCGAGCAGGTCGGCGCTGGCGGGGGCGCCTCCGAGCAGGATTCCGGTGAAGGAGCTGAGCGCCTCGTGAATATCAGCGCCCAGGTGCGAATCGGCGTCCGCGCTTTCAAGGAGCTTATGTAGCTGGGTCGGTACCAGGGAAATAAACCTGCGTGCCGAGCTCATTCGCTCAACCGCCTGCAGAAAAACCTCGGGGCTAAAGTGCACGGGCTCAATGACGGAGCGGGCGATGACCGGGGCGGTACCGGCGAGTACGGAGCGGGCGAGCACCTGCGCGCCGGCAATATAGTGCGCCGGAAGAGCCAGGAGCCACTGCGATGCTGCATCGGAGTTTGAGCCGAAGAACTGCTCGGTGGCTGCCGCACTGGCGGCAAGAGCTCGCGCGGTCAGTGCGGTGCGTTTGGGGGTTCCGGTGGATCCGGAGGTGCCCACCACCAGCGCGATAGGCTCCGCAGCCGCACCCGCATCCGCCGCGTACCCGCCCAGTAGTTGCTCAAAGGCGCCCAGCATGGCGTGAGGGTCGGCGGGCTGATCGGCACGCACCTGTACCGCCTGCGGATGCAGGGCAACCTCCTGCGGGGCGGGGGAGGGCATGAGCCCGGGTACGGGGGTGTTCATCATGGCTAAATCCTTAGCGGCTGTTTGTAGCGGCTGCGTGCTGTCATGCGCCGGTGTCATATGCCGGTGCGGCATCAAATGCGCCGGAGCCGGATTCTTAGCTGAGGTTCTCAGGGCTGAATCCGGCTCCGAGCCTATGCATCTGAAACTACTTCTGTAGAAGGGGCTGTCTCTTAGAAGTAGTAGGGGTAGTTGGACCAGTCCGGGTCACGCTTCTGCAAGAACGCGTCGCGGCCCTCCACAGCCTCGTCGGTCATGTATGCCATGCGGGTTGCCTCACCAGCGAAGACCTGCTGGCCGAGCATGCCGTCGTCGGGCAGGTTGAAGGCGTACTTGAGCATGCGGATTGCCTGCGGGGACTGGCGAGCAATGTGCGCCGCGTATTCCAGGCCCTTGTTCTCGAGCTCTGCGTGGGGAACGACGTCGTTGACTGCGCCCATTTCGTACATGCGCTGTGCGTCGTATTCCTTGGCGAGGAAGAAGATTTCGCGGGCGAACTTCTGACCCACCTGGCGTGCGAGCAGCGCCGAACCGTAGCCTGCGTCGAAGGAGCCGACGGTTGCGTCGGTCTGCTTGAACTTGCCGTACTCTTCGGAGGCGATGGTCAGGTCAGCAACTACGTGCAGGGAGTGGCCGCCGCCTGCAGCCCAGCCGGAGACGAGGGCGATAACGACCTTGGGCATGGTGCGGATGAGGCGCTGCACTTCCAGGATGTGCAGTCGGCCTGCGCGTGCCGGGTCGATGCTTTCTGCGGTGTCGCCGCTGGCGTAGTGGTAGCCGTCGCGGCCGCGGATGCGCTGGTCGCCGCCGGAGCAGAATGCCCAGCCGCCGTCCTTGGCGGAGGGGCCGTTGCCGGTGAGCAGTACGGTGCCTACGTTGGAGGTCATGCGGGCGTGGTCGAGGGCGCGGTAGAGTTCGTCCACGGTGTGCGGGCGGAATGCGTTGCGGACCTCGGGGCGGTCGAACGCGATGCGCACGGTGGGCAGGTCGCGTAGGATTTCGCCGTTTTCGTCGCGCTCAACCTGGCGGTGGTAGGTGATGTCGGTGAAGTCTTCGAAGCCCTCAACGACGCGCCAGTCGGCGGGGTTGAAGATGTCCGAGACCTTTTCGGGAAGTTGTGCAGTCATAGACCCTATTCTACGTTGCCCGGGCGCTAGGTGAGGCTGCGAACCAGGTTGCCAAGCATAGCGAACCAGGTTGCCCGGTATAGCGAATCAGGTTGCCGAGCATAGAGGAAGGCCCGGACCGCGTGTGTGCGGCCCGAGCCTTGGGGAAGAGACTCTTTACTTGACCTTGGCGAGCTCAACCGCGCGGTCGAACTCTTCGTCAATGGCGTCGTTCTTCTTGTAGGTCATGAGCGAAACCACGATGGCGACAAGCAGCGCCGAAGCGAAGCCGGGAACCATTTCGTAGAGCACAGACTTCATGGGGCTCTGGCCCCATGCGAATGCCACAACGGCACCGGTAATCATGGAGGCCAGTGCACCCTGGGTGGTCAGCTTACGCCAGTAGAGGGAGAGCAGAACGGTCGGGCCGAATGCCGAACCGAAGCCCGCCCAAGCGAATGCGACCAGCTGCAGAATGGAGCTGTTGGGGTTCCATGCCAGGGCACCGGCGACCAGCGCCACGATTGCCACGCCTGCACGGCCGAGCCACAGGGACTTGCCGGCGCTGAGCTTCTTCGAGGAGAAGATGCCGTAGAGGTCCTCCACCAGAGCGGAGGAGCACACAATCAGCTGCGAGGAGAGGGTGGACATAATTGCCGCCAGAACCGCAGCCAGAATTAGGCCCGCAATGAGGGGGTGGAACAGAATCTGGGCGAGGTCCAGGAAGACCGACTCAGCGGTTTCCGGGTTGGTGAGGGACGCCTCGGGGTGGCGTGCAAAGTATGCGATACCCATGAACGCGCCGCTCAGTGCGCCGAACACGGTCAGGACCATCCAGCTGATGCCGATGCGGCGGCCGGACTTGGCGTCAGCGGGGGTGCGCATTGCCATGAATCGCACAATAATGTGCGGCTGACCGAAGTAGCCCAGACCCCATGCGAGGGATGAAACAATACCGGCGAAGGTGGTACCCGCGAAGATGCTCAGTGCGTCGGGGCGTACCTGGCTGATGGACTCAACCACGGGGCCCACGCCGCCGAGGTCAATGATGGTGACGACCGGAACGGCAATCAGTGCTGCGAGCATGAGCAGACCCTGAACCATGTCGGTGTAGGACGCGCCCATGAAGCCGCCGAAGAAGGTGTAGAACACGGTAATGCCTGCCAACAGGAGCATACCGGTGTGGTATTCCTGACCGAAGGAGGACTTGAAGAACAGACCGCCGGACACCATACCGGAGGAGACGTAGAAGGTGAAGAATACCAGAATCACGACACCGGAGACGATGCGCAGCACGCGCTTGGTGTCATGGAGGCGGTTGCTCAGGAAGACTGGGACGGTCACTGCGTCGCCTGCTACTTCGGTGTAGCTACGCAGTCGCGGTGCCACGAACTTCCAGTTGCACCATGCGCCGATGGTCAGACCGACGGCGAGCCATGCCTGGGAGAGGCCGCTGAGGTAGACGGCGCCGGGCAGACCCATGAGGAGCCAACCGGACATGTCGGAGGCGCCCGCTGAGAGTGCGGCGACGGTGGGGGAGAGCTGACGCCCGCCCAGCACATAGTCGTCGAGGCTGTTGTTCTTGCTATTTGCCCATAGGCCGATTGCGATCATGGCAACAAAATAAATCGCCAGCGCGATGACCTGGTATGTACTCGCGGCCATAATGTTCCTTCTCTCCTGGTGATAGTGTGCGTCTGTGTATTTATGCGCGACTCCATAACTTTATGAGTGGCATAGGATACAGTCTAGGCTTTGAAGGACTGAAAATAAAGTCTATTTGACGCTTAGGGGTGAGGATCTATGGAATAAATATGTATTTTCTGTGTAAAATCCATGGTCGTACACGTGGGTCATTGTGGGAGCGTGTGCGAAAAAGTGCCCGAAAAATCCTTGAATTTCAGGGTTTCGGGCACTTGAGTGAAAGATATGTAGTTGAAAAGCAACGCAAACGCTCAATGGCATATGCATCTAAAACGAATTAAACGAAAAATTTAAAAGCCGTTCGGAGTGTTGAACTGTTACACGACAATGTCACAGAGGCTTAGAGATCCCTCACAACCCATGGTTCAGTAGCCATACGAGCCGGATCAAAACGCTCCAAAATCGCTGCCGCATTGGGCACCGGAACATCCGCCGAATGGGTGGAGCCATCGGCGTTATACACCGGAATAGATGCGGCAATCCACCCCAAAATCCTCGGGACTTCAACGCCCGCCTCACGCAGCTGCGGCAGGGTCACCGCACCATCACGCTTCGCCAGGCGCTTACCCTCCTCATTGAGCGCCAGCGGCACGTGAGCGTAACGCGGCTGCGCCAAGCCCAAAAGCTGTGCCAAATACGACTGGCGAGGTGCCGAAGGAAGCAAGTCATCACCGCGCACAATCTGCTCAACCCCCACAAAGGCATCATCCACCACGGAGGTCAGGTTATAGGCGTAGGCGCCGTCATTGCGCACCAGCACAAAATCATCCACCAGCCCCGTGTAGGCACCGTAAAAATCATCCTGCACCGTGTAGCTCGTGCACTCGGCGCGCAGACGCAGAGCCGGCGGACGCTGAGCGCGGCGCTCCTCCCGCTGCGCCTCCGTCAGCTCACGGCAGGTACCCGGGTATGCGCCCGGCGCACCGTGCGGGGCACTCGAAGCCTCCTGAATTTCGCGGCGGGTACAGAAGCACTCATAGACGAGGTTCGCCTCGTGCAGCTGCGCAACCGCCTGCTCATAGGCGGCAAGGCGCGTGCTCTGGTACAGCACACCCGCTTCTCGCCCGTTGACAGTCTCTGAGGAGGCGCCGGGGCTTGCATCCCAATCCAGACCCAGCGCCGCCAAATCAGCAATCTGACGCTCCGCAGCACCCGGGCGCACGCGGTCCAGATCCTCCACGCGCAAATAGAAGGGCTTGGAGCCGCGGCGCGCCATCGCCCACGCCAAAATAGCGGTACGCAAATTGCCCAGATGCAAGTCCCCCGAAGGGGAGGGAGCGTAGCGTCCTGTACCGCTGGGGAACGGCTGAGTCGAGGGGTGAGAAGAGGGGGTAGGGGAAGAAGTCATACTCCTATCCTATAGGGGTGTTAGATGCGGGTTTAACCGCGCGCACAACTCTGGGTTGAGTGGCGTTGAGGCATAAATATTGCTTCTACGGATGCGCGCCGGGCTCTTTGATGAGCTCCTGTGGCGATGATGGGCTGTTCAAACAATCCGGAGAGGTTGATAAAGCTCACCACTTTCTTGACGCTAGAGATAATTCTATGCAAAATAATGCACTTTCATTGCCTTGAATTGTTACCGAACCGTAAATTTCTGTTCTCTGAAGCCCGAATAGCCCCTCAGGCGCTAAAAATTCCAGTAGGGTTGTATCTATGGCTCGTACTATTGAACTCGCAGACGGCGTGTACCGTATTGCGACCGACAACTACCGACTGAACACCGGACTGGTCCTCGGACTGGAACGTGCACTTGTCGTGGATACCGGCGCAGGTCCCCGTCAGGCAACCGAAATTTATGATGAGGTTCGCCGTCTCACGCGCCTTCCTATCACCGTCGTGAACACTCACGGTCACTATGAGCGTTTCTTCGGCAACGATGTTTTCGCGGCAATGGGTGCCGAAGAATTCTGGGCGCATCCTCGCGCCGCGCGTGCAATTCGTAAATACGGTGAGGCGCAGCGTCCCTACGTCGAGACGCTCGAACCGGAAATGGCGCACCACCAGGGTGCAGCCACCGACATTATTGTTCCCAACCGCCTGGTCGCCAATAGCGGTGACGGCATCACTTTCACTCCCATTGACCTGGGTGAGCGTAGCGCAACCCTGATGTATATGGGACCCGGTCACACCGACGGTGACATCCTGGTCGGCATTGAAGACGTGCTCTTCATGGGCGGTCTGATTGAAGAGGGCACCGACCCCTACTTTGAGGATTCTTTCCCCGATCGTTGGATCGATACTCTCGGTGCCGTGCTCGAATTTGATCGCTACCGCGTGTTTGTGCCCGGTAACGGTGAGCCGGTGGACCGCACCTTCGTGGAGCGTGAGCGTAACACCATGGTGACTGCGATTGAGTTGATTCGTTCCTCCACTCTTGATCGTGATGACGAGGCGACGACCGCGGCAATGTATAAGCTGCCGTACGCGCCGGGTGCTACTCGTTTCCTGCTGGATCGTTTGGCTCAGCTTGAGAACGCACCGGTGGCGGCGTACCTGGATGCGGAGCACCCGGATACCAGTGGTTTCACGGGTCCGATTACTCTGGGTCAGGCTTCGTACTAAACCCCATATGCAATATGCCTTATGGAGCATAAATACAGGTGAGGGCTGGTTTCTGCGGTAGAAACCAGCCCTCACCTTTTATATACCCTCAGCTGTTATACATCTTCAGCGGGGGGTTACGTTTTAGCGCTGAACGTACTGGGCTCGCATTGCCTCGCAATCAGCCGTCAAAGAAGCCGGGACCTCGCCCATCGCCTCGCACAGCTGCACAAAACGGTGGCGCCAATCCAGATGCTGTAGCGCTTGACGAATCTGCTGTTCACCCTGCGCGGGGGTCCAGCGGGAGGCGGCATCGGCAACCTGCGCGAGGCCCGCGCGTGCATCCGCGTGATCAATATCGATGGTCGCGCCGTCCCAGAGGATGTCACGTACGGTGGCGGTGTTCGGAACCTTGCCGACAACGGTCACGCCCGAAGCCAGCGCATCGGTCCAACGACCGGTAATGTACTCCTTGGTCGGGTGAGTGTACGGTGCCGGGCTGACCGAGGTGGAGAATGCCAGCAGGAACTTCGCACGGTTCAGAGAATCCTGCAGGTGCTGAGCCGACTCGCGGTCGTTCGCGCCGAAGGGCGGGCGGCCCTCAAAGCTCAGGCCCAGCTCACCAGCGAGGGCGGCGGTCGCCTCGTCATCTTCGTAGGCGGCGGGCTGACGACCCACACGCAGCAGGTCGGTGCTCTTCGACTCCAGCGCAGCCAGACGGTCGCTGAACTTGCTCCACACGTCCGCACCCCAGGGCAGAACGCCGGGAGTCTTCACGCTCGCAGCGGTCCAGGGCTGAACGTCGTCAACGTCCGCAACGAAAATACGGTCGTAGGTGGAGGACTTAGCCACCGCGGGAATGCGGTCATCCCAGAAGCTATCAATCACCCAGCCGTAGATAGCGCCGTAGCGGCGGAACGCGAAGGAACGCTGCGAAATGGCGTACAGCTGACCGGGATCAGAAGCAATCACCAGGCAACGCTTCGAGCCGCCCTTAAGGCGGGGCAGACGCGCCAGAAGCTTCGTTTCCTTGCTGAGGGATGCGCCCACATCCACGGTGTGTACGGTACCGCCGGTGTAGCGGGCGAGAAGCTCCGCCATGGCGTGTACGGGAACCCAACCGGCTCCGGAGGGGACGGCAACAATAATATCGAGTGAGCTCATGCGAATCCTTGGGAGCAACGCCCGCCGCATGCACCGGGCTCGCCGGGGGTAAACCTCCGGTTGCGTGCGGTGTGTATCAGCGGCGAGAGCGTGAATGTCAATACATGATAAATAGGGTGCCTTGCGTTAGCAGGCGCGCAAAAAACGCGAAGGTAGCGGAGAGTGAAACCGCTACGACCGGCTAGCTTGCAGCCACGGAAGGCTACGGCACAGGTAATTTTCAGTATATCGGTCAACCCCGCGCACGGGGCTTAGCCTGCACCCTTTAGAAGCGGCTTTAGGGTGTGTGAATGCGCACCTCAACGCCCGATTCGGCACCAAAACCGGCAGCCATGCGCGCCAGATCGGTATTCGGGGCGGCAGCCACCGTGAAGAAACGATCCACTGCGGCGGTGAACTGCTTCTGACGAGCCATATCGCCGTGTTCAAGGGTTGTGAAAATACCGCCGCCGGCATCATCAAAGACCTCAACGCGCAGTTCGGGCAGAAGCTCAGTATTCGGCAGGTTCAGTGAGGACACATCGTGCTGGAAGGTCAGGTCACCGCACAGCAGGGTCACCGGCAGGGCGGCGCCACCAATGATTGGGCGGGAGTTCTCATCCACACCAGCGGGGTAGTAGCCCGACAAGGACACACCAATAGCGGTCGCAATGGTGCCGTCAATACCGGCAAGACCGCGGTTAGCAAACACGCGCGCGGGGGCGGGCTCACCCAGGGCGGGGGCCGCCGCATCCAAATCACGCACCAGGTTTGAAGAGCCCAGCACCATGAGGCGGCGCTGAGCCACCGCATCCTGCCAGACGCGGCGGGCGTAGGCGCGGCCGGCGGTGCGGTTGCGGTAATCGGTGTAGTCAACCGAGCTCTCGGCGTCGGGGTGCTCGTAGGCGGCAATGGCGCGCAGGCACTCGTCCTGCAGCGTGCGTGCCGGGGTAACCCACTGCTCTAGCCAGCTCAGCTCGTCCACCATCTCATCAGCGGTAACAGAGGACGCACACGCAA
>ERZ773075.851-NODE-851-length-19700-cov-15.2819_pt1 | contig 19700 bp, 16 predicted proteins | sample MGYA00580614_ERZ773075 | MGnify/ENA primary metagenome ERZ773075 (study PRJEB29015, sample SAMEA2738021) | human oral metagenome | biome: human oral; feature: human-associated habitat; material: dental | place: China | collected 2043 ... | reverse complement strand
CGCGCCCGCGCCGAGGAGCTGGCCGAGCGTGCCCAGCTCGCGGAGGAGCGCTCCGAGCGCGACGGCTCGGTCCTGCGCGCCCTGGCGCCCGTGCGCGCCCAGCTCGAGCAGGTCGGGAGCCGGGTCGAGGCCATGGAGCGGGAGCGGGCCGCCCAGCACGCGGCCCTCGCCGAGCAGCTGCGGGCCGGGGCGCAGGCCGAGCGCGAGCTGCGGCGCACCACCTCCGCCCTGGCCGGAGCCCTGCGGTCGCGCTCGAGCCGCGGGGTGTGGGGGGAGGTCGAGCTGGCCCGGGTGCTGGAGGCCAGCGGCATGATGCCCCACATCGACTTCGTCGAGCAGCGCGCCGTCGGGACCCTGGTGGCGGGCGACGGCGCCCCGTCCCGCTCGCGCGCCCGCACGCCCGACGACGCGGCCCGCCCCGACGTCGTCGTCCGCCTGCCCGGCAACGGGTACCTGGCGCTGGACGCGAAGGTGCCGATGGACTCCTACCTGCGGGCCGCCGGTCTCGATGCGCGGGCCGACGGCGCCGAGCCGGACCCGCGGGAGCGCTCGGAGCTGCTGGCGGCGCACGCGCGGGCGCTGCGCGCGCACGTGGACCAGCTGGCCCGGCGCCGCTACGACCGCGCACTGGGCTCCTCCCCGGAGCTGGTCGTGCTCTTCGTCCCCGCCGAGCCGGTCCTGGCCGCCGCGCTGGACGCGGACCCGGTCCTCATGGAGCACGCCCTCGACCTCGGCGTGGCGCTGACATCCCCCGCCTCCCTTCTGGCGCTGCTGCGCACCTGCGCGAGCGCCTGGGCGCGCACGGCGGTCAACGAGGACGCCCGCGAGCTGGTGGAGCTGGGCCGCACGCTGTTCGAGCGGCTGGGGACGGTGGCCGGGCACCTCGACGCCCTGGGGTCCTCGCTGACCCGCAGCGTGAGCGCCTACAACCGGGCGGTCGCCTCGATGGAGTCGCGCCTGCTCGTCACCGCCCGGTCCTTCGAGGCCCTCGGCGAATCCACGCCCTCCCCGCGCCCCGTCGCCGCCGACGACGCCCAGGTGCGCGCCTTCACCGCGCCCGAGCTCACCGGCGGGGACGGGGCCGGCGCGTAAGCGGGCTCCGTCCCCGCCGGACCGCGCGGCAGCGCCAGCCCCGCCGGATCGCCCGGCGACTCCCGCCCCAGCGGTCCGCCCGGCAGCGCCAGCCCCGGCCGATCGTCTGGAAGCGCACACTAGAAAGGCGCTCTCTTCGGATCACAGGATGATCACAGCGCGATCACGCTGCGATAACGCTAATAGCGGAATCCCGCACGATCATGCGTCAAACTGGCCGTCTCGAGCAGACGAGCGCAGCGCTGGACAGGTAGTTGCTTGCCATCTCACCGCTACCAGTGCAATGGTCTTTCCATGACTCCCGAAAGTCCCTTCGCCGTCCCGACCATCGCCACCATCCCGGCCAACACCTCCTCCGCGGAGGCCCGCAGCACCCTGGCCAGGCTGCACGACCTCGCCCAAGAGCAAGAGAACTTCCAGAGCCGACTGGCCGCCCTGCGGGAGGAGAGGGACTCCCTCATCCTGCGCGGCCTGGCCCACGGCCTGAGCTCCTCCGAGCTCGCGGCGACATCCCACCTGACCGGCGCCCGCGTGCGCGCCATCGCCGACGCCGCCGCATCCTCCTCCGCGCGCGAGCGCGTGTCCCGGGCCATCAGCAGACTCGTGGAGCACAAGCCCGCGGTGTGCACCACCTACGGGGCCCTCGCCGCCGCCGTCGGCATCGGCTCCGCCAAGGGCGTGGCCTCCTCCCTGTCCACCAACCCGGGGGTCTCGGCCCGCGAGGGCGCGCGCGTGCTCCTGCTGCGCTGGGCCTCCCCCGCGCTCGGCGGCTACATCATCCCGTCGTCGGAGCCCGCCTGGCAGACCCAGGGCGACGACACCGCCACCCGCTTGGAATGCCTCAAGGCCGAGGGGCTGGTCATGCAGACGGTCGGGCCCGACGGCCCGGTCTGGGTGGTCCCCTTCGACCGCGTCATCGCCGACGCGAACCGGCTGACCCCCATCGTCGCCGGCTGACGCCCGCCATCGCCGACGGCGCCGCCCCGGGCCACTGCCCGCCCGGCGGCTCTTCAGCCCGGCACCCCGCCGGCCGCAGACCGAGTCAGTCCAAGTCCAGCCTTTACACGCCGACCGCGAGCCCGGCCCGGCCACGCCCTTTCAGCAGGTGTGGTCGGCGCCGGGCTCGCGGCGTCGGCCGTGCGCCGGGGCCGTCCCGCCGGCCTTGAGGTCGGCGCGCAGGTTCTTGGGCAGGGCGAAGGTGATCTTCTCCGTGGCCGTGCGCACCTGCTCCACCTCGCCGAAGCCCAGTCCGCCCAGGTGCTCGACGACCTCGCGCACCAGGATCTCCGGGACGCTCGCCCCGCTGGTCAGCCCCACGGTCGTGGCGCCGTCGACCCAGGCCGGGTCGATCTCGCCGGCGCAGTCCACGCGGTGGGCGGCCGGCGCCCCGGCCTCGAGGGCCACCTCCTTCAGGCGCACCGAGTTCGAGGAGTTCCCCGAGCCGACGACGATCATGACGTCGACCCGCGGCGCGATCGCCTTGACCGCGCCCTGGCGGTTCTGGGTGGCGTAGCAGATGTCGTCGCCGGGCGGGTCGGCCAGGTGCGGGAAGCGCTCGCGCAGCAGTCGCACCGTCTCCAGGGTCTCGTCCACGCTCAGCGTCGTCTGGCTGATCCACACGACCTTCTCCGGGTCGCGCACCTGGACCCGGTCCACCTCGTGGGGCCCGTTGACCACCTGGATGCGCTCGGGGGCCTCGCCCCGGGTGCCCTCGACCTCCTCGTGGCCGGTGTGGCCGACCAGGATGATGTCGTAGTCGTCCTTGGCGAAGCGGATCGCCTGCTTGTGGACCTTGGTCACCAGCGGGCAGGTCGCGTCGATCGTGGCGAGGCGGCGGGCGGCCGCCTCCTGGTGCACGGCCGGGGAGACGCCGTGGGCGGAGAAGACCACGCGCGCGCCCTCGGGCACCTCGTCGGTCTCGGAGACGAAGATCGCCCCGCGCCGGGACAGCGCCTCCACGACGTACTTGTTGTGGACGATCTCCTTGCGCACGTAGATGGGGGCGCCGTAGTGCGCCAGGGCCTGCTCGACGGCGTCGACGGCGCGATCCACCCCGGCGCAGTAGCCGCGGGGGGCCGCCAGCAGGATCCGCTTGACGCCCTCGCGCGCCGGGCCGTCGTCGTCGGACGCGGGTCCGCCCTCGGATGCCGCGCCGGCACCGGGCGCCGGCCCGCCGACGGGCGCAGACGCGCCGTCGGACGCCGGGCCGGCCTCGGACGGGGCGGCCGACTCGGCGACGTCGACGCCGGGCGCCCGGACGGGAGCCGGCGGCGCCGTCATCCGCATGCTCTGGATGCTCACGCGCCCCACTGTGCCACAGCGGCGCTCCGCCTCCCAGGGGGAGGCATGGCACAGTGGTGCATGTGACAGCCCAGCCGCCCTCCCCCTCGGCCCTCCGGCGCGACGACGCCCAGCGCGCCAACCCCGCCACCGTGCGCGAGCCCGCGCGCCTGGCCCGCGACACCACCCCGGACAACCCGTGGCCACTGTCCCTGCTGTCGACGAAGATCGAGGGGTACGTCTCGAAGATGACCGGCGTGTGGGTGGAGGCGCAGATCGTCCAGATCAACCGCCGCGCCGGCATGTCCTTCCTCACGCTGCGGGACGTGGACACCGAGATGTCCCTGCGCGCCGCCATCTACCGCCGCGACCTGGTGGCCGTCGAGCGGGCGATGGGCGCCGAGCTCGCCGATGGGCTGCGGGTCGTGGCCCACGGGCGCCCCACCTTCTGGACGCGCGGCGGCAGCCTCCAGCTCCAGGTCGACGACGTCCGCCCCGTGGGCACGGGCGACCTGCTGGCCCGCATCGAGCAGCTGCGCCGCGTCCTGGCCGCCGAGGGCCTGCTCGCCCCCGAGCGCAAGCGCCCCCTGCCCTTCACGCCGCGCGTCGTCGGGCTCGTGTGCGGGCGCGGCGCCAAGGCGAAGGACGACGTCATCGTCAACGCCCGCCTGCGCTGGCCCGGGCTGCCCTTCGAGGTCCGCGAGGTCGCCGTCCAGGGCGTCCACGCCGTCTCCCAGGTCACCGCCGCCATCCGCGAGCTCGACGCCGACCCGCGCATCGACGTCATCGTCGTGGCCCGCGGGGGCGGATCCGTCGAGGACCTCCTGCCCTTCAGCGACGAGGGCCTCGTGCGCGCGGCCGCCGCCTGCCGCACCCCGCTCGTGTCCGCCATCGGCCACGAGACGGACCGGCCCCTGCTCGACGACGTCGCCGACTACCGGGCCTCCACGCCCACCGACGCCGCCCGCCGGATCGTCCCGGACCTGGCGCAGGAGACGGTGGGCCTGGACCAGGCGCGCGAGCGCATCCGCGCCGCCCTGGCCCGGCGCCTGGAGGAGGAGCAGGTGCGCCTCGAGCGCGTCCGCTCCCGCCCCGTCATGGCCGACCCCACGGTCATCGTGCGGGACAAGGCCGTGGAGCTGGGCCAGGCCCGCGACCGGCTGCGCCTGGCCCTGGGCAATGCGCTCTCGCTGGCCGACGCCGAGCTGCGCGCCGACCGCGCGCGTCTGACGGCCCTGTCCCCGCAGGGCGTCCTGGACCGCGGCTACGCCATTCTGCGCAAGCCCGACGGCAGCCTGGTCACGAGCGCCGAGGACGTCAAGAAGGGCGATCTGCTCGAGGGCATCCTGGCCTCCGGCCGGCTCGTCGCCCAGGTGGTGGGCGCCACCAGACCGTCCGCCGCGTCCCCCGCCCCCTCGCGCGAGCGGCCGTAGCTTGCGGTCCCAGCCGGTCGGCTCATCGTCGGCACCCGCCCCCTCGCGCGAGCGGCCGTAGCCCCCGCCCGGCGCCGTCCGCCCGGACCGGCATCGCCTCCGCTCCGCGGATCGGCCGTAGTCCCGGCCTCACGGTGGCCGTCAGACGGGCGGCGCCCTCGTCCCCGGGGCCCGCGGCGGCGCCGTTTGTCCAAATCTGTTGCAAAGGTGCTCCGAGCCGGGATCGGCCGCGAGAAGAAGCGCGGAATATCAACGTTTCTCTTTCTGCGCTTCGGCGCGATCCGGGCCTTTGCAACAGATCTGGACAAAACTCCGCCCCAGCCAGTCCCAAGAGCCCCACCCGCACCAGGCACTGCGGGCCTCGAACCCGCACGGACCCCACCGCACCGTCCCGTGGGAAGGGGCCGGATGACGACGCCGCCCTCCTGCCGGTCCGCTCAGCATCCCGCATCTGGGACCGGACCTCTGCTACGCCCTTTTCCCACTGCTACGCCTCTCCGCCCTCTGCTACGCCCCCTTTTCTCGTACAGTGGAGGGTGAAGGAGCGTAGCAGAGCAAAAGGGGCGCAGCAGACGACTCGGCGCGGCTCTCATGGGTCCCGCCAGCGGCTATGACCGGCCTCGCCAGTGACCACGACCGACCCGCCGGCGGCTCATGGTCGAACCCGCCGGCGACCACGACCGACCCGCCGGCGGCTCATGGTCGAACCCGCCGGCGATTATGACCGGTCCCGCCGCCCGTTCGCGCCGATCCCGGTGGGAGGGGGCGCGGCGACGGAGCCGGCTTCGACCACCCGGCCCACGATCCGTTCGTGCCGGAGCGGCGCGGCGGTACCGCCTCCGCCACCCGCGGCCCCGGCCGCACCGCCGATCGCTCCGCCCGCGCCGCCCGCGGCGCCGTCACCTCCGCTGGCTCCACCCGCACCCTCCAGCTGCTCGTAGAGCCGCTCGACCGCCCAGGCCGCCATCTCCGCGTGCGGCAGCGCCACGGAGGTGAGCGGCGGAGTCAGCGACCGGTCGATGAGCGGCATCGCGTCGAAGCCGATGACGGACACATCCTGCGGGATCCGCAGGCCCAGGGCCGCCGCGGCGAAGTACATGCCGATCGCCATGGTGTCGGAGAAGCAGAAGACGCCGGTGGGGCGCTCGGGCCCGCTCAGCAGTTCCAGGGCGGCCTCCCGGGTGGCCTCGGCCGTGGGCGCGCAGTCGACGATGACCGGCTCGACGCCGGAGCGCAGGCAGCGCTCGCCGAAGCCCCGCCTGCGCCCGCTGGCCGCGGGAATGTCGTCGCGGTTGCCGATCATGGCCACGCGCCGGTGCCCGGCGGCGAGCAGCACCTCGGCGGCGGCGCGCCCGCCGGCCTGCTCGTCGGGCACCACCCAGGAGTAGCCCGCCTCGGTGGTGAAGGCGTTGACCAGGACGGTGGGCACCCCGTGCAGCGCCCGGGGCACCGAGATCTCCTGGTGGTAGTAGGCGCCCAGAATGATGCCGTCGACCCGGCGGTCGCGCAGGGTGCGGACCACGGCGTCGCCGTCGTCGCCGGTGTCGGCGACGATGAGCAGGCCGTCGTGGCGGCGCACCTCCTCCTGGGCGCCGCGGATGAGCCCGCCGAGGAACTCGGTGGTGACCAGGTCGCGGCCGATGAGGGCGATCGTGTCGGTGCGGCTCGTGCGCAGGGCCCGGGCCGAGGGATTGGCCCGGTACCCCAGGCGCCGGGCGACCTCGCGGACCGTCCTGCGGGTCCCCTCGGCCACGCGCGAGCCCTCGGGCCGGTTGAGGGCCTGCGAGACGGTCGTCACTGAGACCCCGGCCTCCCTGGCCACATCGCGGATCGTCACCCTCGCCATGTCAAGCCTCCAGACGCCCGGCGGAGCGGATCTCGGACGGGTTCGCCGACGACCGGGCGCCGCCCGGACTTCCAAGCGCCCGGCGGTGCGGGTGCGCGCCGCTGCCGCGCCCGATGCTACCGCGGGGGCAGTGACCGGTGCGGCGATGCTCAGGGCTGCGCGCATGCGCGCGGCGCGGCTCCCAGGCGTCCGGCGGAGTAGGCCTCCCCCATCTCCCAGGCCTCCAGGCGGGCGTCCGCCAGGGCGCCGGCGTCGACGACGACGCCCTGATCGGCCGGGTCGACCCCCAGCCGCGCCGAGAGGGGCTGACCGGAGACGAACACCTCCAGGCTGGAGCGGTCGAGCAGCAGGCGCAGGTCGACCTCGCCGCGCGGACCCAGCGGCACGGGTCCGGACAGCTCGGCCGTCTCCCTCCCGGCCCAGGGCGCCCCGGGCTCGGCGGAGGCGGAGCGGTCCAGGCGCAGCCGGCCGGTCCAGGCCCCCTGCCCGCGCGCGCCGTCGGCCGGGTCGGCCGCGCGCTCCAGGCTCAGCCGGGTCCTGCGGGAGCCGTCGGCGCTCACGGCGAGGTCGATGACGACGCCGTCCCCGACCCGCTCCAGGCGCCCGGTGAGCACGAGGTCCAAGCTGTCGCCGCGCAGCCGCACCGGCCCCGCCCCCTCGCCGTCGGCCTCGACGAGCCGGCGCGTGCGCAGCGATCGGACCTCCGCCACGGGGGCGAAGCGCACGGTGCCGTCGTCGGCGATGCTCATCCGGCGCGGGATGCTCATCGAACCGGCCCAGCCGACGGCCAGGCGCCGGGCCTCGACGGCGTTGGGCTGCATCCAGCCGATGACGACGCGGCGGCCGTCGGGCAGGGCGAGCGACTGGGGGGCGTAGAAGTAGTTCTCCCCCAAATCGCAGCGGCCCACCAGGTCCACCTCCATGCGGGTGCCGGTGCGGCGCCCGGTCATCCACATCGAGCGCATGGTGGCCTCCTCGTGCCAGGCGGAGACGGTCAGGACGTCGACCTCGCCGCCGGGCCCGGGCAGCCGGGCCAGGTCGGGGCACTCCCAGACGGTGCCGGTGGTGCTCACGTCCCCGTCGCCGACGGCGAGCGGCCCCTCATAGATCCAGGTGCGCAGGTCTTCGCTGGAGAAGCACAGGGCCGCGCCGCCCTGGGCCCCGTCGCGCCCCTGCCCGGGCAGGCCGGAGCCCATGACCTGGTACCAGCGTCCGTTCTCGCGCCACACGCTGTGGTCGCGCATGACGGGCAGGTCGAGGCCGACCGAGCGGCGCGCGGTGTCGATGACCGGGTTGGCCTCCGCCTCCTTGACCCAGCGGGTCAGCCACGGGTCACCGGGCTCGGCGACGGCGAGGCAGGCGGTCTGGGTGGGCCGGTCCGCCTGCCCGGAGTAGATCATCGTCGGCACCCGGCTGCCGTCGGAGCGCAGGTCGTCGACGACGACGCCCGACCAGCATCCCCCGGCATCGGGTCCTTCGGGTCCGGGGCTCAGGGCGACCGGCAGGTCCCGCCAGTGCACGAGGTCGGTGGAGACCTGGTGCCCCCACTCGTTGAGCTCGTGGACGGGTGCGTGCGAGTTGTGCTGGTAGAACAGGTGGATGACCGGCTCGCCGTCGGGGCCGGGGTGGACCGACAGCCCGTTGGGGTCGTTGAGCCATCCCCACGGCGGCGTCACGTGCCAGCGAGGACGGGACGGGTCAGCCTGAGCACGCTGCCGCTGGAGAGCGGGAGCGATCTCGACCCGGTGGGCGGGCGTCGTGGGCCACACGGCGGTGGTCTGCGTCGAAGTGTTCATGAGCGTGCGTCCAGTTCCTTGTAGTAGCGGTCGAGAGCAGCCTGGTAGATCTCCATGAGCCGGCCCAGCCCGGTGGAGTCGAGGTCGTCGAGGTAGGCGTCCCACTCGGCGTCGATGCCGCCCTTGACCACCCAGGTCGCGAACTTCTGCTTGACCAGGGTGGAGATGTCGGACTCGATGAGCGAGAGGTCGTCGAGCTCGGCGTTGGTGAAGGTCACGGGCGGGAAGGCGTCGTTGGCGGCCCAGTCGGCGTACTCGTCCGCCACCTGCTTCTGGCGCAGGGCGGCGCGCGGCTCGGGCAGGACGACGGTCGTGAAGTCCTTGGCGGTGATCGCCTTGGGGCCGCCGGGGGCGACCTTCTGGCGGCGCTCGCCGGCGGACTCGCCCTCGGCGGCGGGGATCTGCTCGAGCAGTCCGTCGGCGTTGTAGGCGAGGGTGACGCCGATGGGCCCCCAGTCGTTCTGGGCGGACATGACCGGGTCGTACATCATGTCCACCCAGCGCATGACGGCGGCCTGGTAGCGGCAGGTGCGGGTCATGGCGAAGGCGCCGCGGGAGATCTCCTGGTTGTTGGACACGCTCGCCCGGCGCTGCCCGTCCGCGCCGGTGAGCACGGGGCACAGCGCGTAGTGGCCCTCGCGGTCCTCGCCGACGAACTCGGTGGCCTCCCACCAGTAGAAGGCGCCCAGGGACTCCTTCTCCGTCTTGCCCTTGGCCAGGTAGGCGGTGTCGTCCTGGGAGAAGGACTCGGTGTCGATGAGCCCCTCGGAGTACCAGGCGGCGAGCCGCTTGACGCCCTCCCTCCACTTGTCGGTCGCGGCGGTGAAGACCGCCTTGCGGTCGATGACGATGCGGTGGTCGTTGTTGTCCGCCTGGCCGCCGTAGGCCGCGATGAGGTCCCAGGGGTTGGCGCAGAAGGAGCCGGGGATGAAGGACAGCGGGATGATCCTGCCGGTGCCGGAGGGGTCCTGCTGCTTGAAGGCGAGGAGCACCTCGTGGAGCTCGTCGATGGTGGTGGGCATGGGCTTGCCGACGGCGGCCAGCCAGTCGGTGTTGAGGTAGAGGAAGTTGGGGAAGGCCACGAGCCCGAGCTCCTCCACGCTGGGCAGGGTGTAGATGTGCCCGTCCTCGCTGGTGATGGCCGAGCGGATGTCCGGCCGGGCGTCGAGCAGCGCGGTGATGAACGGGCAGTTGTCCGCGAAGAACTCGTCGAGGGGCGCCAGGGTGTGGTTGGCGGAGTAGGTGGCGATCTCGGCGTCGGACAGGCCCGTGTTCCACAGGATGTCGGGCAGGTCCCCGGAGGCCAGCAGGAGGTTCTTCTTGTCGGCGTAGACGTCCTCGGTCAGCATGTCCCACCTGACCTGGACGTTGGTGTCCCTCGCCCACTGCCGGGTGAGCTCCATCTGGTCGTAGGGCACCGACAGCGCCGCGCGCGAGCCGGTGGCGGTCACGGTGATGGGGGTGGTGACGATGGGGTTGCCGGAGGCAGTCAGGCCCGCGGAGGCGGACTCGTCGGGGACGCGGTAGTCGGCGTCGGTCTTCTGGGAGCAGGCGGCCAGGGTGAGCACGGCGGCGCCGAGCAGGCCGGCGCGCAGGGCGGAGCGGCGCGTGAGCGACGGTCGGAGCAATGCGGCCGGACGGGCCGGGAGGGCCAGGGCGGGGGTTCGACGGGGCTGGGTTCGCATGGGTGGGGCCTCTCAGCTCTTCACGGCGCCGATCATGGCGCCCTGGGCGAAGTACTTCTGGGTGAAGGGGAGCGCGGCGAGCAGCGGGAAGGTCGACACGACGATCATCCCGTACTTCATGAGCTCGGCGATGCGCTGGGACTCGGCGTAGGAGTCCATGCCGGTGGCGGACACGCCCGAACCGGACACGTCGGACTGGATGAGGATATTGCGCAGGACGAGCTGGAGTGGGTACTTCGTCTCGTCGTTGAGGTAGATCAGGGCGTCGAAGAAGGAGTTCCAGTAGGCGACGGCGTGGGTGACCACGAGCAGCATGATCAGCGCCTTGGACAGCGGCAGGACGATGCGGAAGAAGTAGCGCCACTCGCTGGCGCCGTCGAGGCTGGCGGCCTCGTGGAGCTCCTCGGGGATGGTGGTGGAGAAGAAGGTCCGGGCGATGATGAGGTTGGTGACGCCGACGGCGCCGGGCAGGATGACGGCCCACATGGTGTTGAGGATCCCGATGTCGCGCACCACCAGGTAGCGGGCGATCATGCCGCCGTCGAAGAACATGGTGATGATGAACAGGACCATGAAGAATCCGCGTCCGGGCAGGGTCTTGCGGGACAGGGCGTAGCCGGCGCCGAGGATGGAGCACACCGAGATCGCGGTGCCGGCGGCGGTGTAGAGCAGGGAGTTGCCGAACCCGCGCAGGACGGTGGAGGTGGAGAAGATGCGGGCGTAGCCCTCGAGGGTGACGCCCCGGGGCCACAGCCACACGTTGCCCTCGTAGACCTGGTTGGGGTCGGAGATCGAGGCGATGACGACGAAGTAGAGGGGGTAGATGATGGCGACGATGGCGCCCCCCAGCAGGAGGACGACGAACAGGGTGTAGAGCGGATCGGCCCAGCGGTCCCAGAAGCGGCGGGAGAGGGAGCGGCCGGGACGGGCGGGCTGGTCGGAGCGGCCAGTGCGGCCGGGACGGGCGGGACGGGCGGGCGCGGCGGTGGCGGTCGATGACATGGGTGGCCTCGGCTCTCAGAACAGGCTGGTCTGCCCTGCGCGCTTGGCGACCTGGTTGAACACCAGCAGCAGGATCATGTTGAGGACGGAGTTGAACAGGGAGATGGCGGCCGAGTAGGAGAACTGGGCGCTCTTGAGGCCGACGTCGTAGACGTAGGTCTGGATGATCTGGGAGGCGCCGAGGTTGAGGTCGGTCTGCATGAGCAGGGCCTTCTCGAAGCCGATGTTGAGCAGGTTGCCCACGGCCAGGATGAACATGATCGAGATGACGGGGCGGATCCCGGGCAGGTCGATGTGCCACATGCGCTGCCAGCGGTTGGCGCCGTCGACGCGGGCGGCCTCGTGCAGGCTGGGGTCGATGGCGGCCAGGGCGGCGAGGTAGATGATCATGGAGAATCCGGCGTTCTGCCAGATGTCGCTCAGGACGTAGATGGGCCGGAACCAGCCCTCCTCGTTCATGAAGTTGATCGGGGTCCCGCCCGCCAGACTGATGAGGTTGTTGACCAGGCCCGAGCGCGGGGAGAGCAGGACGAAGAGCATGCCCACCACGACGACGGTGGAGATGAAGGCCGGGGAGAACAGGACGGTCTGGATGAAGGCCTTCAGGCGCCGCGAGCCGAGCTTGTTGATGAGCAGGGCCAGGATGATCGGGACCGGGAAGCCGAAGATCAGGCCCAGGACGTTGATGGCGATGGTGTTGAAGAAGACCCGGGTGAACTGGAAGGAGTGGAGGAAGCGGGAGATGTGCTCCAGCCCCACCCACTCGCTGCCCATGAAGCCGTCGATGGGGTTGTAGTTGCGGAAGGCGATCTGGACCCCGTACATGGGCCAGTACTTGAAGACGATGAGGTAGATGATCGCGGGCGCGAGCAGCACGTAGAGCTGCCAGTGGCGGACGATGCGCGACCAGAGCGACGGGCTGCGCCGCGTCAGGGGATCACCAGTGGTTGTCGACATCCTTGTCCCTCGGTGGGTCGGTGGCGGACCGGCGGGGCGGCTCGCCCTGCCGAATCGTTTTGACGACACCATGGTGCATCTCCCCGCCATCCCTGTCAATACGTTTTGGCACGATGTTCTGCGCCACACGAACAGCTCCCCCATGTACCCACGCGCGGGACCCGGCTCATGACAGAATCGACCTATGAGTCAGTCCTCCACCGCCACTCCCTCCGCGGCCGACGACGTCGCCCGCCTGTCCTACGAGCAGGCGCGCGAGGAGCTCGTGGCCGTGGTCCAGCGCCTCGAGGCCGGGCAGGTCCCGCTCGAGGAGGCCCTGGGCCTATGGGAGCGCGGCGAGGCCCTGGCCGCGCGCTGCCAGTCATGGCTGGACGAGGCGCGCAACCGCCTGGCCGCCGTCGCCCACCAACAGACGGACGCCGACGCCGAGCACTGAACCACCACTCCGAATCCTCGAAGGAAGCCCACCATGACCGCACCCGGCCGCAATGGAACCGCACTCGTCATCGGCGAGGCCCTCGTCGACGTCATCATCAACCCCGGCGAGCCGCCCCGGGACATCCCCGGCGGCTCCCCCGCCAATGTGGCGCTCGGCCTGGCGCGACTGGGCCGCGACGCCGAGCTCGACTGCTGGATCGGGCGCGACGAGCGCGGCCTGGCCGTGCGCGAGCACCTGGAGGCCTCGGGCGTGCGCCTGATCCCCGGCTCCGACGACGCCGAGCGGACCTCGACGGCGCAGGCCACCATCGACGAGGAGGGCGGCGCCTCCTACTTCTTCGACCTCGACTGGAACCCGCCCTTCCCCACCCTGCCCGAGGACGCCGCCCCAGTCCTGGTCCACACCGGCTCCATCGCCGCGATCCTCACCCCCGGCTCCGAGACGGTCCACCGCATCCTGGAGGCCTACCGGGCCACCTCCACCATCTGCTACGACCCCAACGCCCGTCCGCAGCTCATGGGCGAGCCCGAGGACGCGCGCACCACCGTCGAGGCCCTCATCTCCCTGTCGGACCTGGTCAAGTGCTCCAACGAGGACATCGGCTGGTTCTACGGGGTGGACGACTCCGACGACGCCGCCGTGGAGGAGATCCTCCAGTCCTGGCTGGCGATGGGCGCCGCCATCGTCGTCGTCACCCGCGGCAAGAGGGGCGCGCTGGCCATGACCGCCTCCGGCGTCCGCCTGGAGGTCCCGGCCAACCCCGACGTCGTCGTCGAGGACACGGTCGGCGCCGGCGACTCCTTCATGGGCGGTCTGGAGGACGGGCTGTGGAGCGAGGACCTCGTGGGGGCCGACCGCCGCGAGGCCCTGCGCGCCATCGACGCCGAGGCCCTGGAGCGGGTCGTGCGCCACGCCGCGGCCATCGCCGACATCACCGTCTCGCGGGCCGGCGCCAACCCGCCCACCCGCGCCGAGCTGGAGGACTGAGCCCGCGCCCCGGAGACGGGTTCGCACCACGACGCGCGGCGCGGGTCCGCCCGACCCGGCGGGCCCGCGCTACGCTGAGGCGCGTCGGCCGACCGCGACCGCCCGCGGTCGGCCGACGTACTCGAGGCGCCCGGAGCCCAATGCCCTTCCGAGGCGCCCGGCGCGCCCAGCGCGGGCGCGCCGCCTATCCCGGCGTCCGACCGCGCGGTACCCGGCGCGCGCCCCGCACTTCAGTACAGCGGCACCTCGTCGAGCATCGTGGTCACCAGCTCGGCGATGGCGCTGCGCTCGGTGCGCACCAGGTCGATGTGCGCGAACAGCGGATTGCCCTTGAGGGACTCCACCACGCTCGCCACCCCGTCCCAGCGCCCCACCCGCAGATTGTCGCGCTGGGCGACGTCGTGGGTGAGGACCACCTTGGAGTTGCGCCCCACGCGGGAGAGCACCGTGAGCAGCACATTGCGCTCCAGGGACTGGGCCTCGTCGACGATGACGAAGGCGTCGTGGAAGGAGCGGCCGCGGATATGGGTCAGGGGCAGGACCTCGAGCTGGCCCAGCTGGAGGACGCGGTCGATGCGCTCGCGGGCCACCACCGAGCTCAGCGTGTCGAAGACGGCCTCCGCCCAGGGCTGCATCTTCTCCCCGGTGTCCCCGGGCAGGAAGCCCAGGGTCTGGCCGCCGACGGCGTACAGGGGCCGGAAGACCAGGACCCGCTCGTGCTCCTGGCGGTTGACGACGGCGTCGAGCCCGGCCGCCAGGGCCAGCGCCGACTTGCCGGTGCCGGCGCGCCCGCCCAGCGAGACGATGCCGATCTGCGGGTTGACCAGGTGGTCGATGCCGATGCGCTGCTCGGCCGAGCGGCCCCTCACCCCGAAGATCTCCCGGTCGCGGCGCACCAGGCGCAGCCCGCCCGCAACGACGGTGGCCAGCGCCGAGCCGCGCGGGGAGGTGACGACGACGCCGGTGTGCTCGGGCTGCTCGGCCAGGGCGGCCGCCGCCGCGGCGTCGACCAGGTCGGCTGGCTCCAGGCGCTCGTCCTCCCACAGCCCGTTCATCTCCGCGGCGCTCACGGACAGCTCCGTCATGCCGGTGTAGCCGGAGTCCACGGCCAGCTGGGCCCGGTACTCCTCGGCGGCCAGCCCCACGGAGGCCGCCTTGATGCGCATGGGCAGGTCCTTGGAGATGATGACGACGTCGTCGCCCCGCTCCGCCAGGGAGACGGCCGCGCTCAGGATCCGGGTGTCGTTGTCCCCCAGGCGCATGCCGGCGGGCAGGACGCCGTCGTCGGCGCCGCCCAGCTCCACGCGCAGGGTGCCGCCCGCGTCGTTGAGCGGGACCGGGCGGTCCAGGCGCCCGTGCTTCCGGCGCAGGGCGTCGAGCAGGCGCAGGGCGGAGCGGGCGAAGTAGCCCAACTCGGGGTGGTTGCGCTTGCCCTCCAGCTCGGTGATGACGATGACGGGCAGGACGACGGCGTGCTCGTCGAAGCGCAGGACGGCGCGGGGGTCGGATAGAAGGACGGATGTGTCCAGGACGTAGGTGCGCATGCTCGGTTCTTCCGGTGCTCGGCGACGGGAGCCCCGGCGGCCGCCCGCCTCTTGCCACGACGCTACACCACGTGTGACCTGGCGCACGGATTTTGCGGGCGACCTCCGCGGCCGGGAGCCGCGGTCTGACGCCAGCCGGGTCCCGCTGCCGGCCCGCCCTCAGCGCCCGAGGCGGCGCTCGCGGCGGGAGTAGTCGCGCAGGGCCCGCAGGAAGTCCACGCGCCGGAAGGCGGGCCAGTAGACCTCGCAGAAGTAGTACTCGGAGTGGACCGACTGCCACAGCAGGAAGCCGGACAGGCGCTGCTCGCCGGAGGTGCGGATGACCAGGTCGGGGTCGGGCTGGCCCTTGGTGTACAGGTGCGCCGTGATGTCCTCCTCGGACAGGGACTCGGCCACCTCCTCCAGGCTCGCCCCGGCGGCGGCCCGCTCGCGCAGGACCGCGCGCACGGCGTCGGCGATCTCCTGCCTCCCGCCGTAGCCGACGGCGATATTGACCTGCATGCGGGGGTCGTCGCGGGCGGGGCCGGTGGCGGTGGCGGCGACGGCGTCGCGCAGCCGGGCGGCGACGGGGGCGGGCAGCAGGTCGACGGCGCCCACCAGGCGCAGCCGCCAGGTGCGGGTCGCGGCCAGCTCGTCGACGGCGTCGGCGATGATGTCCAGCAGCGGGGAGAGCTCGGCGGGGTCGCGGCTGAGGTTGTCGGTGCTCAGCAGCCACAGGGTGACGATGCGCACGCCCGCGGCCCGGGCCCAGCCGAGGAACTCCTCGATCTTGTCCGCGCCGCGCCTGTGCCCCTGGGAGGCGCCGAAGCCCATCCGCTTGGCCCAGCGGCGGTTGCCGTCGAGGATGACGCCCACGTGCTCGGGGACCTTCTTCGCCTTAATCTGCGCCATGAGGCGGCGCTCGTAGAGCTCGTAGACGAAGCTCTCCCTGGCCACGCGGGCACCTGCCTTCCACATCGTCGGCCGGGCGGTCGGGCACCGGCGGGCCGCGGCGGCGCACCGGGCCCGGTGCAACCGTATCGCGCGGACCGCGAACACGTGCGGGGCGGACTGCCCGCATTCGTCGTCGGGGAGTGCACCCGGGGCCGCTCGCACGGGAGAGGCGGGCCACGGGGGCACCCCCTACCGCGCTAACCTACGGTCGCGTAACCTACGGAACCGTAAGTTGGAGGCGGTGCCTGCACCCGGCCGGCCACCGGACGCGACCGCCGCACAATGAACAAGGGGGAGTCATGACCGTTCGGATCGAGAAGCGCCCCGGCGCCGAGCGCGGGAGTCGCACGCCCGAGAAGATCCAGTCGCTGTCGTCGGGAGCCATCGGCACGGTCACCGACGCCGTCAAGGACGCCGCCGGGGGCGCCATCCGCGCCGTCAAGCCGCGCCTGCGCGGGTGGATCCACGCATTCACCGCGCCCCTGGCCCTGGCGGCCTGCATCGTCCTGACCGTCCTCGCCCCGGGACCGGCGCTGACCTGGGCCTGCGCGGCCTACCTGGCCTGCTCCCTGTTCCTGTTCGCCAACTCGGGCGTCTACCACATCTCCTACGGCCACTGGCCCCGGCGCGTGTCCGCCGTCCTCCAGCGCGTCGACCACGCCAATATCTACCTGCTCATCGCCGGCACCTACACGCCCCTGTCCGTGGCCCTGCTCGACCGGGGCATGACGCTGCTCGTCCTGGGGATCGTCTGGGGCGGGGCGCTGGCCGGGATCATCACGTCCCTGGCCTGGCGGAGCGCGCCGAGGTGGCTGACGACCCTGTTCTACATCCTCCTGGGGTGGGTGGCGATCTGGTTCCTGCCCCAGTTCTGGATGACCGGCGGGCCCGCGATCGTGTGGCTGCTCGTCTCGGGCGGCGTGGTCTACACCGTGGGCGGCGCCGTCTACGCGCGCCGCTGGCCCGACCCGGATCCGCACTGGTTCGGCTTCCACGAGATCTTCCACACGTGCACCGTGGCCGCCTGGGCCTGCCAGTGCACCGCCTGCTATCTCGCCGTGCTGGGCTGAGCGCGAAACTCTTTCACAGGAAGTCTCCAGGCGCGACGATAGACTCGCCGTTCATACGTCTCTGTACGTCCGGCACCGACCCGAGGAGAAGGACATGTCTGAGAGCAGCACGTCGAGCACCTGGCTGACGCAGGAGGCCTTCGACCGCCTGACCGCCGAGCTGGCCCGCCGCAAGGAGGCCGACCGCAAGGAGATCGCCGCCCGCGTGGAGGCCGCCCGGCAGGAGGGCGACCTGCGGGAGAACGCCGGCTACCACGCCGCCCGCGAGGAGGCCGGTCTCAACGAGGCGCGGATCGCCCAGCTCACCGAGCTGCTCGAGCACGCCCAGATCGGCGAGGCGGCCGACGACGGCTCGGTCTCCGCCGGGACGATCGTGAAGGCCAGGGTCGCGGGCAAGGAGCAGTCCTTCGCCCTGGGCGGCCAGGAGATCACCGCGGACGTGCCCGAGGGGGTCAAGGTGTTCTCCCCCGACGCCCCGCTGGGCAGGGCCCTCATGGGCCACAAGGCTGGCGAGACGGTGACCTATGCGGCCCCCAACGGCAGGCAGATCGAGGCCGAGATCCTCGACGTCACAACCCTGTGAGCCCCCGCCGCCCGCCCCCGGCGGGAGCGCGGGCCCGTCCCGGCGACGCGGGGCGGTAGCGTGTCCGCATGAACTCCAGGCCGACGACGCGCCCCGCGCGCTCCACTGTCCTGCCCGGACGGGAGGCCCCGATCCTGCCCGACCCGGGCGAGCACGTCGTCCTGCACGCGCCGCTGAACGGCCCCTGGCCGCGGGGCGCCGAGGTGCTCCACCTGGCCGGCGGCTGCTTCTGGGGCGTGGAGCGCATCCTGTGGCGCCGGCCCGGCGTCGTGGTCACCGCCGTCGGCTACATGGGCGGCACGACGCCCAACCCCACCTACCAGGAGGTGTGCACCGGGACCACCGGCCACGCCGAGACGGTGCGGGTGGTCTACGACCCCGCCGTCGTCGGCGCGGGCGGCGAGGCCCTGCTGCGCACCTTCTGGGAGAACCACGACTCGACCCGCCTCAACCGGCACGGCAACGACATCGGCACCCAGTACCGCTCGGCGGTGTGGACGACGACGCCCGCGCAGGCGGCCGCCGCCCGCCGGATCCGCGACCTGTTCCAGGGCGAGCTGACCCGCATGGGCCTGGGGACCTGCGTGACGACGATCGGGCCGGCCGACGAGCTGTACGCCGACTTCGGCGGGCCGTTCTACCTGGCGGAGGACTACCACCAGGGCTACCTGCACAAGAACCCGGACGGCTACTGCAACCACGGCCCCAACGGGGTGACCTGCCCGGTGGGCGTGGCGGACCTGCCCGCCCAGACCGACGTCCTGCCCCCGGAGGCGGCTTCCGGGACCTGAGACAGTGAGACAGGGGAGGCCGCAATGACCGAGCCCACCCCCGAGGAGACCCCAACGCGGCTCCGAGGAGCGAGCCCGCGCCCGAGCACACCCCCGAGGAGACCCCGATGAGCGAACCCGACGCGACCGCCCCGCAGACCGGTGGCGGGAAGGACGCCGCTGACGAGGAGAGCGCGCTGCGCTGGCAGGCCGCCGACGAGCTCCTCACCGCGCTGGCGGTGAGCCCGACGGCGCACCGGAACCTGGTCGAGATGCGCCGCGCGTTCGAGCGCGCCGAGGCGCTGGGCGTGCTCTCCTCCTTCTCCGAGACGTCCGACGACGAGGGGGGTTCCGAGGGCGAAGTCGGCGGGGCCGGATTCGCAGAGCCCCGCCCGGACCGGCCGCTCCAGCAGGAGAGCGTCAGCGGCGGGGCCGGGTCCGCCGCCGGGGATGCGCCGGTCGAGGCCTCGTCCGGGGCGCCCGCCGAGGAGCCGCAGGCGCCCGAGATGTCGCCCGAGGAGCGCGCCGAGGTCAACGACGTCGTCGACGCCATGGCGACCTCGGCCCTGCCGCTCGCCGCGGAGGTCCTCGAGCGCCTCGACGCGGAGAGGATCCGCCCGGAGCTGGTGGGGCTGTCGCGCCCGGGGCTGGATTCGGCCCTGGCCATGCTCGGGGAGGCCCACCGGGAGGGTTCGTGGCGCGAGCTGCCGAACGAGGAGTTCTTCGGGCGCTTCTCGGAACTGTTCTCAGCGGTGGATCCGCTGATCCGGACTCCCCCGCTCGCGCCCGAGCGGGGCGAGACGGGGCGCATCGTCGCCGTCCTGCGCCGCATGCCCAAGCAGACCGTCACCCGGGTCACCCGGGTGTGGAATCCGCTCCTGCTGCGGATCATGATCTCCGTCGGCCTGCGCGCGCTGCGCAGGGCGAATTGAAGGCGAATTGAAAAGAGTGACACTCACCGAGATTATTGATCCCCTCTCATTGGAAACGGCGTCTCTCTCATCAGAAGTGGCGCCCCGACGGCCCGGATCATCCTGGCGGAAATATTCTCCGCAGCGTCGTGTTTCCACGCATGCGCGCACACCGGAATCGGTCATTGCACAGAGGGCAGTTCCTCGAAAATCAGTCCAGACGTCCGCAGAGTCCCGTAGAATGATCTTCCCGGGCGCGCGGAATATCCGACGACGGTCTTATCCGAGGCCGCCGGAATGGCCGGGGGTCGGGGTCGTCCTGGTCGGGCGAGGGGGTCGCGTCGGAGTCGGGCGGGGTGCGGGGCACCCTCG
>ERZ773075.849-NODE-849-length-19712-cov-6.74101_pt1 | contig 19712 bp, 10 predicted proteins | sample MGYA00580614_ERZ773075 | MGnify/ENA primary metagenome ERZ773075 (study PRJEB29015, sample SAMEA2738021) | human oral metagenome | biome: human oral; feature: human-associated habitat; material: dental | place: China | collected 2043 ... | reverse complement strand
CCCGCCTGCAGCCAAACGGCCCGGCAAACACCACCGAGCCGCAGCCTGGCGGACACCCGCAGGTAGTGGAAGGGCAGTCAAACGGTTTTAACGGTGGGCAGGCTGTGGCGGGTATGCCCGAGAACATGCCCCAGCCGACTTCCCGCCGGGCCGCCCGCGAGCAGTTCATGGCCCAGCAGGCGGCGCAGGAGGCCGCCGAGCGTGAAGCTGCCGAGCGCGCAGCCGCCCAGCAGGCTGAGCAGAACACAGCTGATGCCAAGGACGAGCAGGCTAGCGCCGCTTCGGCAGCGCACACCCAGCCAGCTAGTGAGTCCACGAGCGGGCCGCAGGTGGCCGAGATCTCCGAGGACACGCCCCGGCACGCCCAGCCTGTTAGCGGCGAGCCTACCCTGCCGGAGCCCGCAGATTTTCAGCGTGAGAGCACTGCCGACTCCCCCGCCGCAGATGAGCTGGCGGAGTCGCAGGTAACCGCTGACGTTGAAGCGCACCGGGAAGCTGACACTCCCCCCAGCATCCCCGTTGGTGATGCAATAAAAAGTGAACTGCAGAAGGATGAGCCTGCTCAGGCTACTCCCGCAGCGGGTGCGGGCGAGCGGGAGGGCACCCCTGCCGGTTCGCCCGAGCCGGTCGCCGCTGCCCCTGCACCACTCCCCGAGACCGAGGAAAACCAAACGGATACGGTTGATTCTGGTGATTCCCGAGCTGCGCGGCGTGCTGCACGGGACGAAGAGTACGCGCAAGCCTCCACCGAAAAGGGTGCCGCTGAGCAGGTTTCCGCTGAACACATTTCTTCTGAGCAAACCTCCCCCGAGCAAGACACCCCCGCCGCCGAGACCCGCACCGGTGCCACCACAGCCGAAGAGCTGGAGCAGCCCGAGCCCGTGAAGAACGCTCTGCGCCGGTTCGCGCAGGTGCGTGAGGCGCAGGAGATGAGTGCATCAAACGAGGGTGCACCCGGTGAGCACATCAGTATTGAGGTGAACGAAAACCTCGACACTCAGGGGCTCATTAAGATTCAGCCGAAGAAGAAACAGCCCAAAGACGACGCGAAACCCGCACAGAACACCCAGGGTGCCGCTGAGAGTACCGCGCCGGCAGCTGAAGAAACCGACGGTGCGGCGCAGCACGCCGCAAAACACGCCGCCACGAGCCCCGCCGCCGATGAGGTTCAGAAAGAGCAGGCAGACACGGGCGAGCGGCAGCAGCGGCAGGGGCCCACCCTCAGCGGTGCGGGCGCCGACGATATTATGCCTCTGCCCACCCCGCCTGAGGGTATTGCGGCGCAGGAGCAGAAGTCGGATGCGGCAACCCGCACCTCCGCCGATGACATTATGGGCGGTGACGAGCCTCCCAAGCGCCGCCGCAGGGCAGCCGAGGCGGCTGAGGACGATAACGCCCAACCGTTCGTGTATGAGGGTGAGCGGATGCTCGGCGCGAGCGTTGAGGCACCGGACATTACCACCGCCTCATCGGTGGATACCGCAGCGAATATTCCCGCAGACGCGGCAACTATTGCGCTTTCCCCCCTCGACGATGATGAGCCGTTCGAGCCGAAGGAAACACCCTCGGTCCAGGATGCTGAAAGTACCGCGTCTGAGGATGAGGATGCGCTGCCTTCGCCGGTGAACTCGCCCCTGATTGAGTTCCACGACACCTCCGCCGCGGCCCAGCACACCGCCCAGGATGATGAGGCCCGCACCGAGGGTGAGGAGCCCTCCACCGAGCAGCCGTCCCAGGTAAAGCCGCGGCACGCCGCGAAAGATACCGCAGAAGAGGCTGAGGATGCGCCCCGCGAGTCCCGCCGCGCTGAGGAATACAGCGTTAAAGACCACAGCGTTGAGGCACGCGGTACCGAAAACACCGGCACCGAAACCGATGGCGCCCAAGATTATGTTGTCCAGGAGTATAGTGTCGAGGCTCGTGACGCTAAAGCTCATGAGGCTGGGAAACACCAGCAGGAGGCCGTGTCTCACACCCCCGAACCTGAACCGGGACCCCAGCAGGAGCCTTACGGGCTAACGGATACTGCGCAGCAGGCATCGGGCGCGGATGAGGCAGCTAAACCGGCCTCTATTCTGCCCGCAGCGACCTTCCCCGAGGGTACCGGTGCGGCACAGTCGCATGTGGCAGCTAGTGAAACCGGCAAGCAGCCATACACGGCAGACCCTTCAGGGTACGGGCTCTCAGAAGAACCCACCAACCAGCCCGCGGCACCAGCTGCTGCACCCGCAGTATCCGCTGGGGCAGGTTCCGATCAGGCCCCTGATGCCGCAGCACCGGCTGTTCCTCCGATCCTGCCGGAGCCGATTAACCCCGAGCTGGCGGATCACACCTCGCAGATTCCGCTGCCGAACCAGCAGAGTGCCGCTCCCGTGAATTCCGCGAACCAGGGCGGCGCACCAGCGCAGGGCGCCTCGTACGGCACCGACCCCGGCGCGGTGCAGTCACCCGGCTACGGGCAGGATGGTGCGCAGAACTACGGCCAGGATTACGGTGTCTCCGGCTACGGCCAGGACGCCGCCCAGGGGTACGGGCAGGATACGGCAGGCCCCGGCTACGGGTATGACCCGCAAAGCCACCCCGGCGCCCAGCCGGAGAACCCGCAGGCGGGGCAGGCCCAGGCGGGCCAGCAGCCCCCAGCCGATCAGTCCCAGCCGAGCCAGACGCAAGGTACCGGGCTGACAGCCCGCGACGTGCAGGCCACCCCGGCTGACGGTACGCAGGGCAACGCCAGCGGCCCGGTCGTGAACGCACCAGCACCCGGCACCGTGACCCCCGCATCGTTCGCGGCTGAGAACGCCCGAAACACCCAGAATAACGCGCAGTTTAACCCCGCAAACGCTGCCGCACCTGCGGCGGCTGCGGCTGGTGGCGCGGCAGCCAAGAAAGCCTCCGGAGGGGCAGCCGGGGCCGTAAATACGCTGCGTGAAAAACTCACCGCGAATAACGGGAACCAGAACTTCTTCTCCACCCCGCTGGGTTTGGCGAGTATCGCGGGCGTTATTCTGCTGGTGGTGCTGCTGATCCTGGCGCTGGTGCTGTTCATACCGCGCGGTAGCGACAATACGAACAACGCGGAGCCTGCCGCAAGCAGTTCCAGCAGCTCCTCGTCCGCAAGCAGCAGCTCATCCTCCGATTCGGATGACTCCACCGAACTGAAGAAGCCCTCGGGCGACTTCAAGGAGTACACGGGTGAGGGTAAGAAGACCATCGACATCGAAAAGCCCAACGGCAACGACTCGAAGGCGCTGGTCTACTACGAGTTCACTCCCGCGTCCGTGCCCGCAAACGAGAATAACCGGGGTGTGCTGAACGTGGCGGGTAAAACCGACAAAGACCAGTCCAGCGGTTTTGAGGTGCGTGATTCCGGCAGCGTGAGCTCCACGATCACCGGCTCCGCCTGGATGGACACCACCAGCAAAACCACCCGCAAGCTGCAGATTGAGGGCGAAGGCAAGTGGACGGTGCGCGTGTACGATGCCTCCTCCGCACCGAAATACGGCAAAGGTGAAAGCATTGAGGGCCGGGCACGCAACTACGCCTTCACCTACACCGGCGGCACCAGCTCGTTTGAGGTGAACAGCGAAAGCACCGACAATAACGGCTACTACCACTTCAGGCTGGATGCGGTCGGTAAAGGCTCGGTGATTGGCACCAGCATGGCTTCGTCGAAGAGCACCACCGAGTGGGAAGACAGCAGCAGCGAAGTGTACATGTTCGTTGAGGCGCCCTACGCCCGGTGGCGCATGAACACCAAGTAGCCCGCACCCGGTCGCCTCACCGGAAGGTGCCCTGATTGCTAAGGCCCGTCGTGATGCACGACGGGCCTTAGCCGTACCCTCTTGGGCGCGGGCGTATGGAGGGCTACGGTGCGGGGCGTTCAGGTGCATGGAACCGATCCGAGCCCGCCCGCGCATCAATCGTTGCCCGGTGCGCCCAGTAGGTGAGGAACACCAACGCCACCACCAGGTACATGGCGGCGTACGGGGCTGAACCGGCCACCAGCCCGGCGCCGCCCTGCGGCAGGTAGATCATCTCGTGCGAAGAGTACTTCGGGGAGAACAGCACCGCCAGCCAGAACGGGGAAATATACATGCCCACCAGTGCGATCACGCTCGCGAACACACTCAGCACGTACACTACCGGGCGTGCCGCAGGCATAATAAGCGGGAAAATCTCCAGGCATAATGCCACCAGCAGAACCGGGTACCAAGTGTTGTGGTGCGACCAGCTAATCGGGGAGATCTGGAGCATTAAAAACGCGTTCAACGCCACCTGGGAAAACACCATGTTCGCGCGGATGAACAGGCGCATCAGGGCGGCGGTGGCCACCAGCAGGAATAGGGACAGGGCCACCACCAGCACCGTGGCGATAGGCTCAGGCACACCCTGGTGCGCGAAGATACCGGTCAGAGACACGTTATCGTAGAACGCGGTCACCCCAATGCGGGAGGTGTTACGCACCGCCACACCCCAGTAGTAGGCGGCCTCACCCGGCACCGCCAAAAACCCGAGGGCGATGGTGCCCACGAAACCACCCGCCACGGAGGCGACACCACGCCAGTCTTTGCGCATCAGCAGGATAAGCCCGAACGCGAGCGGGGTGAGCTTAATACCGCCAGCGATACCGATCAGCACCCCGCGGGGGACGCGCGTAGCCGGACGCAGGAAGTCAGCCAGCACCAGCAGCAGGATGACCGCGTTAATCTGCCCAAAATGGGTGGTTAGCCGCCACGGTCCGCTCGCCCAGATCAGCAGCGCCAGCGTTGAGGCGCACCCGGCGGTTCCCAGGTGTTCGTACAGGGGGATGCGCACCCCGCGCCCGCTCACGTACTTGGTGATGACCCACCCTAGCCACCAGGCGATACCGGCGGTGATGAGCATCATCAGGGCCATCCCGACTTCTTTGGACATGAGCGCGAACGGCACAAAGAGCAGCGCGGCGAACGGCGGGTAGGTGAACGGGTAGTTGTCGAGGCTCACCTCGTACAGCCCGGGCCCGCCGGGCCCATCAGCGATAGTTTCGGCCCCTAGACGGTAAATGTACAGGTCGTTGCCGCCGTCGTTAATGACGTACTGCACCATGTAGATGACCGTGAGCACAAACAGGACATGCGGGATAAACGCTGCGGGGTGTTTTTTCAACGGCTACCCCTTTTGGGTCTCGGGTGCCGCACCGGGGGGCGGAGCGATAAACAGGTCGTCTTCTTCTGCGGTGCGCACGGCGGGTGTTAGGGCCGCCACCGCCCAGGTGATCATGACCAGGTACAGGCACAGGATCGGCACGGTGGAGAACAGCAGGGCGTGCTGGTAGATATTGTCGAGGTCGCTGAAGCTGCCCCACAGGGAGGCGCCCAGCCACATGGGCGAAATGTACAGGCCGATGAGGGCCACCCAGGTGAGGATGCGCGCCGCCCGGTTGGCCCAGGCGGGCAGGTGCGCGTAGAACCGGGGGAACGCATCAACGATGAGCGCCATGAGGATCAGGGGGAACATGACGTTGTGGTGCGACCAGCTGATGGGTGAGATGCTGACCATCAGGAACCCGCCGACCGCCACCTGTGAGAGTACAAGTTTACGGCGGTTCAGCTGGTGCAGCAGCGCGGCGAAGAGGACGATGGTGGCGAGCACCAGCCCGTAGTATGCGGGCTTCAGCAGCGGGTCACGCAGCCCCAAGTGCATGAGCCAGCCCTGGATGGAGATATTGTCGAGGAAGTTAATGTTGCCCACGCGGGAGGGGTCCGAGACGGCGCTTGTCCAGAAGGTGAGGGCCTCATGGGGCAGGAAGATGAACCCGATAATGACGGTCGCCGCGAAGGAGGCGCCGAGGGTGAAAATACCGCGCCAGTCTTTGCGCATCAGCAGGATAAGCCCGAACGCGAGCGGGGTGAGTTTAATACCGCCAGCAATACCGATCAGCGCCCCGCGGGGGATACGCTTGGCTGGGCGCAGGAAGTCAGCCAGCACCAGGATGAGGATAATGGGGTTCACCTGCACCAGCGCAAGCCCGCGCCGCCACGGCCCGGAGAGGATGATGATGAAGGTGAGCACGGCAATAGTACCGTATCTGCCGAGCTTGTCTTGGAAGGGGATGTGGTAGCCGCGGCTGGTGGCGTAGTCGTAGATGAGGGTGGCCATCCACCAGGCCACACCAATGCTGATGGTGTACATGATGCCCACGCCCACCCCGAACGGCAGGAACGCGAACGGCACAAAGAGCAGCGCCGCGAACGGCGGGTAGGTGAAGGGCAGTTTAAGCGCACCGTAGTCGAGCAGGTCACGGGCGTAGAGGTCTTTGTGCATGCCTTCGTTGTCGAAGATGGTCATGGCCCCGAGCCGGTAGACGTTAAAGTCCAGGCCGCCGGTGAATTCGATGTAAATGAGCCAGCCGACGACGGTCAGGGCGAGTGCCGCGAGCGCTATTTTACCTGCCACGGTGGTGTTTGGCGTGGGGTTTTGCACGGGTGGCGCTGTGGTCATGGTGGGTCTTTCTGCTCGGGGGTGTTTCGCGTGGTGTCGGTTGTGGCCCGCCGGGCGCGGCGGTTGTGGCTGGTTTTCTGTTGCCTGTTTGTCCCAGTCTATCGTGTGGGCGTGTGGGTGTGGGTGTTCCCCGGTGGTGCGGGGGTCTTGTGGCGGGGCTCTGCCCTGCTGCTGGGTGGGGTGCGGCTGGTTGCGGCGAGGGTGTGTGCAGCGGCGGGGCAGCAGGGGCCTGTTAGTCCGTGTCTGTGGTGGGTTTGTCTGATTTTTTTGTGGTGGCTATGAGGCGGTTGCCGCGGCGTACGGGTGCTTTGCGGTTGAGTCCGGCGCGCATCCCGGTGCGGGTGGTTTTTTGGGAATCGGCAGGTTTTGCCGCAGCGGGTTTTGCGGTGTTGGGGTCGTCGTGGCCGCCCGCTGCGGTGTTGTCTGTGTCTTCCTCGGTGGGGCGGGTCGCCGCGCTGTCGCTGTCTAGTGCGGTTTCGTCCGGGTCGTGCTCGCCCGCGCTGTCGTGTTCTTGTTCCGCTGCGGGACTGTCAGTTTCGGGGGTGTCGTTGCCGTCGGCGGAAGCCTTGGCGCGTTTGGGGGTATCGGCGATGCGCGCAGCCACCTCAAGCGCGAGCGCGGCCAGGGCCACATAGTACACGATGATGGAGGGGTATAGTGCGGCGATTTTCTGGCTTGACCCGACGAAGGTGAGTGCCGAAATGACCAGCTCGATCGCCATCACCAGTGTGAGTTTCGCTGATCCTCCGGGGTTTTTGAGCATCAGGTACAGCGCCATGAGGGTGAAGAGGACGGGGAAGAAAATCTGCCCTGCCACCGCCATAGCGTCTTGGTCGTAGGAGTAAATTGTGATCGCCTGCATGATGGCTGCGAGTGCGGCAAAGGGGGCGAGGGACAGGTACTTCATAGGGGCTATTCTACCGTTCCTCTACGTCATGTAGCACAGGTCACCGACACTAAAATTCGTATAGGTGGCGCAATATAATGGGGGTAATTGGACACAGCGAATGAAAGAGCGGTAGCGTGAGCGAGAAACTCAACGGGCCTTCCGCCGACGAGCCTGAACGCGGCGGTGCACAGGGTAAGAACACCCACCATGACGATTCCCAGCGTGCGGGGTCTGCGGGCGCTGGCGCTGATGGTGCGGACGGTCGGGGTGCGGCCGGGTCCAAGCCGGGGTCTGCGCCTTTGGGTTCTTCCGGCAGCAGCGGGCTGCAGATCGGCGCCCGCCCGGAGGGTGTCCCTGGGGCGAATCTGACGACTGAGGAGATCGCGCGGCGCGCATCGGGGCGCGGCACGTGGCACCGGCGTGCTTCTAAACCTGTGTCGTACTGGATGTTCGGGATTATTGCCGCCCTGCTGGCGCACCGGTTTATTCCTAATGGCGGCTGGCTGATCGTGCACATGGTCACCCTGGGCTTGATTACGAACTCTATCCTGATTTGGAGTCAGCATTTCACTGAGGCGCTGATGAAAATCAAAATCCCGGATGAGGCGCGCGGGGTTCAGGTCACGCGTATTTTCACGCTTAACGCTGGCATCGTGGTGCTCATGCTGGGTATGGTGTTTCAGGAGCAGCTGCCGACGCTGTACATACTCACGCTGGCCGGGGCGAGCGTGGTGGGGGCGATGGTCGCCTGGCACGGTGTTGCGCTGCTGAAGCAGGTGAAGCAGGCGCTGCCGTCCCGGTTTGGTGCAACTATCCGCTTCTATATTGCGGCCGCGTTCATGCTGCCGTTCGGTGCGGCCTTGGGGGCGATGACTGCGTTCCCGGGCCTTGAGAAAACTCTTCACGCCCAGTTTTTGCTCGCTCACGAGGCGGTGAACGTGCTCGGGTTTGTGGGTGTGACCGTGGTCGGCACTCTCATTACGTTCTGGCCGACGATGCTGCGCACCAAAATGGTGGAGAACGCCCTGGGTATTAGTGTGCGGGCGCTGCAGCTAATGATCGCGGGCGTGCTGGTGACGGCGCTCAGCGCGATTTTTGGGGGCGTACCGGGGGCGCGGTTTGCCGCCGGGGCGGGCCTGCTCGTCTACTGTGTGGGTCTGCTGATGGTGGCGGTGGTTATGGTGCGCACTATGCGCACGAAACGGCCCGGCGAGTTCCCTCCCATGTCGGTGGGGGCGGGGTTCATCTGGCTGGTGTTGGGGGTGCTCGCCACCGCGTTCATGGTGCTCAGCACCCCGTTCGCTGAGCTTGATATGCGCGCCGTCACCCCCGTGTTTGTGGCGGGGTTCCTGCTGCAGGTGCTGCTTGGGGCTATGAGCTACCTGTTGCCGCAGCGTATGGGCGGCGGCCCGGCGGTGGTGCGCGCCTCCAATAAGGAGTTCAGCCGGTTCGCTGCCGCACGTGTGACAGTGGTTAACCTGAGCCTGATTGTTTTTATGCTTCCGACTACGCTCACCGGTTCGTGGGTGAAGGTTACGGTCTCGGCGATGGGGGCGTTGGGGTTGGCGTCGTTCCTGCCGTGTATGGTGCGCGGGGTGAAGGCGTCGGTGAATACCCGCAAGGAGATGATGGCTGCACGCGCCCGCGGTGAGAAGCCCTCTTTCGACGGGTCTGGGATTCAGCCTGAGCCGGTGAACCACACCCGGCATTCCCTGTTCGGGGTGCTGGCGGTGGTGCTGGCGCTGACCCTGGGTATTGCGGTGGACCCGAGCTCGGTGGGCTTTAACCTTATGGGCGGCTCAACCGCGACCGGCACGGGGCAGACCACCACGGTGAAGGTGAAGGCCACCTCAAACTACCGTTTCACCCCGGACACTGCGCAGGTTCCGGTGGGTAACCGCCTGGTGGTTGAGGTGACGAACGAGGATCAGGGCATGACCCACGATTTGACGTTCAATAACGGCGCTAAGACCGGCACGATTAACCCGGGTGAGACGAAAAGCGTGGATGTTGGCGTGATTACCGCCGACTCTGAGGGCTGGTGCTCTGTTGCCGGGCATCGGCAGCAGGGCATGCTGTTCCATGTGAAAGCCACCGGCTCTAACCTGCAGGCGAATGGGCACCATGGGGGCGGCGCCTCCGGCGGTGGTGCGGGGTCGAACGGTTCGGGGTCGAATGTGATGACGGCCCAGAACGGGAACGTTGATCTGCACGCTTCCCCCGGGGAGGGCTATGAGCGGCGTGACCCGGTGCTGCAGCCCGTACCTGCGGGTGAGAAACGTGACGGGAAGACCGTGCACAAAATAACCATGGACGTGCAGGAACTTAACCGCGAAGTCGCCCCCGGGGTGGATGTGAAGGCGTGGACGTTCAACGGCTCGTATATGGGCCCGATTCTGCACGGCAAACTGGGTGACGTTTTTGAGATTACCCTTGAAAATAACGGGTCGATGGGGCATTCGCTTGATTTCCACGCGGGCATGGTCTCCCCCGATAATACGATGAAAACCATCGCCCCGGGTGAGAAACTGGTGTACCGTTTTGAGGCGACCGGCACCGGCATCTGGCTGTACCACTGCTCGACTACGCCCATGAGCCTGCACATGGCCTCGGGCATGTACGGGGCGGTGGTGATCGACCCGCAGGATATGGATCCGGTGGACCACGAGTATGTGCTGGTGCAGAACGAGACGTACCTGAGCGACACGGGCCAGACTGCGGAGAACGGCAATAAGCTCACTGAGGTTTCGTCCGAGGGTATCGCGGCGGGCACCCCCACGTTCACCATGTTTAACGGGCACGCCACCCAGTACATCAACCAGCCGTTGGAGGCAAAGAAGGGTGAGCGGGTGCGTATCTGGCTGATGGCGGCGGGGCCGTCAAAGGGCATGAGCTTCCACGTGGTCGGTTCGCAGTTCGACACGGTGTATAAGGAGGGCGGTTACCTGCTGCGGCGCGGTAAAGACCCGTACGGGGTTACCGGCGGGCATTCGCAGGCGCTCGATCTTGACTCGGCGCAGGGCGGGTTCGTTGAGATGCAGTTCCGCGAACCCGGCACCTACACGTTCGTGAATCACCAGTTCGCCGAAATGGAACGCGGAGCAATGGGCAAAATTAAGGTGACAGACAAGTAGCCTCTCCCCTGCCGCCCCCCTATAGCTGGGGGGTGGCGGCGCCCGTTTGTACGTCTAGGTGAGGACGAAGCTTTTAGCCCACGTGAAATCTCCCGAGGCGCTCTGCCTACTGCGAAACTCCGGCCCGAACTCAGGACCCCCAGCAGGACAATACTCTTTCCCGTACCCACCATGAGCTAACCCCGAAACCACAGGCACCTCTAAAAGACGCTGCACCCAATACTTATCCTGCATAAACCGCACCAAAACCTGAGCATCCTCACTATTATTCGGGTCAGCCCAATACCCATAATCCAGCCGGAACGCCACCTGAGAACCCACATACCGGCACGGTTCTACATGCGGTTTAAACCGATGCACCACCCCCGAAGTATCAGTAACCTCAAACAGCCCGTTTTCATCGCCTAATAGGGTGAAATAACTAGAGTCAATCTGCCAGTAGTGCAGTGTAAGTTTCCGTCCTCGGTTCGTGACCCGCACGAGTTTCGGGCAGGATTTCCCGGTACGAGACCCTACACACCCACAAACCCCACACCACAGAAGGAAGACCCACAATAATGAGTCCTAATCCAACCCATTCACCTGTGGTATATCCAGGCTTATGATCCTGTGAAACAAGAGTCGCGATAGTCATAAGGGTCAAAAGAAAAGCCAAAAAGAGTAACTGCAAAAGTATTACCCATAAGAGCATTTTCATGAACCACGAGGCTTGTACCCGCACCGATGCCAACACCCGCACCACAGCCCGAGGGTCAGAGGCTTCTTCTAATATCTGCTGGGCTTTCTGCTCACGCTCACGCTGACGTCCTTCAAACACGGCTGAGAGCCAGAATGTTGTTGCTACAAACGCGACGCAGATGATTCCAAAGATTAGTCCGTCACTCATCAGAGACTACCGTTCCTGCCGACCCAGTTTGAAGATCACTAGCATCTTTGACCGTCTTACCATAGAATTTCCACCCCACCCAGTTACTTGCATTATTCACAACACTACTATTCCGCATCACTGCTATCGGTTTCAAAGCCCCTACCTTTGAAATCCCGGCATTGATCATATCCGAAGTCTTCACCCCTAACCGCACGACCCGAGGCACCGTCGCCTGGGTACCCTCAACAGCAGCCTGTGCTACTTTCGGAGCAGCATTCTTCAAAACGATGCCTTGCTTCAGTAACGGATCGATACATAATGTATCAATCTACTACTCATCACAAGTAGCCTTGACTAAATATTATGTAAAGGTTAAAGTATATATGTTTTTTGTAGTAATTTTGAGATATTTATAAATATTACCTTTATATTTGGTGATGTAATTACGGCTACACAAGGAGCAGCTATGCCGCACGTCCGTCCTGAACCTATCACCCCTAAAAACAGCGGTTCACCAAGTTCTTTGGGCGGTAAGCCTGCGCCTATGCCCGAGCTCAAGCATGTTGATCCTCCACAAAGCTCTGGTGATGACAACATGAGTATCGGCACGGCTGATAAGCCGCACGCTATGCCTGACGTTCAGTTTGATGATGGGGCATCCGATAACCTCAGAAATGCGCTGAATTCTGCCGCAGACACTATCGAAACCCAGCAGGGCGGACGAGACGGTCTTTTTGATACTGCGCGAGATAAATTTGAGGGCAAATACGCCCACGACTTTCATATGTGCCACGTACAACTTGCCAATAACTCCGCCAACGTTGTGACGATGCTCCGTTATGGCGCGAAGCTGGTAGATTACATCAAAGAGTGCGCGCATGTTGAAAACGAAAACCGTAAGAAAGCTCGGGAGTGGGAGAACCGCAATGGCGTTCAGCAAGTTATTGACGGTGTTGTTCTCAACAAACACCGTCCCGATTATGCTCCCAACCCGTCGAAACCTGCTGAGCCCGGCTCTGCCCCGCAGCGCGATGTCAATGCTGGCGCCCCTGATGCATCTGGCGGCACTTCCTCTGCTATTCCAGAGAACCTCGACGGATACAATACTGCCTGTGTATCCTACGACAACGAAGCAGGGCTCAAGCATACCGACATTACGAATGCGCTAAACACATACACAAGTTCGTGCCATCACGGGTCGCTCGATATCAGCGAAACAATCAACAGCATGGCGGGGTGGCTTCAACAGAGCAACCAGGTCAATACCTGGGTTTCTGGAGTTGCCCAGGATTTTAGGGATGCTGGGTCTGGCGCCGGTAAAATTAAAACCGTCTCGAATGCATATCTGAATCAGCGTATGCAGGAGCGTGGAACTGGTGCTCCTCAGGTTCAGAAAATCGAGGTTCATCCTGCTCAGGTTACGGGCGAAATCCCTACTTCTGGCTTCGCAAATGATCCGGTAAACGTGGCAACGGGTAACTTCATTGAGCCTGAAACCGATCTTTCTTTCCCGGGAACTTTTGCGCGTAATCTGAACCTGAAACGTATGTATAACAGCTTGGCTGTGACTAACTCGCAGGATATTCCTTCGGGTGTTTTTGGCATCGGATGGTCCTCTACTCTGGATCAGCGTCTTGAATTTGATGCCGACAAAGCATCATGGTTTACCGCCGATGGGCGCATCCTCACGTTCGCGCGTGAAGGTGAAGGATTCGCGCGTGCCTCTGGGGAAGCATGGTGGCTGACAAAGGCAGAACCGGGCTCTGATGCATATGCGCGAATTGAAGCCTCGCAGCGTGAAACACAGCAACAGCTCAAGAAATCTCGTGGCTTAGATAAATCCGCAGATCAAGCTCTCACGCAGGAATCCTTCTATTGGATCGTGATGAATAACGCTCACGATTCCTTTGGGTTCAGCGCTTCTGGGGATTGGGTGAGTGCTACCGACGGGCACCCATCAAATACTGTGGTCGCATTCCGTGACGCGCAGGGACAGGTTACAGATCTGGTGCATCCAGAATCCCAACGCGGGATTCGTGTGAACTATGAAGAGCTAGTTCAAAACACTGAGGCTCCCGAGTATCGCCCGATTAGTGCTTATACTTACAACACGACTGGCGCCGAAGCCGATACGCCGCTAATGGCCGCCGAATATTCGTATGAGGGTGAGCATCTGACGGGTGTATCAACAAATGCGGGTGTCCGTTCGTATACTCACACGGATGCCGGACTTATCCGTGAGGTTATCAACGCCAACGGGATTGTAGAGGTTACCAACACCTACGATGAACTGGGCCGGGTAGTTCACCAGCTCACCGAGTATGGACGTGAAGTTTCGTACACCTATACCCCAAGCTTGGTTACTATCGTGGCGGATGCTGAAACAGGGGATAACTCTAACCTCTGGACAAGCGATTCTAAGGGACGTCTGATCGGAATTACCGCCACAGATGGCAGCCGCCAGACCATGCGGTACGATTCTTTCGGAAACCGTGTGGGTATTACTGAGCGCGATGGCTCTAGGACCACGCGCGTATTCGATAACCGAGGCAGGCTGAAGCGTGAACGTACCCCCGAGGGTACCGACTATACCTACGGGTGGGATGAACACGACCGTATAACCGGCGTATCTGTGCGGGATGCACGTGATCCCCGCAATCTGGGTACGCCAATGACCGTGAGCTATGAATATACGGATTCGATGAACCCAAACCCAAGCGCTGTGATCGACGCAGACGGTGCTCAGACGCTTTATGACTGGGACGACAGGGGTCTTCTTACCCGAGTCACTGACCCGACAGGTGTATCCACAACCTTCGAGTACGATGTTTACGGTGATCTCGTGCTCGTGACAAACGGCGCGGGGAACACTACAACCTTGATACGTGATGACCACGGACGTGTTATTGGGGTTATAGATCCGCTTGGTCGTCGTGGTACGGCGACGTACAATTCTTCAGGCGCGCTTGCGAGTATCGAAAACGCAGATGGTGCCCGCTGGACTTTTGCGTACCCCGAGGTTGCCGTAGAATCCCTTCCCGCGCTGGTGCGTAACAGCACCAATACGTCTGGGGGTTGTGGGAATCTTCCCACTTCGGTAACGGACCCCTATGGTGCCACTATCCGGTTTACCTACAATGCAGGTGGGGAAATCGCTAGTGTCACCAACCCGCTAGGACACACGACCGAAGGCACTTTTGACACATGGGGTAACCTTGTTGGCCTCACTACCGCCAGCGGTGCCGTATGGAATTACGTTTATGATGGTTTGTCTCAGTTGGTTGAGGCTACTGATCCGAGCGGTGCTGCCACCCGGTATTCCTATGATTTGAACGGCGAATTGTCTTCGGTGACAGATGCTACCGGTGTTGAAATTAAACGCAGGGTAGATCGTCAGCGCGGTATTGAGGAGATCACGGATGCATTCTCGTCCTCGTTCATTCATACGGATATTTTCGGTCGGGTTACGTCTGAGCAGAAGCGTGCCCGGGGCGGGTCTTCTGCGAAGAAGACCGATGTTGAGGGCGAGTTTATCACTTATGATGCCGCAGGTCGCCCGGTTGAGATTCTTGATGCTGCCGGTGGTCTGAGCCGTTGTGAGCGTGATGGTGCTGGGCGTGTGCTGCGGGTGATCTCTGCAGCTGGCCGTATCGAGACCTATGACTATGATGCTGCCGGGCGGGTGATCTCTCATGCCGTTGGCCTGGATACTCCCGGGCGGTACACCGACGAGGCGGGGGTTTCGCGGGTTGTTGAGCCCTCTGCTTGGGCGATAACTCGCCTGGAGTATGATGCCGCCTCGCAGATTATTAAGCGTATTAACCCTGACGGTACGGTTGAGAAGATCACCTATGACGTGTGTGGCCGAGTGACCGGTGTGGAAGCCGGTGTACGTGTGGCATCGTACGAGTACGATTTGTGCGGTCGCCTGGTTGGTATGCGCGATAGTTCTTTCGGGCAGCGCAGGTTTAAGTACGATGCTGCCGGTCAGATTATCCAGGCAACGGACGGTCTGGGGTTCCGCACGCATTTCTCGTATACCGCAACCGGGCAGGTTTGCCGCGTTGTCGATGCCACCGGCCAGGTGACCGATTATGAGTACGACGCTATGGATCGTCTGGTGCGTGTCATCAAGGCTGCGGGTACGGTTGATGAGTCGGTGCAGGAGTACGCCTACGATGCTGCCGGTCGTCTGATTCGTGCTCACGATGGTGTACGCGAGTATACACATACTTATGATTACGCTGCTGGTGGCCGCCTGTCACACACCTGTGTTGATGGTGTGAAGGCTGCCGAGTTTGGGATCGAGGATCAGGGCCGTACCGTGTGGGTGCGCGATTACGCCAGCGCTCAGGCCCTTGATGCTGGTGCGCCAGTGGGTGCGTTTGTGCAGCATCGGTTTGTGTATGATGCACGCGGTTTGCTGATGGAACGTTCACGCTCGGGCGTGATGACCGGAGGTATGGAAGGCTCTGCCGATGCTGCGGGTGCGTCTTCTGGTGCGGCGGATGTTGATGCGCAGGTTCAGGCGTTGAATACTTTCACGAACACGGGCGCGTACACGCTCACGCTGGGGTACGATGCCGACGGTTACCGTACGCGTATGGTGACCCCGTACGGTGAGACTGCAATTGCCTACGACGGTGCTGGCCGCGTGGTGAGTATGTCACGCGCTGATCAAGACGCTCACGGTGAGAGCCCGGCGGTGCAGTATTCCTACGATGCGATGGGCAGGCTGATCCGTGCCCAGTTAGGCGACATTCTCTCGCGCTGGGAGTTTGATGGTGAGTCTGGTCTGGTGTGCTCGTACTCGCGTGAGAACACGGCGCGGGCGGATTCGGTTGAGCATACCGAGGTTATTCGTGATGAGCAGGGCCGTATTGTGGGCTTGGATTCTGTCGATGGGCTGGTGACGTATACCTATGATGCTGCCGGTCAGCTCACGGGTTCTCGTTCTGGTGATTTGGAGTTTGAGTGGGTGTTTGAGGCCGGGCTTATGGTTTCTGAGCGCACTTGGCGTCATTCCAGTGGCACGGGTGAATCTGAGGAGACTTCGCGGGTGCTGTCGGGTGAACGTTCGTTCGCCTATAACCATTTGAACCAACTCACCGAAATTATTGCAGCCGACCATACAACAGAACATACGTCCACGACAGTGACCACGTATGAGTACAATGCCGCTGGTGAACGTACCCGTGAGATTATCACCAATGACAGGGGCGTACAACGGGTTCGTGAGTACGCTTGGGGCGCGTATTCCGGGTTGGCTTCGGTAACGGATACGTATGTGACTGCTCACGGCGGTGAAGCTGCATCACGGGTTCGTATGGTAACTGATGTGACCGGTGAACTTGCCCAGGTAGCCGGGGTTAACGGTGTTTCGACGCCGTTATTGTGGGATCCGGATGCTGCTATGCCACAGATTTTAGGTGCTGGCGGCATGCCTGCTCCCGGGTCTGACGGCGGTTTCTCCCAGGTTGGTATTGCCGGTGGTTTTGACCCGTGGGCTGTGCCGTCCATGCTGGGTTCTGCACCGGATGCTCAGGGGATGAATATTCCCGGTCTTCCCCGTACCTCGAGTGCGGATGGTAGCGGTGTGTGGGGATCTATGCTTCCTGCCGGGTTCTCGTTTACCGGTGCCGGGTCTGTGCGTGTTGCCGGTTTGGATGTGATGGGTGCCCGTGTCTTTGATGGTGCCTCGAAGCGTTTCCTCTCGACGGACCCGTTGGCTCAGGTGCCGGGTACTGGTTTCTTCGCGGATGTATATGCGTTCTGCGGGAACAACCCGGTAGGGCTAATGGACCCGTGGGGTCTGAAACCGATGTCGCCGGATGAGTTCCAGAAATACTCGCAGGAACAATACGATAAGTTCTGGAAAGGCGTTCGCAACGTTGTAGAATGGACTGCCGGTGCGATTATGGTAGCAGCAGGTCTTGTCCTGACGGCTGCTGCTGTGGCGACAGGACCGCTAGGCATGGTACTGCTGGGCGCTGCTTCGGGCGCTTTAATGAGCGGCGGCATGTCGGTGATTACCCAGAAGATGGAAGGTAAGGATGTTGATTGGGGTGTTGTAGTTCAGGAAGCTATCATCGGTGGTGTCTCTGGCGCTGCTGCTGGTGTAGTCGGCGGAGTATTCTCGAAGGCCAAAACCATAGCCAAACTTGCTAAGACTGCCGAGAAAAGCTATGAAGATGCGGGTATAATCACTAAGGTAGGTATTAAAGGTAGCAAATGGGTTAACGGTAAGATCGATAAGGTAAAAGACTTTACCCCGTACAAGTCTTTGAGTAATAAATTTGCAGAAGTTAAGAACTATAAACCTTTGCAAGAGTTAAATAACAGTCCTTTAGTGCAGAAGAGTTCCGAAAAAACAGCCCAGTTTTTAAAGAAGTATAGTCCGCTTGACGGGCAGTTTGCAGAGGATTTTATTAAAGAAGGCGTAAGGGGCAGTGTAAGTTCTTCGATGAAATATGCCCAGAATACCGATAACTGGAATCTTCAGGATCAGTTACATGCTGCCGTTCGAGGGGGAGCTGCCGGTAGCGCCAGTACTGTGCTCAGTCCCGCAAATACTTATCTTAAGGGTCAGAAATCATACTTGGTTAACAATGAGTACACCCGTAATTACGCTTATGATTTCACAACAAACGTGGGTAAAGACTTTTATTCGTCCTGTCTAGATCCAAATGTTACCGATAAACCAGTAGAAGAGCGCTGGGATAACTTCCAGAAGAAAACTAATGTCAATGCTGGTAAATCTTTATTTACTGCTGGCGCTAAATCATACGGTAGTAAGGTTAAGGAGTATAAGGGGCCTGGAGAGTAGCAACAATGGGAAACTATATTTATTATTCCCTCATCTTTAGCGGCATCGTTATCTTTAGTTACCTCTCGTATCGAAGCGAGAAAAAACAAAAGAACTACTATCAGAAAATAACCTCGGCGTATACCATGGACTGGGGTGCCACACCGTCCTCGCATCGTGTGCCAACATTCGGCAAGGCAGGAGAAGACTCATCTGCTGAGGGAAGTGCTGTGCATAAGAATGAGCGCTCTGATACTTTGGGAGAAACTCCTGAATCTGTTCCTGCCAGGGATGTCGAGGAGTTCGTGGAGAGTTTTACGAATATTGTTCAGAGGCGGCCTTTGTTATTCCCCATTACAGGATGGGCCATGATGATAACAATCATATTTTTTGTAGGCTATATTGCTCTAGCTTTTATTGCGAGAAGGCCTTCGGAAGAATATGTCCCTTTTATTTTTGTTGTTTGTGTGACATTTCCTGTTGCTGTTTTTTGTATTAGGTTCGGTCGTGATGATTATGTGAATTTTCGGCGTGCGGAGATTGTGCATAAGCCTTTGGGTGGTGCTCGAAAGAGTTTTCCGTATCATGCGATTGCTGGGTATTATTTTGATCCTCGTAATACGGAGCATGGGGTGTTTGAGGTGCAGACTCGGCAGGGGTATAAGGCGCGGTTTGTGCCGGGGATGTATAACTGTGTGTATGTGGGGTCGCAGATTGCGTTTCGGCTGGATTATGGGTATTGGGCTGATCCGTTATCTGTATCTGATATGTGTGCGCTTGCTGCGTATGTGACAGATTTTCGGTGGGTGTATCGTTTGTTGGAGGTGCCTGCTAGTGCTCATTTGGATCAGCGTGATGTGGGGCTAAGGCCGGTGGGGAGTCCTTCGCCGGGTGCTGGGTATGTTCGCGTGGTTCCTGAGGTGGAGGATTTTGTGTATGCGAAGTCTGTGATTGCACGGTAGGTATTTGAGTGGTTCAAGGATTAATTTGCTTGGTGTTTATGAGATTGGGGTGAGTACTATCACGTCTGGTTTTACTGCCGGGGCTAAGACCTACGGCGGGAATATTAAAGACGCGCGTGCTGGCAGCGCCTCGGCCTCTGGGACCAATAGCAGTAATATCCAGACCGGCTCTTCAGATGCAGGTGTCACCGATGAATAATGGTTCTGTTATCCTGCTTCTGGTTAGTTTCGGGTTTATTGCCCTAATGTATGTTGTGCTTTATGTGTTGGTGCGGTGGGGTAATAAGCGTGAGCGGGTCAGGCAGCAGCAACAGAGACAGATTACGGATCCTGTGGTGTTGGTGCGGGTGTTGGCGTCGGTGCGGGTACAAGCCTCATGGTTCATGAAAATACTCTTATGGGTACTGCTTATTATGCTAGTGCTTATTCTGTACGCCACGATCCAGCTAAGAATCAGTGGTGTACCTCTAGACACGGGAGACTGGGTTAGCGCAGGGCTACTTATAGTCTTTACTCCTGGTGCTGTGTGGGGTTTGTGGGTGTGTAGGGTCTCGTACCGGGAAATCTTGCCCGA
>ERZ773075.846-NODE-846-length-19788-cov-59.5295_pt1 | contig 19788 bp, 7 predicted proteins | sample MGYA00580614_ERZ773075 | MGnify/ENA primary metagenome ERZ773075 (study PRJEB29015, sample SAMEA2738021) | human oral metagenome | biome: human oral; feature: human-associated habitat; material: dental | place: China | collected 2043 ... | reverse complement strand
TCCACCAGTCCTACACGTACTTCGCCTGGCGCAACACCAAGGAAGAGCTCATCGAGTACATGATGGAGCTCAGCAAGGAGACCGCCCACCTGCTGCGTCCGGCTTTCTGGCCCACCACGCACGACATCCTCACCCCCTTCATGACCAACGGAAAGGTGCCGGCCTTCAAGCTGCGCGCCGTGCTGGCGGCCACGCTCTCACCGACCTGGGGCATCTACTCCGGCTACGAGTTGGCCGAGTCCACGCCGCGCCCCGGCTACGAGGAGCAGATCGACAACGAGAAGTACGAGTACAAGCCGCGTGACTTCGCCACCGCCCGCCGCAACGGCATCGAGGACCTCCTCACCCGCCTCAACGCCGCCCGGGCCGCTCACCCGGCCCTGCGCCAGCTGCGGGACATCTACTTCCACCCCACCAGCGATGACCAGATCATCGCCTACTCCAAGCGGGTGGACGCCTTCCACAGCCCCACGGGCAGGGACGACGTCGTCCTGACGGTGGTCAACCTCGACCCGCACGGGGCACGGGCCGGCGAGGTCTATCTCAACCTGGAGGCCTTGGGCTTGCCGGCCTGGGTGGACGCCTCACGCCCGGTGGTCAGAGTGACCGACGAGCTCACCGGAGACTCCTACGAGTGGTCCGGGCAGAACTACGTGCGTCTCGATCCCTTCGCGGGACAGGTCGCCCACGTCTTCTCGGTGGAACCGCTGTGAGCGCAGGTCCGATGAGTATCGCGCCGACGCCGGCCGGCGGTGAGGTGCCGGTTGGCCAGATCGGTCAGGCCATGCCCTTCGGGCAGGCGGCACCGACGTCGGCCCCCGTCCCGGCGCCGATGTCGGCGATCCCCACCCCCAGTGGCGGGATCCCCATGCCGATGACGGTGGCGCCGCCGATCCCCGGGGTACCGGTCCTGCCCGCCCAGGCCCGCCCCGGTATCAGCGCGGACCCCGAGTGGTTCCGCACGGCCGTCTTCTACGAGGCGCTGCTGCGCTCCTTCGCCGACTCCGACGGCGACGGCATCGGGGACCTGCGCGGGCTCATCTCCCGTCTGGACTACCTGGCGTGGCTGGGCGTGGACTGCGTGTGGATTCCGCCCTTCTATCCCTCGCCCATACGCGACGGCGGCTACGACATCTCCGACTACACGGCCATCGATTCGCGCTACGGAACGATGGAGGACTTCCGCGAGCTGGTCCACCAGGCCCATCAGCGCGGGATCCGCATCGTCATCGACATGGTCGTCAACCACACCTCGGACGCCCATCCCTGGTTCCAGGCCTCCCGCTCGGACCCCGAGGGCCCCTACGGGGACTTCTACGTGTGGGCCGACGACGACTCCGGCTACGACGACGCCCGCATCATCTTCGTGGACACCGAGGAGTCGAACTGGTCCTACGACGTCGAGCGCGGCCAGTTCTACTGGCACCGCTTCTTCTCCCACCAGCCCGACCTCAACTACCGCAACCCGGCGGTCATCGAGGCGATCCACGACGTCATCCGCTTCTGGGCGCGCACCGGGGTCGACGGCTTCCGCCTTGACGCCATCCCCTACCTGACCGAGTCGGAGGGCACCAACTGCGAGAACCTGCCCGGCACCCACGAGATCATTGCCGGCATCCGCGAGATGCTCGACCGGGAGTTCCCCGGGACGATCACGCTCGCCGAGGCCAACCAGTGGCCCGACGACGTCGTGGAGTACTTCGGCACCGAGGAGGCGCCCGAGTGCACCATGTGCTTCCACTTCCCGGTCATGCCACGCATCTTCTACGCGCTGCGCCAGGGCTCGGCCGAGGCCATCCGCTGGGTGCTGGAGAAGACCCCCGACATCCCCGCCCACGGGCAGTGGGGCACCTTCCTGCGCAACCACGACGAGCTGACCCTGGAGATGGTCACCGACGCCGAGCGCGACCAGATGTACGCCTGGTACGCCCCCGAGGAGCGCATGCGCGCCAATATCGGGATCCGGCGGCGTCTGGCCCCGCTCCTGGACGCCTCGCGCGCCGAGGTTGAGCTGGCCTACGCCCTGCTCCTGTCACTGCCGGGCAGTCCCTGCCTCTACTACGGCGACGAGATCGGCATGGGTGAGAACATCTGGCTGGAGGACCGCGACGCGGTACGCACCCCCATGCAGTGGGACGATTCCCCCAACATGGGCTTCTCCACGGTCGTCGACCCCGGTGCGCTGACCCTGCCGCTCATCCAGGCGCCGGGCTATGCGCACCTGACGGTGGCCACCGAGATGGGCCGTCCGGACTCGTTACTCCACTTCACCCGCCGGATCCTGCACCTGCGCCGCGCTCACCCGGTGCTGGGACGCGGCGGCTTCCACCTGCGCTCCACCAGCGACGACGCCGTCCTAGCGCACACACGTTGCGACGAGCCCTCGGCAGAGGGAGCGGAGAACCTCCTGTGCGTCGCCAACCTGTCTGCCACGCCCCGGTCGGTGACGATCGAGGTCCCCGAGCTGGCCGGGCGGCGCACCACCGACCTGTTCGGCGGCTGCGCCTTCCCGTCCATCGACGAGGACGGCCACCTCACGCTGACGCTGGGTGCACGCGGCTACTACTGGCTGTCCGTCGAGAGGGACGAGCCGGACGTCTCCGCGGAGACTGTGGTCCCGGAGGGCGGCGCTACCGGGCACTCCCACGTCTCCACGGCACCGACCGACGCCTCCCTCAGCGACCGCCATAGCCATCCCACCAAGGAGTCCTGATGCCCACCGAGTCCCCCTCCACCGCCGAGCAGTCACAGACCGAAGCTTCAACCGTGCCAACCGCAGAATCCCTGCGAAGTGCCGGGGCGCCGTCGACCTGGCCCAGTGATGCCGAGATCCTGGCAGCCCTGGAGCCATGGATGCTCCAGCGCCGCTGGTTCCCCCTCAAGGGGGACGCCGCCCCGGCGCCGGGCTCCTTGCGCGTCATCGCCTCCTGGGAGCCGGAGACAGGTGTGCGAGACCTCGTCATCGCCGCTCCCAGGGGCAACCGCGACGACACCGGCCACAGCGACGGGATGGTACTGCTGCACGTCCCCGTAGTCCTGGAGGCCGCCGACGTGCTGGACTCATTCGCGACCCCCGGTGAGGCCCCCGGCAACCACGGCCTGCTTCTAGAGACCGCCTCTCCTGGAACGTCCACACCGGTAGCCCTGGTCGACGGCGCCCACCACCCCGCTTTCTGGCGCGCCTGGGCAATGGGCGCGCTGGAGGCGGGCACCGTTCTGGGTGAGACCGGCGCCCTGGCCATTGCCCAGCGCGCCTCCAGATTGCGGGTGACCACTGGGGAGCAGTCCAATACATCCGTGATCCTGCCGGCCCCCGCTGGCGGCGTTGAGGCCCTCGGGGAGCAGGACGCCGCCACCGGCGACCTCATCGTCAAGCTTCTGCGGGTCCTGGAGCATGGACGCAACCCCGACGTCGAGCTCTCGGTGGCCCTGGCCCGCAGCGGATGGGACCGGGTGCGCACCCCGGTGGCCTGGTCCACTCTGAGCTGGACACGAGCCGGAGGCTGCGGGCAGCCACCTCTGGAGGAGTCCACCGACTCGGCGGTGGCGTGCAGTTTCGTGCCCCGCGCCGACGACGGCTTCGAGCTGTTCTGCTCACTGGCCTCCACCGACGACGTCGACGGACCGGTGCGGGCCCGCGCCGTGGAGCTGGCCCGGGATCTGGGACGCACGACCGCGCAGATGCACCACCACCTGGCCGCCTCCCTGGGCACGAGCCGGCCCCCCACGCCGACCGAGCTCGCGACTGCCCTGCGCAAGCGCGCCCGATGGGCGCTGGAGGAGGTACCCGAGCTGACCACCCGTATCCCTGACCTGGAGCAGAAGGTGGAACGGGCCCTGGACCAGCTGGAGGCCCTGCCGGTCCTGGAGCCGGCCACCCGTATCCACGGCGACTACCACCTGGGTCAGGTACTCCACGAGGTCGACGGCGAGCAGCGGTGGTACGTTCTGGACTTCGAGGGAGAGCCCCTGCGTCCCCTGGCCCAGCGATCGGATCCCGATCTGCCGGCCCGGGACATGGCCGGGATGCTGCGCTCCTTCGACTACGCCGCCGCCGTCGGCGAGGTGTCTCACCCCGACTGGTTGGCCGCAGTGCGCACCACCTTCGAGGACGGGTACCGCCAGACGTGCCAGGAGATGCCCCCGGAAGCCACCTATCAAACCGCCACTCAGACGGAGGACTCCCGTAAGACGGTCCTGACCTGCCTGGAACTCGACAAGGCCCTGTACGAGGCCGTCTACGAGGCCCGCAACCGTCCCGACTGGTTGGGCATTCCTGTGGCCGGGATCGAATCCTTACAGCCAACCGCACCCGACGTCGGGTAAAGGCGCCCACCAACGCCGGCTGCTTCTCATAGTGGATTCTCAAGATCCTCCGAGGCCGGGGCGTGTGACTGGCATACCGCACGGGTCACCGCCTCGGCCTTCGCTTACGTCGAGCGCTACCGCATACGACCCAACGAGCAGGCACCGAAGTCAGGTGAAGAGCCCCACGCGACTACACATACGTCGTCGACACCGTGGGGGCACCCGCCGGTAGATGCACCCGGCACCTCACCGCCGTAGTCGTATCCAGCAACCCAACGCATGCAATTCTCTCCCTCAATCGGACACCTTCCATCAGAACAACTTACGAATTCTGGGGCGGACCAACGACACCGAACAGCCATTTCCTTAAATACACAACAGTTCTCAACCCCTTCGAGAAAATTCGACAAAACCCCTCGACCGCTTGACGACACGATCATGGCGTGCATATGATTTCTACGCAAAGTTCATTTTCCCCCAGCATCCCATCGCCCCGAGAATGGAGAGTTTTCGCACATTAGCGAACTCTGAACCTGCTTCAATGGAGCATTCATCCACTTGAACCCACAGAGTCGACAGCGATTCTAAATTGCACGAAAACACTACTAAACTCTACTCACAACTTTTACGGACGACCTGGAAACCAGCAACCCAGCTAAGAAAGAACAATCGATCACGCACTCCCCTTAATTCATCACGCGCCGTAACGAGGTAGAGCAGAGTGGAATACCGCCAAATCCACTCACGGAAGCCCCCCGAATCTCCGCCAATTCCGAGCCGCCAGCACTCCGTTCGAGGAGACTGAAGTCATACCGCACCCACGACAAGACAACGCAACACAACCCACAGCATCAGGATGATACCGAGCGGCACCTTCAAGTTCACATACTTCAATGAGAGGCAAAGTCCCATTCTAGGTTTCCCCACCTAAGCCAGACACGGTTTCCCGACAGATTTCAAAAGCATAGAAGCTCCTCGTCGCCACCACCCAGCAACCAAGCGGGATTCAGATACGACTTCCATCGTGAACCTCGAGCCTTAGAAAACAGCTGAACAAAAGTTCAAACGTCAAAACGGCAACAGCTCACCAACCAGTCACTGCTGTCTCCGCACAGCAGATCCCGCCTTCTCCCGTGGAGCGCTAGACACGTTAAACAGTGGCGCAATATCCCTGGCCTCATAACCCACCGTCAATTCAACCTTACAGGAGATACAATGAGTATATCGCCCATCATAGTCCTTAGTCCATTCGGATCTATGAATTATAGTCTCCTTCACCGCGCCAGCGCCGCCGGAGCGCTCAGCGTCATTGACGGATCCGAGGCAACCAGCACATTGCCCATAGAACGGTTCCTCCGCTCAGCCGCAGGACCGGTCGGACTACGATTTGAACGGTCCCCAAAACTTCCCTGGGAACTAGTAGCCGATGTCATTCGCGATAACACCCCGAACGCAGTGATTCTCGGGTCTGACTGCCTAGAGGATCCAGAGGCGATCAAACTAATCGAAAACGCGGATTTCATCATGGGCGAGGCATTGTCCTGCGACGAGGCCTTCCAGTGGATCGAGCACGGCGTCGATGGAGTGCTGATTCGAGGGCGGGAGGGAGGAGGACGCACCGGAGAATCCTCCTCGCCGGTCATACTTCGTCAAATTCTCGCCCGCCACAGCGACGCACAGGTATGGGTACGCGGAGGCGTGGGACGTCACACGATCAGAGGCCTTATGGCAGCCGGGGCTGCCGGAGTGGTGCTTGACGTTCAGTTTGCACTGATGCCGGAGGCAGACACCTCGGCAGCACTACGTCGTCTCCTAAGCGCTCCATCGCTTCCACGACCGGTCAGGCAGGGCGGAGAGCAGATGCTGCCCACTGCCAAAGGCTTGTACCGCACGGTTCCGCAGTCAGAACGCCGCATCGGCGATGATGCGCTCACAGCCGCACTATTCGAGCGTCACTACAAGTCCATCTCAGAGGCGATCAAAGACCTCATCGCACGTGTTCAGGATTTCCCGCAGACATGGGAAACAGTGAATCGGCTCAATATTACGGAGGGTCGGGCGGGTCGGGCTCAGCACACGAGGCTGCCCTTTATACAAGGACCGATGACCCGCGTGAGCGATGTTCCTGAGTTCGTCAGGGAAGTCTGCGACGCCGGAGCCTTGGGCGCACTCGCGCTCGCTGCATCCAGCCCAGAGACAGCACGAGCACTGATGTCTGACGCCGAAACGATGCTCGATGGGCGCAGCTGGGCTGTGGGACTTCTAGGATTCATCGACGAGAAGCTGATCCGCAAGCATCTTGAGCTGGTTCGCGATAGTTCAGCATCAGCGGTTGTACTTGCGGGGGGACGTCCGTACCAGGAGAAGATGCTTCGTGAGGCCGGGAAGCAGTGCTTCATTCATGTACCGTCTCCAGGACTGCTTCGCACGTTCATCGCCGAGGGTGCCAGATATTTCATCTTTGAAGGGGCGGAATGTGGAGGACACATCGGACCTCTCCACTCGCTACCACTTTGGGAGCAGCAGATAAGTGTTCTTCTAGAAGTCGTCGACGAGGGCGATTTGCGTCCGGATGAACTTATCCTCGCCATGGCGGGCGGCATATACGATTCATATACCGCCGCCATGGCCCTCCTCACCGCGGCCGACCTCATTAAGGAAGGCGCTGCGGTGTCGCTTCTCATGGGAACCGCCTACTCATTGACCACCGAAGCATTACGCACAGGTGCAGTAACTCAGGATTTCTGCGATGTCGTGATTTCTACGAAGGGTACCGCCAGGCTCGAAACTGCACCCGGCCACGTGACACGTTGCGTCCCCACGCCACTGATCGAAGAGATTGCGGAAGTTCGACAAAGCATGTCTCGCGCCGGCGAACCTGATCAGAACATCTGGATAGCTCTTGAAAAAATGACGCTCGGCCGCTTGAGAATAGCAACGAAGGGGGTGGACAGGGAAGGGAATGAACTACGATCGGTCCCCATTTCTGAGCGGCACACCTCCGGTCTATACATGACAGGCGAAGCATCGCAACTAATTAATTCAGTCTCCGATATCGACGCTCTTCACACACAAATTTTAGAGGGACTGGAACAGGTCAGACAAAAGGTATCCTGCACAACTAGATATACCGAGAACCAGCCCCACACTCCATGGGGAGAAGGCATCGCAATCATTGGAGTATCGGGCCTATTCCCGGGCGGAAAAGGAGTCAATGGGTTCTGGCGTAACATCCTGGACCGAGTCGACTTAGTTACCGAAGTACCCACCGATCGTTGGAATCCAGAAGTATTCCTGGACAACGGAAACCGCAATATTCCTCATACAGACTCCACCAGGGGAGCATTCCTTCCCGCAACTCCTTTTGATCCGGTCTCATACGGCATTCCTCCGCGCGCTCTGGCAAGTATCGAGCCAGTCCAGCTTCTTTCTCTCGAAGCAGCAAATAATGCTCTGATCGACGCTGGACTAACTCCTGGATCAGTTGACGCCATAACCAGCATTATTTTCGGAGCCGAATCCGGGAGTGACCTTTCGGCCGGAATAGCCCTAAGAACCGGGCTCCCAATGTATACAGGGAGTCTTCCTGACGAACTGGATACCGCCCTTCCGCCCCTCACAACCGACTCCTTCCCGGGAATGCTAGCCAATGTGGTATCCGGAAGGATAGCCAATCGCCTTGATGTCTCAGGATCAAACTTCGTTGTCGATGCAGCGTGCGCATCCTCTCTCTCTGCTCTCAAAGCTGCTTGTCAAGAACTACTTCTAGGTGACTGTGACATTGCTGTGGCGGGCGGAGCGGATACTCATAATGGTATCGGAGACTACGTCATGTTCTCGTCCGTAGGTGCGTTATCGAAGAAGGGCACTTCACGGCCATTCGACAAAGATGCCGATGGAATAGTCCTCGGCGAAGCTGTGGCATGCGTGGTGCTCAAACGTGTTGCCGATGCAGTGAGAGATGGCGATCGTATTTATGCCACAATCAGGGGAATCGGATCAAGCAGCGACGGGCGTGCCACCGGTCTGACTGCCCCGCGTCTTGAAGGCCAATACCTGGCTCTGCAGCGCGCATACGCGGCCGCCCAAGTCGCCCCTGCGTCGGTAGACCTGATCGAAGCTCACGGAACGGGTACGGTGGTCGGAGATCGAACTGAGTTACAAGCACTTACCAATTTCATGACCGATAACGGTATGGAAAAAGGCTCATGTGTCATCGGATCCCTCAAATCGCAGTTTGGACACACTAAGTGTGCTGCAGGCATGCTCGGCATAGTAAAGGCTGCACTTTCTATCAACCAGGGAGTACTTCCTCCGATGGCGGGCCTGGCTCATCCGAGCGCTGTCTGGCGTCCAGACTCCTCTCCATTTGTATTCCGAGACACACCGGCTCCGTGGGCAACGAACCTGGAAAGTCGTGTTGCCGGAGTGAGCGCCTTCGGCTTTGGTGGGACGAATTATCACTGCGTGCTCACTGGTCAGCATGCCACAACTAGGCCACTACACGACCCTCGGCAACCGGTGCTTGTGGCTCTACGAGGGAAGACCGTGGCCGACGCCCGAGAGACCGCGACCCAGGCACGTAGAACGCTAGAATGCAACGGAGACGTGGAAGACGTCCTTGAAACGCTGTCCCAACACTACTCCTCCACATCGGAACCAGTACAGTTCGCGTTCGCATTCCGTACTACCAATGAGTTGTTGCAACTGCTTGAGGCAGTTGCCGGCGATGCCAACCATCCTGCGCTTCAACGACGCTCTCAGAACTCTTCCGAACAGTCATGCCTTGCAGTCCTGTTCAGCGGTCAGGGAGGCCAGAAAGTGGGAATGGCGCAGGACATCATTCTGCGCCGCCCAGATCTTTCCTGGCTGGTCCGAGATCAGAAGGAATTGCTAGATAATTGCTTCCCTCCCCAACGATTCACAGTTGAAGAAAAGACGCAGGATGAGCATGATCTCACCCGAACTGATCGGGCTCAGCGTCTACTGGCGATGGCTCAGATGGCGGGCTGGATGGCTTTCTCGGAGCTGGGCGCTGACGTTTCCATGCTGGCCGGGCACAGTTTCGGAGAAATTGTTGCGCTCGCTGCAGGCGGATCCATGACCTCACGCACCCTTTACGGCCTCGCTAAAATCCGAGGTGAGGCAATGAAAAACACGGGCGATGGCGGAGCAATGACAGCCATTCGGGCTGGAGCTGACGAAGTTTCTTCCCTGCTTTCAAAAAACAACTGTACAGCAATTTCGATCGCCAATATTAACTCCGCCAGTCAGGTTGTAGTAGGCGGACCGGTGGAACAAATCGAGGCGTTTGAGCGAATCGCCGTCGATGCACAATTGAACTCGCGACGTCTAGCTGTATCGGCAGCATTTCATACTAAACAGATGGAGCCTTCTTCATCCGAACTGGCACAACGTGTAGCCGACATGAACATCACGCATCCAACGACTTCAGTCTACCGGAATCGTGTCGGCGCTCCATATGACAGAGATGTCGACATCATCGAGGAACTAGCATCGCAACTGCGATCCCCGGTGAATTTTGAGCAGATGGTGCGAAACATGATGGAGGACGGAGCAAACGTTTTCGTCGAAATTGGTCCGGGCCGCATACTGTCAGGGCTCGTTGAGTCCATCACGGGATCGGAGTGCATCAATCTCGATCTCACATCCCAAAGTGACACTTTGCCGAACCTGGCGGCCCGTCTTCTAGTCCGGGGAGTGAGTTTGAATGAGGGATGGATCCGGCGAGCAATGCTTCCATCATCAACGCTCGCCCCAGAATACCATGGGATTGTCATCGACGGTAAGGGCGTCGACACACGCGGGTGCGTTATCGACGGAGTAACCCGCCCGTCTCACCCTCAGGTGAACCATGTGGCACCGCTAGAGGACTCGACCGCGCCTTCACATCAGACCGCATTACACGATGCAGAAGCGCAGCCGGCCCAGAAGCACGCTAAACAACGATCATCCATCACCTCGGAAGCCGCGGCACCGCGAACGGACGCACTTATAGGCCATCCTATCGCACTCGATTTAAAATTTGCCAATGAGCGAATTCAACATGAAATGAACACCCGCACTGCGCACGATTCAGCCGCACTCGCTCTTGACGACACACAGCCACAGCAACCAGAAGGAACGGAAGACATGAAGACAATCGCCGACGTTGTATTCGAGTACTTGGATGCATCGACCAAGATTGCTGATCGACAGGCCCAGGTCGTCCACGCATTAATTAGTGGAGGTGTCGCACCGCAAGACGATGTGACACCTACACAGAAAGAATCGAGGACACTTCCGGAAATCGATTCCTCCTGGGTTTTTGAATCATCTCAATTAGTGCCCGAGCCAGCAGTCGCCACCACCGGACGATCACAGGTCACTCCCGTGACCGAGCCTACGAGTGACAAGACACCGGGAACGTCCCCTATCCTCAGTGCTGAGACGGATTGGAATACTCCGGATGAGCCGCCATCCTCATCTCAGGAAGACATGATCGACACAAAGTCCACTCCTTCCGACGAAGAGGAATCTACACAAGACGACACGACGGATACTGACATTCATTCTGTCGTACTCAACGTGATCGGAGAACGGACGGGATACCCCGCGTCTATGATTGAAGATGAACTGGATCTAGAATCCGACTTAGGAATCGACTCGATCAAGCGCCTTGAGATAGCTGGTGACCTTATTCGTGAATGCGGCCTCGATACGGATACCATCGATGAAGTCGATCTTGAAGGTCTATCCAAGTCCCGAACGGTAGCCAGTATGACCGAGTGGCTGGAAGCACGCAGTACTAAGACGGAAACGCCTCCGTCCGATGAGATTGGCGCGTCCGACACCACTACCGAAAGTGGGGTGGTGGAGGCTCAACCCTTTCGCTTCGAACTGAGGCCAACCTCCGCTGCAACTGTTCCGCATCAGAACGACGGACGCACTGTCTACCTGATTCGCTCCGACGATTCTGATGAGAGTGGGGCACTTGCCGAGGCATTGGGGGCCAAGTCCTTCGAGCTTTCAGACGTCAACTTTTCACACGGGTGCGTCGTGATCGATTTCGCCGACAACCGTGATCGAGAGCGAGAGCTACCGGACTACTTCGATAAGCTCAAGCAACTTGCTGAGGCGCCAGAGCCATCATGCCTACTTGTCGTCAGACGGGTTAAGGCCGATAACGTCGATCTCACTCCCGAGCGTTCCGCCGATGGAATGCGAGGACTCATGCGTACTCTGGCACTGGAGCTGACTGACACACTCGTCGGCTATGTCGAGATCGACTTGCCCGATGAGGATGACGCAACATGCGTTCGTCGGGCGCTGGAATGCGATTGTACTGTCACGCCGGTACATGTCGTGACAGAGAACGAGGCAAGCCTTTTCCACCTAGCGCCTGCGCCGCTCGACTCCCTGGCAACGACCGGGGCCGGCTCGTCCGATGGTCGGGCCGAAGCGCTGAGCGCCGCCGGCTTGAATCCGGGAGCGACTCTTGTGTTCTTCGGAGGTGGTCGAGGAATCACGTCCGTGGTGGCTCAGAGAATGGGACTCACCTGCCCAGGATTTATCTATGTGTGCGGATCCAGTCCTATACCACGTGACAAGGAACCGGAAGGGCTGCATTTATCCACCAGCCTCATTGACTTGCGTCAGGCGCTCTTACGTGAGGGGATGTCCGACCTTAGTCAGATTGAGGTTGAGGCTCGACGAGTGTTAGCGGAGCGTGAGATTCGTCAGACCCTTGAAGGTCTAAAGGAATCAGGGAGCACAGCGGAGTACAGGACTGTCGACGTGAGGAACGCCGATCAGGTGGCGAGCTTTCTTGAGTCTGTCGCTCGGGAGCGTGGGAGAATCGATGGCGTGGTTTTCGGCTCTGGAATTAATCGTGACCAGTTGCTCTCACGCACGAGCCGAGCACAGTTCGACCATGTATACCGTACGAAGCAAGACGGAATCGACAATGTTCTTAGCGGGCTGGATTCTTGCGGGGTCTTTCCGGAGTTTGTGGTTGCTTTCGGCAGCATTGCGGCAGTACGGGGTAGCCGTGGACAAATCGGTTATGCTGCCGGCAATGATGGGATGCAAACGACCTTAACCAGGTGGGGGCGCCTAAGAGGCGTTCGCGCTTTGACAGTAAACTGGGGTCCCTGGGCGCCCCAGGGAATCCACTCAGGCATGGTTTCGACTGAACTCCAGCGAACTTTCTTGGCGAACGGACGCTCATTAATACACCCCACTTCTGGAGCAGATGCACTCATTCAAGAGCTGGCCTGGGGATCTCGGAGCATAAATTCGGTGACGTACCTTCCGGAGGGATGGAGTTAATGAGCGTGAGCAACTCGGCAGATTCAGTTCAACCGCGCCCACAACTTGCCGTCGTGGGAATGAGCGCACTATTTCCGAGAGCGTTGAACGTTGAAGAGTTCTGGGCAAACAGCATAGCCGGCATTCAAGCTTTTCGAAAGGCGCCAGAGGATAGAATTCCCAGCGTTTTCGTCAACTCCGAAGCAGTCGAAGCAGAAGGTGTTTACGGAAATATTGGTGCCTTTGTGGATGACAATCTGATGGTCAATGTGAAGGGTCTGGGATTGTCGCCTCGGGCAGCGCAGGCAATGGAACCTGATCAAGTGATAGCACTCGCTCTAGCCGATCAGGCTCTCAGCGATTCCGGTGACCTGCTCGACTCAGTTCCGCATGACAGAGTTGGAGTCGTCATCGGAAAAGGAGGATATGTCGCACCTGCGGGCATCAGGCACACCAACCATCTTCGCGGCGCCCGACAACTCGAAGCCAGCCTGCGTGCCATTATGCCGGACATGCCTCAGGAGAACCTGGAGGCACTGATGAGGTCGTTTCGTGACTCCAATCCGGTTGGGGACGGCAGCGATGCCATTGGCTTGGTCTCCAACCTCGCGGCGGCTCGAATAGCCGGACATTTCGACCTGCGCGGAGGAAACTGGACGACTGACGCCGCATGCGCCTCATCCTTGATCGCGTTGGACACAGCGATGTCGCAATTGGCGTTAGGAACTGTGGACGCGATGATTGTAGGAGGTGTGCACCACTGCCACGATGTTGCTTTCTGGAACGTATTCTGCAGAATGGGCGCAATGTCCCGATCCGGGAGAGTCCGCCCTTTCGACGCCGACGGAGACGGACTTCTCATCAGCGAGGGAAGCGCGATGTTGGTGATCGAGCGCCTCGAGACCGCTTTGGACGCCGGGAGGCGAATTCATGCTGTGATCGAAGGAGTGGGCGTTAGTTCCGACGGAACATCAGGCACGCCGGTTCGACCAGGCTCGCCAGGGCAGGTTCTGGCCATGCGCCGGGCCTGGAGGGAGGCTGGAGTGGATCCCGGTGACGCCTCATTCGGCCTATACGAGGCGCACGGCACCGGAACGCCAGTCGGGGACACCACCGAACTGACATCATTAGTGGAACTGATCGGCCAGAAGAAGCACAAGGTCACGATTTCTACGGCGAAGGGCTTCATCGGCCACGCCATGCCGGCAGCCGGTATGGCAGGCCTGATCCGAGCGATCTGTGCAACGCGCGACGGGATTCGACTTCCCTGTGTGCCGCCATCATCGCCACTGCCTCAACTAACCGATGGGTTGGAGATCAGTCCTCAGCCCGTCCCCTGGGACGCGCCTCACGATGCTCCTCGACGGGCAGGAGTGAGCGCATTCGGTTTCGGAGGAGTCAACGCACACGTCGTTGTCTCACAGCCCCCCTCGTCGGGCTCGCCGGCGTCGGCATCGTTTTTGCGAACCGCCCTCAGGTCGCGTTACGCACTTCGACTTCGAGCACGTGACCGTAAGGAGGCCGCCGCCGAACTTCGCCGGATGGGAGTTGCCGGAGCGATGAGCCAACCTGCAGGAGCAGTACGAGGAGAGGGCCCAGTACGGGTCACCCTGATCAACCCGACTCAAGAGCGCATCGAGATGCTTATAGAGCAACTTGAGGGTTCACGGGTTATCTGGGCCGTTCCTGGCGCAGGATTCATTGATCCGGCAGCGCTCAATGGCGAAGGCTTGACGGTGGGGGTTTGTCCAGGATTAGAAGGCGGTTGGGCCGATTCACGATCCGACGTAGTGTCGTCAACCTCAGACGATGAGACCTATGATTGGCGTGCTCATGCCCGCTCGGTACTGCAGGAAAGCACATTAGCCCATCAGGCGCTCCACGAGGTGGGCGTCGTCTGTGACGAATTCATGGGGGCGAGCTTAGGCGAGATCAATGCGTTGCGGGCAGCGGGAGCCATTCACCGCACGGATGATCGCCCTGAAGTCATGGATGATCTGTTGAGCACTATTTCCACACCCAGCAACGGATACGTGCTCGTCGTCGCCGATCGCGATCGGACGCTTCCCCTTCTTGAGGGGCTGGAGCACTCTGGCCTGTCTCATGACAACGGCCCTTCACAGTGCCTGATCGGCGGTCCGGACGACGAACTGGAGACCGTGTGTGAGCGGGCTCGTTCGACGGGCATCACTGCGAGACGTCTTGAACTTCGGTCCGCCTTCCACACGCAGGCCATTCAGCCTCATGTTGATGTCCTGCGTCAGGCACTGGAATCATTGAATTGGACGAGAGGAACGGCGCCAGTATGGTCCTCCGCATCCGCCGCACAGTACGATATGGACCCGGTCGGTTTGTCGGAGCAGGCGGTGGCGGCAATAGCCGAACCCGTTAAATTCCGTGAGACTATCGAGGCATTATATGACCACGGAGCACGTTTTTTCATCCAACTCGGTAGCGGAACATCCACCAGCCTCATAGACTCGATTCTTGGAGAACGTCCTCATCTGTGTACTCAGATACGCCCAGATCTGGAGCACTTTGCGCTCGACTCCCTATGGGCTCGCGAATTGGCATGGTGCATGGGCAGGGAGGACGTGCAGGACGTGTTACTGACGGATACCGGAAGGTTCTCCAGTGGTGAGGGAAAGTCTCCTACTGCGTTCGATGTGACTTTGAATCTCGGCACACCACTGGCACAGGTGCCCACATTGAATGAAGCGAGCAGGATCACAACGGCCCAACTCGAGGACAGCACTCCGACGCCGAAACCGATTCCACCCTCTATTACAATATCGGCAGAAACAATGCCCTACCTGCTGGATCATTGCTTCTACCGGCAGCCACCTCATTGGCCCGACGTGGAGGATCGTTGGCCCGTAGTTCCTGGGACCACTATTCTGGCCTTCATTCAAGAGGTTCTCGAGAACCACTACACGGGCATGGTTGTCACTGGCTTCCGGAACGTCCGCTTCCTCAGGTGGCTCCCGGCTGAACCGCGTCACGATGTTCCACTCCAGTGCAGCACTCAGGACGATGGCTGGATTGCCGTTCGGTTCGGCGACTACGCCAGCGCGTCAGTAAAGCTGGCCAAACAGTACCCTGCAACACATGCAACAGCCCCTGACGTTCCCGACTCTTGGAAGCCGTGCGCAATCTCGGCACGTGACCTGTACGACAAGCGCTTTCTTTTTCATGGGCCCAGTTTTCAGGGCCTCACCAGCATCGGGCCGTTCGGTCCGGAGGGCATCTCGGGACGTATTCGCCCTTCCAGGGTTCCGGGGGCCGTCCTGGACGGAATGGGTCAAGTGTTCGGGTACTGGCTCATTGAGAACCAGACGGAGAATGCTCGAATGCTGCCGGCCGCAATTGGTGAGATCGTCTTCTTCACCGATATTCCGACTTCCGGCGAAGACCTTGACTGTCATGTAAGCATTACTGGCCTGGAAGACGATGCCGTGACAGCTGATATTGTGCTCAGTCTTCAAGGCGAGATCATTTGCAGAGCCCACGGATGGGTGGACCGGAGGTTCAACACTTCACCACGGACGCAAGCCGTGGAGCACTGGCCAGAGTTTCACGCGTTCTCGCGCTCTTTGGACGGGGAATGGGTATTTTGTGCCGAGCCCTGGAGCAATCTGCCCTCTCGCCAGATGATGATGCGCAACTACCTGGGAACTCCTGAGCGTCGCCGATACGACGCGCTTCCGCCTTTACGCCAAAGGCACTGGCTCCTGGGCCGCATCGCGGCGAAGGACGCAGTACGCGAACTGTTGTGGAAGGAGAACCCCAAACCGATCTTCCCGGCTCAAATTACCCTGCTTGAGGGCCCGGACGGTGCTCCAGAGGTACGCGGACGTTTCGGTTTCGATGAGGTCGACGGCATTTCCGTTTCCATCGCGCATGTTCCTGGGCTGGCCGTAGCCCTTGCACGGCGGGGAGGCGTGGCGCCGGGCATCGACATTGAGACCTGCGGCCCTCGCAGCAGTCAGACGAGAGAAATGGGATGGACCTCAGCGGAGCAGGAGCTCATCGTACGTGCCGAGGCAGCATTTCCCAACACGGATTGGTGGACTGTCACCTGGTGCGCTAAGGAGGCCGTCGCCAAGGCTGATCGCACCGGTCTACGTCCATCACCTAGAAGTTTCACAGTGACACGCATCGATCCCCATGGACGACGACTTGCCGTGACATCTCCGAATAGAGGCCGCGAGGAGACTGTGATTCGTTGGAGGAACGTGACGAAGCCTCAGGTTGGGGCGGGAGAAGGACCAGAGATTTATGTCGTTGCGTGGACTGATAGCCGGTTGTAGGGCTGTTGAGGGTGATGGTTCTCTGCGATTCCACACCGAACCGCACCCGCAGGAGTCATTGGTCTAGTACCTTAGCCCTGTACGCGCATGAAGCCGGGAACACTCCGGCGCGGCGCGCCAACCAGTTACGTCGCTGCCAACGCGCCGTGCCGGGGTCCTTACCCAAATACCGATATCCTGCCGTATTCGCGCCCCAACCCCTCCCCCTAGCCGCCCTCGCATGGAAGAATTGCTGCATGAACGATTTCAAGGCCTCCGAGCCCGCCGACGCCCCCAGGCCCCCTGACGGCCCCACCCCCACCCGAGTCGCACCATGGCTGCTGGCTGACGTCGCCTACGCGCGCTACCACGATCCGCATGAGGTCCTGGGCGCTCATGTGGGCGAGGACGGGGTCACCGTCCGCACCGTCCGTCACCTGGCCGATAATGTCGTCGTCGTCACCCGGCAGGGAACCTACCCGGCCACCCACGAGCAGGACGGCGTGTGGGTCGCCGTCCTGCCTGGTCAGGAGATCCCCGACTACCGCATCGAGGTCACCTACGGTGACGAGACCACCACCGTCGATGACCCCTACCGCTATATGCCCACCCTGGGCGAGATGGACACCTACCTCATTTCCGAGGGCCGTCACGAGGAGCTGTGGGAGGTCCTGGGCGCCCACGTCAAGCGCTACGACGGCCCCATGGGCGAGGTCGAGGGAACCGCCTTCGCGGTGTGGGCCCCCAACGCCCGCGCCGTGCGCGTCGTCGGCGACTTCAACTACTGGGACGGCACCGCCACCGCCATGCGCTCCCTGGGCTCCTCGGGCGTGTGGGAGCTGTTCATCCCCGGCGTCGGCGTCGGTGCGCGCTACAAGTTCGAGATCTGCTTCGCCGACGGCTCCTGGCACCAGAAGGCCGACCCGGTGGCCCGCGCCACCGAGGTCCCCCCGGCCACCGCCTCGGTGGTCACCGACCAGTTCCACGAGTGGGGGGACCAGGACTGGATGGCCAAGCGCGCCACCACCGACCCCCACAACGGCCCGATGAGCATCTACGAGGTCCACATCGGCTCGTGGCGCCAGGGCCTGGGCTTCCGCGGCCTGGCCGAGGAGCTGGTCCCCTACGTCAAGGAGGCCGGCTTCACCCACGTGGAGTTCCTGCCGGTGGCCGAGCACCCCTTCGGCGGCTCCTGGGGCTACCAGGTCACCAGCTACTACGCGCCCACCTCGCGCTTCGGCACCCCGGACGACTTCCGCTACCTGGTGGACCAGCTCCACCAGGCCGGCATCGGCGTCATCCTGGACTGGGTGCCCGCCCACTTCCCCAAGGACGAGTGGGCCCTGGCCCGCTTCGACGGCACCCCGCTGTACGAGGACCCCGACCCGCAGCGCGGCGAGCACCCCGACTGGGGCACCTACGTGTTCAACTTCGGACGCAACGAGGTGCGCAACTTCCTGGTCGCTAACGCCCTGTACTGGCTCCAGGAGTTCCACGCTGACGGCCTGCGCGTCGACGCCGTGGCCTCCATGCTCTACCTGGACTACTCCCGCCAGGACGGCCAGTGGCACCCCAACCAGTTCGGCGGCCGCGAGCACCTGGAGGCCATCAGCTTCCTGCAGGAGGCCACCGCCACCGCCTACCGGAAGAACCCCGGCATCCTCATGGCCGCCGAGGAGTCCACGGCCTGGCCCGGCGTCACCGCCCCCACCGAGTACGGCGGCCTGGGCTTCGGACTGAAGTGGAACATGGGGTGGATGAACGACACCCTGCGCTACCTGGCCGAGGACCCGGTCAACCGCCGCTACCACCACGGCGAGCTGACCTTCTCCCTCGTCTACGCCTTCTCCGAGCAGTTCATCCTGCCGCTGAGCCACGACGAGGTCGTCCACGGCAAGGGCTCCCTGCTGTCCAAGATGCCCGGAGACCCCTGGCAGGAGCTGGCGGGCCTGCGCGCCCTGTACGCCTACCAGTGGTCCCACCCCGGCAAGCAGCTGCTGTTCATGGGCCAGGAGTTCGGGCAGGGAACCGAGTGGAACGCGGACAGCTCCCTGGACTGGTGGATCCTGGACGACCCGGGCCACCAGGGGCTGCTCGCCCTGGTCAGCGACCTCAACCGCCTCTACCTCGACTCGCCCGCACTGTGGTCGGAGGACTTCTCCCACCGAGGATTCGAGTGGATCGAGGCCGGCGACGGCGACCACAACGTCCTGTCCTACCTGCGCAAGGGAACAGACGCCGACGGCAAGGTCGACCTCATGGTCTGCGTCATCAACTTCGCCGGCACCCCGCACGAGGGATACCGGGTGGGTCTGCCCTTCGCCGGGAAATGGGAGGAGATCATCAACACCGACTCCGAGGAGTACGGCGGCTCCGGCGTGTGCAACCTGGGCCACGTTGAGGCCGAGGACCTGCCCTGGAACGGTCGCCCGGCCTCGGCACGCCTACGGATCCCCCCGATGGGCGCAGCCTTCTTGCGTCCGGCGAAGGACTGACCCGGTCTGAAACCACGCACTGCGGTGGGGCGAAAGGCTCGAGTGGCTCTCGCCCCACCGCAGTGCTTGCGAGGTTGAGCCAGGAGCACCGGGGCAGCGAGTGATGGTCAGCGGTGCCCTCCCCCGTCGGGGACATTCGACACCGCCGGGTGCGGTCTGCGCGTCCAGGGACAGGGATTCGGTCCCCGGACGCGTGAGATGCCCCCGGCCGAGGGCGGTGTCGGCGGTCGGCACGCTCTTCGGCGTACCTCACGAGCCGGGTCGCCTCCGCACCGCCCTCCAAGGCGGCCTCTGAAACACCAACGTGATCAGGACCTTGAAGTCGGCCCCACACCATCACCTATGAGCCGGTAGTCTGGGCACTGTCTCGCACAGGAGCGCGGCCC
>ERZ773075.845-NODE-845-length-19794-cov-3.6743_pt1 | contig 19794 bp, 20 predicted proteins | sample MGYA00580614_ERZ773075 | MGnify/ENA primary metagenome ERZ773075 (study PRJEB29015, sample SAMEA2738021) | human oral metagenome | biome: human oral; feature: human-associated habitat; material: dental | place: China | collected 2043 ... | reverse complement strand
TTCTACCGCGATTGGCATATCTCCGGACATACCCATAGACAAAACATCTGCTTCGCCGTCATGCCTCTCCCCTGCTGGAGGACAATCCCACTGGCGAACCCATTGTGCGGCTGGAGTTCCCGGGTCCGGGTGATGCGCCACACCTTCCCGCAGGTAGCGACGCCGCGCTGGCTGCCCAGCACAGCGGAGCATTGGTGTTTGCCTCACCCGTCCCCAATGAGCAGATCGTGATTACTCCACCGCTGGATAATCCCCGTTGGTTTCATCTCGCTGATGCACTGCCAAGCCCCCATATTCCCACCCCGGGTGAGGCAGACCTAGAGCTCAGCGAGGCTATCCGCCGTGCCGCGACGCTTATCGACGCCCGCGGCTACCGCAGCGATGCTCTCGCTAATCCGCGACTCATCGTTGGTATGGTGGGCGACACCTATGATCTTTCAGGTTTGCCTGATGCCACACCACAGCGAACACTAAAATTACTTACCCGAGCCGACCACATCAGTGCCATCATTGAGGCTGTGATCAGCTACAGCGGTGATCACAGCCTTGATGCTGAGTTATTGGCGTTAACCCGACCGATCAGGCACGCCCGCATCGCGGCTGTGAACTACGCGGTGGCCGAGTGGGGTCGTCTCAAGCGCTGAGGTGGAGTACAGCACTGCGTGTCACAGGGTGCTCCGTTAACGGAGCACCCTTTCAGCGGTGCTGTACCGAGGCGGCGTGGAGGGGCGGCGTCGATAAGTTCCTTGACCAGCTCCACCACCATGGATGCGAAATGCGGAGTTGGTCCGGCGGTTCGGGTGCGTTCAATGTACATGCCCAGTTGTTCCGCCTCCTCTGCGAGCTCCGAATCCAAGTCCCACACCACTTCAATGTGGTCAGAGATGAACCCTATGGGACACACAACGGCCGCTGGATAACCAGAGGAGTGAATATCAGCGACGTGGTCTACGATGTCCGGTTCCAGCCACGGCACGTGCTCAGGACCGGACCGGGATTGCCAGACCACATCGAACTCTGTGATTCCCAGCTGCTGAGCCACCAGAGCTGCGGATTCCTGAACCTGGCGTGAGTACAGTGCGCCGTCGGCGTCAATACCTGAGGTGTGATCTGCAGACATGGGAATAGAGTGGGCGGTGAAAATAAGCCTAGCGTTGTCGCACACGTCGTCTGGCAGATCGGCGAAAGCCTCTTGGACGGCCTCCGTCATTGCTTCGATATAGAGCGGGTGGTCATAAAACTGACGGAGCTTGGTGAACTCAATGTCATTCAACCCCTGATTCTTGAGATGCTGACGCATAACATCAATGTCTTCGTCGTACTGCCTGCAGCCTGAGTACCCTGCCCACGCCGAGGTGGCGAACACTAGTGCGCGGCGCACCCCTGCCTTTTCCATCTCGACAGCGGTATCTGCAGCGAGGGGGTGCCAGTTTCTGTTGCCAAAGTACACTGGCAGATCAAGCCCTTGGGCTTTCAACTCCGCTTGAACATTGGCGATGATCTCGCGATTCAGTTCGTTCAGAGGACTGACTCCACCAAAATGGTGGTAATGCACTTCAACTTCATCCAAACGTTCTGGGGGCACTCCTCGCCCGCGTGTGACGTTTTCTAAAAATGGACGCACATCCTCATGACCCTCAGGACCACCAAAAGATAAAAATAACAATGCATCAAAAGTTGGAGGCATAGGGAACACAATACCCAACACCGACCTTCAAGTGAGAACCACGCACGGCGGTGTTGGGTGAGTTAGATCAAACGCACTGCATACGGGCTCATACCGGTCCACCGCACAGGAGAAACCTGCACCTGAGAGCCAGACTGTGGAGCTTCCAGCATCTGGCCGTCACCAAGATAAATGGCCACGTGGTCCTCGGCATTGGGGCCGTAGAAAATCAGGTCACCGCGCTGTATCTCATTCGGTGAGATTTTAGTGCCACGTTCATACTGATAACCCGTGTAATGTGGCAATGCAATGCCGACACCGGCGAAGGCATACAGCACTAGCCCGGAACAGTCGAAGCCGACCTTATTGTAATCGCCGAAGGAATCGGCAACGCCGCCGTCACGGATACCCTGAGTCGGGCCACTGGCGTTACCTCCGCCCCAGGCGTATGGCAGCCCCACCTGGGACTGTGCGCGTGCAATGACGGCCTCGATTTTCTCTTCCTTTGATCCGCTGACGCTCGCAGACGCATCGCTGGTAACGGTGTCGAGAGTGCTCAGCGAGGAGCTGCTACTACCGGTGGCCGCATCATCCTGTTGGTTGTCCTGTTGAGGACCTTGCAAGGCTGCGATGGTGGCATCGTCAGCATCCAAGTCCGTGGGGTACGGGCTGTCCAGATTGGTGTGATCCGGTGATAGCTCGGCAATCTTGGCTGCCGCATCAGCCGCGGCAGCCGTTGCGGCATCGTGGTGCTGTTGCGCTTGCTGAGCTTGGGTTGTCTTTTCTTGTGCATCAGTGCGCGCACGTTCGGCCTCATCAGCGGCGGTACGCGCCCGCTCTTCAGCATCTGATTTATGTGCATCGTTTGCTGTTGCCGCAGCGTCCGCACGGGCCTGGGCATCAGCCTGGGTTTGTTCGGCATCGTGGCGAGCTTTCTCCGCAGCTGCAGCCTCAGCTTCGGCACGCTCCCGCTCTTCCTTGGCCTTCTGATAATCCTGATATTCCTTGCGCTGATTATTCAACGTGTCGGACGTGGACTTGGCGGCATCAAGCTTCTTCTGCGCGTCGTCGCGCTGCGCCATTAGGTTCTTCAGAGATGCGGTGCGCTGCTCAATCAGGCGAGAATTTTCATTAATGGCATTCTGTGCCGCTTCTTTGGCCTGAGCAGCTTGCGCTTCGCGTTGTTCTGCCAACTTGCTGGCTTCTCGCAGCTGTGATTCCTTGTTGGCTTTGTCAGTGCGCAGGTGATCGAGGTGGTCGATGATGGCGCGTTGCTTGGCAATGTTGGTGCGTAGGTAGGTTTGCCGGTCAAGGGCATCGTTGGAGTGTTTGGTCCCCGCGACCCCTGACACGCCCGGATTGGAGGCACCCTTGCGGTAGGCAGAGCGTGAAAACTCGTCGAGCCGCTGCTGCGCCTGGGTCATCTGGTTTTGTACGTCGTCGAGTTCCTGGCGGGCGGCGCGGGCAGCTTGGCGGGCTTGCTCTGCGGATGCTTGAGCATCATGGAGGTCAACAAGGGCTTTGTTGACTGCTTCCCGCAGTCCGCCCATTTCATTTTCTAGGCGACTGATGTCGTTCTGGGTGTTGCTGAGTGTATTGGCCAACTGTGCGACGTTGCGCGAATTTGTGTTCACATTGCTTTCCGCCGTGGCGATTTCCGAATCATCTGGATTGACGGGCTGCGCCAACCCTGCCTCAGGTGATGCGATTGTCGCGGTCAGTATTGTGCTGCTCAGTGCAATGGCAATCAGCCGCCGAGTGAATCGCGTGCGTGCCACGAAAACTCCTTTTATGTGAACCAAATAAAAGCCCGCCCACGAGGTTGATTGTCTGCGTCGAATAAGCAGCTGCCTCACGTCTGGTGGTGCGTGGCATGCTTCCCCACGTGCCCGCTGCACACCATGATGTGCGGTTTAGCGTGGTTATCGACGTCACAAACCAACCCCGTGAGCCGACATTCTTAACAATAGTCCACTTTCACAACAAACAACACTTCAATCTCATTAGTCACACAAGTAAAGGCCAACACCATGCCATCCAGAGGATGGTAGATATGGTGCTGGCCTGCGCGGTTAACAAAAAAATCACAGACTATGAAGTCTGTCACATAGCCAAGGACCCCTTTAGACGTGCAGACTTTTCAGATGCGCGTACACGCAACGTCAAGCTCAAAAACGTGCACACAACTACTGCAACGATCACCAGACATAGGCCGACAGTGACCAGCCCCCATGGGGTGGAATCGCTACTCACACTGGCCACATAGTTGTCCACGGCACTGACATAGTCTGGATTCCCCAACAGATCCCATTGCGCCAATTCAACGGTCTTACGAGAGTACTGATCGCTTACAATCGCCCCACTTCCCGGCGCCCGCACAATGATGGTGTTGATATTGGTGGTGTCGAGCAGCTCTTGGGCAATGTCCCTGAGGTCGGCGGTCTGAGCTGGAGTTTCATCGAGTGCAACGAAGCCAAAAGAACCCCGACCTTGGTTTTCCGCGTTGGCCAGGATGGTGGCGATATCCTGTTCCGCTCCTGGATGTTCTCGCCCATACGCCCCGAGCACAACGGAGTCGTCGTTGAGTTGGGCGGCGAGTTCGTCAATGTTGTATTGTTCGGGGATCAACCTGGAACCTTCCGGGGATGCATTCGGGTAGAGGCGTCGTCATGCGGCACCATGTGCCACATGACGCATGGCGGTTCTATTTTAGTGGGGTCCGGGTGAGCGTGGCGATTGAGGGACACGGTGTCGTGTTACGCCTTGGCGCGCGTGGGTGCCGGAGGTGCAAGATTGACGATTGCTGCTGTTGATGGGGGTTATCTTTCCCTTAATCGGGGGTATTTTTAAGGGCGTAAGCCGCAAAATTCCGCAACAGAACGCTTGTACTGTTAAGATGGTAGCAAACGATCATGAGGATTCATCCTGGGGTTTCCTTCAGGCGGAATCACCATGATGCCCTTCGCGGGTGTCCGTTTACGCACTGATCACGCACCGATTCCAGCCACATCAAGGATTTGCTGGTGTGTGACTCACCCTAGTTTTTTTAAGGAAGTGGAGCTAACTGTGACCGATAGCAAAAACTCCTTCAACGCCAAAAGCACACTGGAAGTTGGCGAGAAGTCTTATGAGTACTTCGCGCTGAGCGCTGTGCCTGGTATGGAGAAGCTGCCCTATTCGTTGAAGGTTCTCGGGGAGAATCTTCTGCGCACCGAGGACGGCGCGAACATCACCACAGAGCATATTGAGGCTATTGCCAACTGGGATCCCACTGCAGAACCAAGCATTGAGATCCAGTTCACCCCGGCCCGGGTGTTGATGCAGGACTTTACTGGTGTCCCTTGTGTGGTTGACCTTGCCACCATGCGTGAAGCGGTGAAAACTCTTGGCGGTGACCCCGACAAGGTGAACCCGCTGAACCCCGCAGAGATGGTGATTGACCACTCGGTAATCATTGAGGCTTTCGGCAACTCTGACGCTTTGTCCACCAACGTCGACATTGAATACGAACGCAATGAAGAGCGTTATCAGTTCCTGCGGTGGGGATCCAAGGCGTTTTCCAACTTCCGCGTAGTGCCGCCCGGAACCGGCATTGTGCACCAAGTGAATATTGAAAACCTCGCCCGCGTGGTGTTTGACAATAATGGCCTCGCCTACCCGGATACGTGCATTGGTACCGACTCCCACACCACCATGGAAAACGGTCTGGGTATTCTCGGCTGGGGCGTGGGTGGCATTGAGGCAGAGGCCGCTATGCTGGGTCAGCCGGTGTCCATGCTGATCCCCCGCGTTGTTGGCTTCAAACTGACTGGTGAAATCCCAGCCGGCGTTACTGCCACCGATGTGGTGTTGACCATTACGGAAATGCTGCGCGAGCACGGCGTGGTCCAGAAGTTTGTGGAATTCTATGGCTCTGGCGTGAAGGCTGTGCCGCTGGCCAACCGCGCCACCATTGGCAACATGTCTCCTGAGTTCGGCTCGACGTGTGCCATGTTCCCCATCGACGAGCAGACCACCAAGTACATGCGCCTGACCGGTCGATCTGAAGAACAGATTGCATTGGTTGAAGCTTACGCCAAGGCTCAGGGCATGTGGCTGGATGAGAACACCCCTGAGGCGACGTACTCCGAGTACCTTGAGCTGGACCTTTCCACGGTGGTACCCTCCATCGCCGGTCCGAAGCGTCCCCAGGATCGTATTTTGCTCTCGGAGGCCAAGCAGCAGTTCCGCACTGACCTGCCGAACTACCTGGGCGAAGACGGCACATTTGAGCCGGTAGACCTGGGCCCGGCTGGCGAACCTAACTACAACTCCTCCCGCGCAGGCCACGGCGAATCCGCAGCAGAGGGTGCCGACGGCCGTGCCTCCCGCCCGGTGGTTGTTCACTCCCCGCGGGGCGGCGAGTACACGCTGGATCACGGCATGGTGGCCATCGCCTCCATCACCTCATGTACCAACACCTCCAACCCCTCGGTGATGATTGGTGCCGGCTTGATCGCACGCAAGGCCAACGAAAAAGGCCTGAAGGCAAAGCCGTGGGTCAAGACCATTTGCGCCCCTGGTTCCCAGGTTGTGGATGGCTACTACAAGCGCGCTGACCTGTGGAAGGATCTGGAGGCTTTGGGCTTCTACCTCGCAGGCTTCGGATGCACCACCTGTATTGGTAACTCTGGTCCGCTCCCTGAGGAAGTCTCCCAGGCCATCAACGAGTATGACCTCACCGCCACGGCTGTACTGTCAGGCAACCGCAACTTTGAGGGCCGCATCTCCCCCGATGTGAAGATGAACTACTTGGCCTCCCCGATTATGGTCATTGCCTACGCCATTGCGGGCACCATGGACTTTGATTTTGCTACCCAGCCTTTGGGCCAGGATCAGGACGGAAACGACGTCTTCCTGACCGACATTTGGCCATCCACCGAGGAAATTGAGGCGACCATCGAGTCCGCAATTTCCCGTGAACTCTACGAAGCAGACTACGCCGATGTGTTCTTGGGTGATGAAACTTGGCAGAACCTGCCTACCCCAGAAGGCAAAACCTTCGATTGGGATGAGAAATCCACCTACATCCGTAAGGCACCGTACTTTGATGGCATGACCATGGAACCAGAACCGGTCAGGGACATCAAGGGTGCCCGTGTACTGGCCAAATTGGGCGACTCGGTGACCACAGACCACATCTCCCCCGCCTCCTCCATCAAACCCGGTACCCCTGCGGCGCAATACCTGGATGAGAACGGCGTTGCCCGCAACGACTACAACTCCCTGGGATCCCGTCGTGGCAACCACGAAGTAATGATGCGTGGTACTTTTGCCAACATTCGCCTTCAAAACCAGCTGGTGGATGTCGCTGGTGGCTACACGCGCGACTTCACCCAGGACGGCGGGCCGCAATCCTTCATTTTCGATGCCTGCGAGAACTACAAAAAAGCCGGCATCCCACTGGTTGTCCTCGGCGGCAAGGAATACGGCACGGGTTCGTCCCGCGACTGGGCCGCCAAGGGCACAAACCTGCTGGGTGTCAAAGCGGTGATCACCGAATCCTTCGAGCGCATTCACCGCTCCAACCTGATCGGAATGGGCGTTATCCCGTTGCAGTTCCCCACCGGTGAATCTCACGAGTCACTGGGGCTGGATGGCACGGAGGTCTTTGATATTGAAGGCATCGAAGAACTCAACAACGGCGTCACCCCCAAGACCGTGAAAGTCACTGCCACCAAGGACAACGGTTCTGTTGTGGAGTTCGATGCGGTGGTTCGCATCGACACGCCTGGCGAGGCCGACTACTACCGCAATGGTGGTATTTTGCAGTTCGTGCTTCGAAACATGGCGAAAAGCTAAACTCGGCTTAACCAGTTGGGCATAGCCCCGCCGAAGCATCCCCGTGGGGGCTGGCTACCTCAGCCCCCACAGTTTTTGCGCACCATCACCAGAGGAGGACCGTGTTGTGCCTAAGGTCAGCAGTTCAGACTTGACGCAGCGCCGCAAAGACATCCTTGAAGGTGCGCGTAGGTGCTTTGCCGAGCATGGTTACGAGGGGGCGACGGTGCGTCGCCTAGAGGAAGCCACAGGCAAGTCTCGTGGCGCAATCTTCCATCATTTTGCCGATAAGGAAAACCTTTTCCTCGCGCTAGCCCGCGAGGATTCCCGCCGCATGGCTGATGTTGTTGCTCGGGAAGGATTGGTGGAAGTAATGCGCGACATGCTCGCCCACCCGGAACGCTACGATTGGTTGCTGACCCAGTTGGAAATCACCCGACTACGGCGCACCGATCCTGTCTTCCAGGCCCGCTGGCAGGAACACCAAGCCATTCTTGACGACGCCGTGCACCGCCGCCTGCAATCCAACGCTAATGCAGGCCGCATGCGCACTGATGTCCCCGTTGAGGTTTTACACACGTTCCTTGAAACCGTCATGGATGGTTTCATCTCTCGCATGGCCTCAGGAGCCTCGACGGAAAACTTGACTCAAGTGCTGGATCTTGTGGAAGATTCGGTCCGCAGTAATCGCCGCTAGCTGCGATTTTCTAGTGCTGATACCATACCGACTAGACTGCTCGGTATGGTTTCTCTTCTCTTGGTGTCTCCACGACACGGTGCGGACGTTGCTGCGGCCGAATACCAGGATTTTCTTCACGCAACCGGCCTCACACCACAGGAACTTACTCACCGCATGCTGGATTCGGAAACCGCCTCCATCGGACCGCTTTCCAGCTTCGATGGGGTCATTGTGGGCGGTAGCCCATTCAATGTCACCACAGCACACTACTCCACCGAGCAACAACACGTTCACGCACAATTGGCCACGCTCATCGACGCCCCGATCCCCGTGATGTTCATCTGCTTCGGTGCCAGCCTGGTCGCACATCTCAAAGGTGGAAAGGTTGGGCGCACTCACCCGGAAGAGTCCAGTGCCTCCATCGTCGAACTGACCCCTGAGGCCATAGCTGACCCACTTATGGCATCCCTGCCCACTCGCTTTGAAGTACTCACTGGTCACACGGAAAACGTTGTGGCGTTACCATCGTCAGCAACGCTTCTTGCTACCGGGCCCAACTGCCCGATCCAGCTGTATCGCGCCAACGACACGACATGGGCATCCCAGTTTCATGCTGAAATGGACGCGGCTGCGCTGGAAACTCGTATGCGTTTTTATTTTGACTATGGCTACTTCTCCCCCGAGGATTTTGATAGTATCGTCGCCAGCATAAAAACAGTAGATACCCGCTACTCACATCAGATACTGCGTAACTTTGTGGCCCACTGCGAGGAGCTTGGCCGCATCACATCACCTAGGACGGACTCGCCTGACCATGCCAACACCCCAGCTGCCATTCCTGCTCCTTAGCACCCGTCCAGAACGTGAGGCGGTTACTGCGGAATATCACTCTTTCCGCACTATTATGGACCTCTCCCCCGAGGAGCTCGTGCAGATCCGGGTCAACGAAACATCACTGCCTGACATTGATTTTTCTGATTATTCTGGAGTGATTCTTGGGGGCGGCCCATTTAACGCCAGTGATGAGGATAAGTCCGATAATCAACGCCGCGTGGAGTCCGAGCTCATTGCGCTTATTCGCAGAATCATTGACCAGGATTTTCCGCTGTTTGCCACGTGTTATGGCATTGGTTTGGTCGCGTTAGCACTTGATGCACCGCTGAGCCGCACCTATAACGAAACCCCCTCATGTATCACGGTCTTCGTTACCGACGAAGCAAAGGATGATCCACTGTTCGTGGGGATGCCTGACTCCTTTTCCACCCTGGTTGGCCATGTCGAGGCTGCCGATGCGGTACCCGATGGTGCCGTGCATCTGGTGCGTGGCCAGGCATGTCCGATTCAGATGTACCGCCTCAACAACAATGTCTACGTTACGCAATTTCATCCAGAGCTAGAACCGGAGACATTTGCCCAGCGCCTACGTATTTATCGCGACAACGGCTATTACGATCCCAGCGAGTACCACCGCATCGCCGACGAGGCTTTTCGCGCCGACCTCACAGTGGATAATCTGTTGCTCCAAAATTTCCGGTCACGGTATCAGCGCGCTAGCTAAACAGGTCGGCGACTGGGGTGTCGCCGTCGCAAAACTCCAGTACGCGGGCATCGCCCTGCGGCACGTGCTTGGCAGTCGCAGCAGCTGCTGCGACCTGGGCGACTAACTCACGGGAAGTCGTACCGCCAGAAGACTTGGTGCTGTCAAAGACCTTCACTCCACCTGCGGCGTTGTGGTTGAGGGTTGTTGGCCCGAGGATGATGCTCTCCAGGGGTGAATCAAGTAGCGCCTCATCAGCTACGCGCTTGGCCAGCGCGTAGTGGTACAGCGGGTGTTTTTGTTCAAAGAAATCAGTCAACGATCCCACAAAGCTCACCATGATGTAGCGCGGCGGGGTGCTCGCGCGTGTCGCGGCGTTGATAGACGCTATAGCCGCATCGCGGTCAATGGCATACGTAGCATCCGGCCCACCCTTACCGCCAGCGCCAGCGGACCAGACCACCACATCAGTGTCAGCAAGAAGTTCGTCCCAAGCAACAGCATCCAAGACTGCGATGTCGGCGACCTTAGCTGTTGCCCCTGTTTGTTCAACCTCTGCGACATGGTCTGGGTTGCGTACCACCGAGGTCACGTCAAAGCCGTGGTTTACCAAAAGCGGGGCGAGAAAAAGCGCCACATGCCCATGACCACCGATGATTATTGCCTTCTTGTGTTCTGACATAGCCCCCACTATGACAGAAAACGCGGGTTCGCGCTCACTTCTTAACAAGGAGCAGTGTGAACCCGCGTATGAGACAGCGGCGAGGATGTTAGGTGAGGAACGTGCCGCTGCCGTCAGCCCAGTAGTAGCCGTCGACATGCCACCTGTATTCGGTGTTCTCACGGGCCTCACCTAAGAAGGCGCAGCCGGTGGAGTATGGTTCAACAACGAATTCCTTGACCGGTCCTTGTCCTGGAACACGTGGTGAGAGGTGGACTTTTGCTGAGCCGCCGTTCTGCGTGGTTACACAGAACTGGTTGTGGTCGTCGCGGTAATTCACAGTGACGATTCCGCCGAGATCGACAGGGAACTTTGTTTGCGCAGAGACAGCTGGCGTCATGAGCGCATTCGCTGCGGCAACCGATGCACCCACCACTGCGGCCTTATAAAGCATTTTCTTAGGCATCTTTAGATCCTTTCTCCCCAATATGGTCGGTAACGAAAACCCCGGCCTATAGCCCCACATAGTGCTACAATCCCGATCTTTTACCGGCGCCGCAGTTTTCTTTATGTTGCTGTAGATGCTCTTTTATTGTGACCCGTTTTGAACAAAGCATCAAGCGTTTTTATGAAAAAAATGAGGTCGAATAATAGCTACTTTTACCCTCGGACATTTATTAGCAAAATTACTATAAAGGAAGCACACAATATAATTGCATCGTGAAATGGAATGTTAAAGTGTAGTGCTACACATAAAAGCACCTTTACCATTTCGTAAGGTAAATAATCTTCTACTTTGAATTTAATTAGGTAGACGCACCACAAAAGGGGTACTTATGTGACTTACCCCTCGCGATAAAAAGGATAGTGCTTAGGTCACAGGGGTGAGTTCCTAACAAGTGTTAAGCTACGCAAGCTCGACAATCTCCATGTAATCGTCATTCCACAGGTCTTCTACACCATCTGGCAATATAATCACGCGCTCTGGGTTCAGCGCCTTCACTGCACCAGGGTCATGGGTGACCAAGACAATCGCACCTTTATAGGTACGCAGGGCGTCGAGAACCTGTTCACGGGAGATGGGATCAAGGTTGTTGGTTGGTTCGTCAAGAAGCAGGACATTAGCTCGAGACGACACTAACGCTGCCAAGGCCAGTCGAGTTTTCTCACCACCGGATAGTGTGCCAGCAGGCTGCTGCAGCTGCTCTCCGGAGAACATGAATGCACCTAGCAGGCCGCGCAGGTCCTGTTCGCCAGCGTCAGGGCAGGCGCGGATAGTGTTTTCCCACACTGAGGCCTCTGGGTCAATCGTGTCGTGTTCCTGCGCAAAGTATCCGATTTTGAGCCCATGCCCAGACACAATGCCGCCCTCGCCGTCGGTGCGTTCTACTCCGGCGAGGAGCTTCAATAACGTGGTTTTACCTGCACCGTTAAAGCCCAACACAACAACACGGGAACCACGATCAATAGCTAAGTCAACGCCCGCAAATACCTCCAGAGAACCATACATTTTAGTCAGTCCCGTCGCGTTCAACGGGGTTTTTCCGCACGGCGAGGGTTCGGGGAAAGTAATATGCGCTACTCGGTCAGCAATCCGCACCTCGTCCAGTTCGCCCATGAGCTTGTCGGCGCGCGCAACCATTTGCTTCGCAGCGGCTGCCTTCGTGGCCTTTGCCCCCAACTTCGCCGCTTGTTTGCGTAACGCGCTGGCCTTCTTTTCAGCGTTGGCGCGTTCCCGACGGCGCCGCGCCTCGTCTGTCGCTCGAGCGTCCTGGTATTGCGCCCAGCCCATGTTGTACACGTCGGCTTCACCGCGCACGGCATCTAGGAACCAGACCTTGTTGCACACGGCATCAAGAAGTTCAACGTCGTGGGAAATCATGATCAAACCACCCTCGTGCTTGGATAGGAAATCGCGCAGCCAGGTGATGGAATCAGCGTCAAGGTGGTTGGTGGGTTCATCAAGAAGCAGTGTCGTGGTGGATTTACCCGAGCCACCGGAGGCGGAAAATAAGATTCGCGCCAGTTCAACACGGCGTCGTTGGCCGCCTGAGAGCGTGGAAAGTTGCTGGTCTAAAATGCGTGCGGGCAGCCCCAGGGCGTCGCAAATTCGGGCGGCTTCTGAGGATGCCTCGTACCCGCCAAGCTGGTGGTATTGTTCCTCCAACCGAGAGTACTTTCTGATCGCAGCATCGCGCTTGCGGTCATCGGTGGTGGTTTCCATAACCTCCTGCTGACGCTCCATGGATGCCATGATCTGCTCCAAACCCCGCGCCGACAGGACGCGGTCACGCGCCGATTGCTCCAGATTGCCTTCCCTGGAATCCTGCGGCAGGTACCCCACCGGACCAGACCGTGTCACTGACCCCCCATACGGCTCAGACTCACCAGCCAAAATCCGCATTGTTGTGGTTTTGCCTGCACCGTTGCGACCAACAAGCCCAATACGGTCACCAGGTTGTACCCGCAGATGCTGGCCAGGCGCATGAAGCAGAGTACGGGCACCCACGCGGACTTCACAATCATTGGTCACAATCACGATCAGACAGTTTAGCCGAACCATGCTCGCAGGCAGCGTATGCTGTAGCACAACCCGGTAGCTAAGGAGGCCCGCCTATGGATGTTGACCTCATCGTCGTCGGACTTGGCCCCGCCGGGGCAGCCCTCGCGTATCGTGCAGCCACACACTACGGCTGGCGCGTTCTGGGCATCGACCCAACCACTAGCTGGGATAAGACGCTGGGCGTCTGGGTTAGCGACATTCCCACGTGGCTTGCGCACCTTCCAGTCATCCGAAGCACCCCCGCCGCACACGCACTGAGTAGGCATAACCTCGGGCAGGAGTACGCCGTCATTGATACAGCAGCTTGGCGAGCGGCACTTGTCACCTTCCCCACCCTCTGCACTGACGGCACCATTATCGACGCCCACAACGTCACCGCACAGGGCACTACCTACCGAGCACGCTGGGTTGTCGACGCCCGCGGCCCTCTCCCCGACCCGTCCCTACCAGTGCAACAGGCGCTCGGCACGTTTGTCGATGCCCCCTCCACCAACGCCACCTGGATGGACCTGCGTCCCATCAGTGAGGATTACCCACCCACATTCCTCTACACAGTCCCCACCCCACACGGAATGCTCCACGAGGAAACCATCCTCATCACTGCAGCACCTCTTGCCTGGGGCGAGCTGGAATCACGGCTTTGCGCCCGCGGTGTCACCGCCTGCGGGCGGATCGAACACGTCCTGTTTTCATTGGGTAGTGCGCCATACCGGGGTCCCGCCATTCCCTTCGGCGCACGGGCGGGTTTTATTAACCCAGTGACTGGGTACAGTGTTGGCACTGCTTTGAGGCTTGTCGACGCCACCCTAGACGCGCTTTCCACACACCGATCTTTCCCCTGGCATTCAATCGGCTTCCGATGCGATCAGTGGCTGCTTCGCCGCGCGCAAACAGTCTTGCTGAGCCTTACCGCAACGGAACAGTGCACCTTCCTTGAGCTGCTTTTTCAGCTTTCCCCCGCACAGCAACAACGCTTCCTCCAGCTTGGATGCTGGCGTGGAAGCGTTGCCGCCATGATAAGAATGTTCCGCGCCGCAAGCCCTGCGCTCAAGCGGCGCTGCCTGCGCATGATTGCCTAAACCGAGAATCCCAGGGCGCGGAGTTGTTCGCGCCCATCTTCGGTAATCATGTGGGGACCCCACGGTGGCATCCATACCCACTTCAGCGTGAGTTTCGAGGCGATACCGTTCATCACCACAGCATTCTGTGCTTGGTCTTCCAGCACATCTGTCAGCGGACAGGCAGGCGACGTCAGCGTCATCTCAACGACAGCTTCCGTGTCGTTTTCAATCCAAATGTCATAGACCAAGCCCAGATCCACAACGTTAATGCCCAGTTCCGGGTCAATCACGTCGCGCATGTATTCTTCAACATCTGCGGCTAGAGCAAGATCCTTGTCGGACTGCTCCGGCTTGACTTTATCCTCCAGCTGGTCGCTACGGTCCTCAGGCAGCTCATGTTCTTCAATCATTTATCCTCCAAAGCGTCGGCTGTTGCAGCCTGAAAAGCTTTCCATCCTAACAATGCACATTTCACGCGCGCCGGGTATTGGGAAACCCCAGAAAACGCCACCCCATCGCCAATGATCTCTTCATCGCCGTCAACCTGTCCACGGGAGGTAATCATGCGCTCAAATTCGGCAAGCTTGGCCATCGCTTCCTCCACTGGGCGGCCGACAATTTCCTCGGCCATCACCGAAGTGGATGCCTGGCTAATTGAGCATCCCTCCGCTTCATAGGACACGTCGTCCACGATAGTGCCGTCGGCGGACAGTTTTACTCGAAGCGTCAGTTCGTCTCCACAAGACGTATTGACGTGGTGCACTTCAGCGTCGAAGGGGTCGCGCAGCCCACGATGTTGTGGATGCCTGTAATGGTCCAGAATGACCTCTTGATACATCTGTTCTAGCTTCATCACGCCACTCCGAAAAATTCCTGAGCCTTGGTGATCGCATGAACGAGTGCATCAATCTCCTCACGCGTGTTGTACAGGTAAAAGGATGCACGTGCGGTGGCTTGAGCACCTACGGCGCGGTGCACGGGCCACGCGCAGTGGTGGCCAACGCGGATAGACACACCGTAATCGTCAAGCACCTGTCCCAGGTCATGCGGGTGAATACCATCAACAACAAAGCTCACTGCGCTTCCACGCTGTTCGGCTGTGGTGGGACCAATAATGGTGAGACCGTCAATGCCTTGCAGTTGTTCCAAGGCGTACACAATGAGGTCGTGCTCATGCGCTGCAACAGCCTCCATCCCTATACCATTAAGGAACTCGGCTGCAGCCGCCAAGCCAACAACCTGGCTGGTCATTTGGGTCCCAGCTTCAAAGCGTTGCGGCGGTTCGGTGAACGTACTCCCCTCCATGGTCACTTTTTCGATCATGGAGCCGCCTGTCAAAAACGGCGGAAGCTCTTTCAGCAGCGGATCACGCGCGTAAAGCACGCCCACGCCGCTGGGGCCGCACATCTTGTGCCCGGAAAACGCAGCAAAATCTACACCTAAATCGTGGAAATTCACCGGCATGTGTGGAACTGACTGGCAAGCATCCAACACTGTTAAAGCATTGACGCTACGTGCTCGGCGCACAATCTCTGCAACATCAGCAACAGCACCAGTCACATTTGACTGATGGGTAAACGCCACAACCTTAACCGTATCGTCGAGTTCCAAGGAATCCAGGTCAATACGGCCATCATTAGTCAGCCCATACCATTTCAACGTCGCGCCAGTTCTACGGCACAATTCCTGCCATGGAACCAAGTTGGCGTGGTGCTCTAGTTCCGTGACCACGACGGTGTCCCCAGCCTGAACACGGTGGGCACCCGCGCGGTCGTCGCCAAGTACAAACGCAACAAGGTTGAGCGCCTCCGTTGCATTTTTGGTAAACACCAGTTCATCTGAATCTGCGCCGACAAAATCAGCGATGGTCACGCGTGCCTTTTCGTAGGCATCGGTAGCTTCCTCGGCCAATGAATAAGCTCCACGATGCACAGGTGCATTGGTACTCAGGACAAAATTCTCCTCGGCGCGCCAGACCACTTCTGGGCGTTGCGATGTCGCACCAGAGTCCAGGTACACCAGCGGGTTACCATGGCGGACTGTGCGGGCGAGGATGGGAAACTGCGCCCGCACAGCATCAACGTCTAGAAAGTTAGCGTTGGTCATCACAGGAAACGATCGTAGCCGTGTTCTTCCAGCTGGTCGGCAAGCTCAGGACCACCCGACGTGACGATCTTGCCGTCAGCAAACACGTGAACAAAATCAGGCTTCACATAGTTCAAGATGCGCTTGTAGTGGGTAATCATCAGCACGCCACCATCGTTGCGCTCTTTGTAGTTATTAATACCGGCGGACACAACCCGCAACGCATCAACGTCCAGGCCCGAGTCGGTCTCGTCCAACACCGCGAACTTTGGCTTTAGCAAACCAAGTTGCAGAATTTCGTGGCGTTTCTTCTCGCCGCCGGAGAAACCTTCATTGACAGAACGCTCGGAAAAAGCCTTATCAATAACCAACTCATCCTGGGCTTCACGGACTTCCTTCACCCACTCGCGTAGCTTCGGGGCTTCGCCTCGGACGGCAGTCGCTGCAGTACGCAGGAAGTTCGCCATGGATACACCAGGGACTTCGATCGGGTACTGCATAGCCAGGAATAAACCTGCTTTAGCGCGCTCATCAACGTCCATGTCCAGCAGATTTTCACCATCAAGCAGGACTTCACCGCCGGTGACTTCATACTTCGGGTGGCCTGCCAGCGTGTAAGACAGGGTTGACTTGCCAGATCCATTGGGACCCATGATGGCATGGGTTTCGCCCGAGTTAATGGTCAGGTTGACGCCTTTGAGAATTTCTTTCGGCTCAGTGGACTCATCGGTTGGGCGAACCTGGGCGGTGAGGTTGCGAATTTCAAGAGTGCTCATAGTGTTCCTTTTGAAGAATATGGGTAAGGCATGCGGCACGCAGGCTACAGCTGAGTGCCTTCAAGTTCTGCGGCGACGCGGTGTTCAAGTTCCTCGCGCACGGTCGGAATGGGAATACGGTTGATCACCTCAGAGAAGAATCCACGCACAATCAAACGGCGGGCCTGCTCTGTGGAGATACCACGTGAGCACAGATAAAACAGCTGCTCGTCATCAAAGCGTCCCACTGTGGCCGCGTGCCCTGCACCGGTGATTTCGCCCGTCTCAATTTCCAGGTTCGGCACGGCATCGGCGCGGGCACCATCCGTGAGCACAAGGTTGCGGTTGGTTTCGTACGTGTCAGTGCCTTGCGCGTTGGACCGAATCAACACATCGCCAACCCAGGCGGTGCGGGCTTCCGGCAGTGTGGAACTAGCATCACCCTGTAATGCGCCTTTGTACAGGACATTGGAGCGACAATTCGGAACGGCATGGTCCACAAGAAGACGCTGTTCGAAAAACTGCCCGGTGTCGGCGAAGTAGACACCCAACAGTTCAGCATCACCACCTGGCGCGGTGAATTTCACCTGTGGAACGAGTCGCACGACACCGCCACCGAAGCAGGCAACATTGTGGCGGAATACTGAATCGCGTCCCAGGACAGCGCGTTCGCTGGCCAGGTGCACGGCATCATCGTTCCAGTCTTCGTGAATGACAACTGTCAGTCGAGCGTTGTCTCCGATCAGGTATTCGTGGTTGTCAGCATGCGTACCAGAGCCGACAAAGTGGAGGTTGACTACAGCTTCAGCGCCTTCTTCCACCTCGATGACAAGAGCACCAAAGGTGGTTACGTCATCGCCACGACCAGTGACTGTGACGGTGACGGCATCTGTGTTGACGGTGTTTTTAGCAAACTTAAGTAGTTGCCCGCCTTTCATGGCGCTCCATGCTTGTGCGGAAACACGGTCAACGGGTGCTCCTGCACGGCCAAGGCGTGGGTCACCAACAGCGAGCGCTTCGGTGGTGACCCCGTCGGCGGTCTCGGGGATGTCGAAGCGAACGTCGGGTGCCTCGACAGGAGCAAAGGTACCGTCATGAAGTCCCCGGAGGCGTCGCAGTGGGACAAACCGCCATACTTCGTCGCGGCCCTTGGGAATGTCAAAGTCATTGACGTCGAAAGAGCTGAACAAGTCGCCTTTGTTGTTGTGGTACGTGGCGTTTTTGACTGTTGTCATTGGACTAACCCACCGATCCTTCCATTTGCAGTTCGATGAGGCGGTTCAGCTCAAGGGCGTATTCCATGGGGAGCTCTTTGGCAATGGGCTCAACGAATCCGCGGACGATCATAGCCATGGCTTCATCTTCTGCAATGCCGCGGCTCATGAGGTAGAACAGTTGGTCTTCCGAGACTTGGGAGACGGTTGCTTCGTGTCCAAGCGAAACATGGTCGTTGCGGATGTCGTTGTAAGGGTAGGTGTCTGACCTGGAGATGTTGTCAACAAGGAGGGCATCGCATTCCACGTTGGAGGTGGAGTGGTGTGCATCTTTGTTGATCTGTACGAGTCCACGGTAGGCGGCGCGACCGCCGCTGCGCGCGACGGATTTGGAGACAATATTGGAGGAAGTGTAAGGCGCCATGTGTACCATTTTTGCGCCGGTGTCTTGGAATTGGCCTTCACCAGCAAAGGCAACGGAAAGCACTTCGCCTTTGGCGTGGGGACCAGTCATCCATACGGCGGGGTATTTCATGGTGACTTTGGAGCCAATATTTCCATCAACCCATTCCATGGTGGCACCTTCTTCGCACTTGGTGCGTTTGGTAACTAGGTTGTAGACGTTGTTAGACCAGTTTTGGATAGTGGTGTACCGGCACCGACCGCCCTTTTTGACAATGATCTCGACGACTGCGGAATGTAGCGAGTCGGATTTGTAGATAGGTGCGGTGCAGCCTTCGACGTAGTGCACGTAAGCGTCTTCATCCACAATGATGAGGGTGCGTTCAAACTGCCCCATGTTTTCCGTGTTGATGCGGAAGTACGCCTGGAGCGGGATGTCAACATGCACACCTTTGGGAACATAAACGAACGATCCACCCGACCACACCGCTGTGTTAAGGGCGGCGAATTTATTGTCGCCGGCGGGAATGACGGTGCCAAAATACTCGCGGAACAGCTCTTCGTGTTCGCGCAGGGCCGTGTCGGTGTCAAGGAAGATCACGCCTTTTTCTTCGAGGTCTTGGCGGATTTGGTGGTACACGACTTCGGATTCATATTGGGCAGCAACACCTGCAACGAGGCGCTGTTTCTCGGCCTCAGGGATGCCTAGGCGGTCGTAGGTGTTTTTGATGTCCTCGGGCAGGTCCTCCCAGGTGGTTGCTTGTTGCTCAGTGGACCGCACAAAGTACTTGATGTTATCGAAATCAATGTCTGATAGGTCCGCTCCCCAGGTTGGTAGGGGTTTTTTCTCAAAAATGCTCAGCGCTTTGAGGCGGTTTTCCAGCATCCATTCTGGCTCGTTTTTCTTGGCGGAAATATCGGCGACGACTTCTTCGTCGAGACCGCGGCGTGCTGAAGCACCAGCGTCATCAGAGTCGTGCCAGCCGTAGTTGTAGGCACCAATGGACTGGATGATTTCTTCATCTGTTTGGGGTGCGGCAGGGTTTGCCTGAGTCATGTACCGCTCCTTTCATCAGGAGTGTGGTTAATGGGGGTCAAAGTGAGATTTTTTGGTGGGATGTTGGTGGTGCAGACGCCGTGTCCATCAATGATGGTGGCGAGCGGCTGCACATGTTGTCCCAGTAGCTCCGCAATTGCTTCATGTTCAGCCTCACACAGTTCCGGAAATTCGGAGGCAACGTGTGAGATTGGGCAATGATGCTGGCAGATTTGCACGCCACCGCCTGCATTGTGGACGGTCGTGGCGTATCCATGTGCGCTGAACGCATCCATGAGGGCGCGGGCTGTTGCC